>Ga0256406_1004215_pt1 | contig 16795 bp, 10 predicted proteins | sample RumenRJG_03DNA_FD_185986 | JGI IMG/M metagenome (GOLD analysis project Ga0256406, IMG submission 185986) | Bovine rumen microbial communities from Lethbridge, Alberta, Canada - RJG_03 | ecosystem: Host-associated > Mammals > Digestive system > Stomach > Rumen | place: Canada: Alberta | collected... | reverse complement strand
TCCGTCTGTCCATTTTCGACGCAAAACGTCGGATGCGCCATCGTGGTTGCAACATTTGTACAGTGCTGCTGAGAAAAGAGGTTGATTCAACTACGGATGAGCCTCGTTGAATAATTCAGGTTCATGCTTTCCGGCCTGAGATGGACGAGAAAGTATGCGTCGAACGGCATCAACGGAATCTTCGCCTCGTCACTCAACCTCATGTTCTTCTGCATCTTCTCTGTTCTGGTGCAGCAGATGATGGCAAACCTCGCGGTTGGGCCATTCATCGAGACAAAGACAACGGTGACGGAAATCGGAGCAACGACAGAAATCCAGAGTGTCGAAGAGGCGATGGTGCGCATCAAGTGCGTGGAGTCAACAGGCAACTATGATGTCTACAACTATGAGGGCAGCGGTGCTTTCGGTGCCTACCAGCAGATGCCGCAGTATTGGGATGGTAGATGCCAGAACTATGTGGACGCCGGCGGTACGCTCTGCCTGACTTCGGATGGTGACAGCTATCCAGACGCACCAAACACGTATTATTCGTGGTGCAACGAGAATCAGGACAAGGTTTCACGGTACATGCTGGAAGGATATTACAATGAGTACGGCTCATGGAATGAAGCCGTCCGTTGCTGGGTCGGCGGCCCTGGTGCTCGCCATTCGGGATCGGCGGATGAATATCTCGCAAAGTGTTTGAATGCAGATGGCAGCGGCGTCTCTTCCTCGACGGTTACGAATATCGCGTTGCTGTTCAAGCTGCTGGCACTCTGCGTCTTCATGATCTTGCTCGGAGATCACATGATGAAGCTCATCAATAAAACCTTCGGCGGCATGGGATTCAAGCTGACAAACGAACAATGATGGGAGGAATTCATATGATACGAAAGATAGCGTTCTTCCTGAGTATCCTGGTTATCGGGTTTGCCTTTGGATATGGCGGGTACAATATGGCGTTTGCAAAACACCATCACCCCATCCCTGGCATCGACATCCCGTTCAACCCAGGAGCATACTACAGCCCGACGGCATTAGACTACGCGGACAGCCCGTCCACATTCGCTCTGCGCGATCTAGCGCGGAATGGCGGCACGGTATTCGACTATGCGCGAAACATCAAGAATGTCCTTACGACAAAGAATGTCATCGAATGGCTGAAACTGGCGGCACAGAAGACGGGACTTGACATCTTGAACTCCACGAAACTTCCCCCAGGCCGTATGGATAAGACGGGAATCGACATCTTTGCCATGAATGCAACGGCAGACAAAAACAACCAGTCCTCTACAGTGTCAGATCTCATCAACGGAACATTGTTCCGCACCTCCACCCGATATGATGAATATGCGAATGACTATGACACGCAGGAACAGCAACAGGCTTTGGAGGACACCTATACGAGCATCGCGCAGTCGGCACAGGAAATCTTGAGATCGTCGGATACGCAGATGGAAACCTATCAGCGCATTCTGGAGGATGCAGCCAACGCGCCAGGCGAGATGCAGGTGCAGCAGGCACAGGTCGAAGCCGAGGCATTCCAGCAGGCGCAGACGGCACAGCGCAACGCGCTGCTGTCGAATCTCGCTACGCTGAAAGCCATGGAAAGCAGAGAGAAGATGAATGAAGAGCTGGAATACACGCGCCTCGTCGATGACGCACAGCTCCAGATTCAGGACCCGTATCATCGCAGCGCACTGGAACAGAAACAGTATGAGGCGACGAATCCGACACCGCCGAAAGGATTCGTGGAATTCAAGTGAACATAGACGTTTGCCCAGTCTGGGCAACATTTGTGAGAGAAAGATGTGAAAGATGCGGAAGGAAGACGAAAAAGTTTGTTTTTGGTATTGCAACAAATGTAAACATATGTTATTATATAAACAAATAGAACAAGTGTTATAAAATTTAACAGGAGGCAATCATTATGACTATGAAAGCTGAAACCATGGAAGAGTTCGCAGAAGACTATATGCGTTTTGAGGATAGTATTCACCAGCGGTTCACGGATTTTGATCGCGCGTTCCATCATGCATTACCAGAGAGAAAGAGCGTGGTGCTGAATCGTTGGAAGGCTGCGCTTGAAGACTACCAAGAATGGATTGGCGATCTTTTGGAAAACTTCAAGGACATGGAGAATGAAGTCGAGGATGAGGCCGAGTGGAAAGCCAAGGAGGACGCGGAAAAGGAACGCGCACGAGCACACGGAGGCATCACGTTCGACGAGATGGAAGAGCAGTTCGTCATGCATAATGCGGACAGCGACTGGGGAGAAGATGCAAAGAGCAGCAAGGAGCCATTGATGGGCGTCATCGTCTTCACGGCAGACAGCTTTGACAAGCCGCTCCCGCTGGAGGCACGGAGCTTCCGTGTTTCCTCGGAGTGCAAGGCGTTTCACCCACTGATGAGCGGGTATTCTATCTTTGGCAGCAGCCTCGATGACAAAGAGAAATGCGTCCGCCTCGATACCTACATGCGCGACCCCGAGGATCCCTTGAAGGTGGATTACTGCTACCTGGAGAAATAAGGTGATGGCAAGAAAAATCGCGTAAGTTTTGCGGGGCGGGATTCTCATATGCTTACCCTAGAAAGAATTTTCAGGGAGGCTTTGGCATATGATCAACCGCAACACCTTGCTTGTAGAAGCGCACCGCTTCCTCGTGGACATGCAGTCCAACCAGCAGAGATACATGGAATTCCTGTCCACGATGTCGAAATACCACAAATACGATCTCATCCAGCAGATCAACTTATTCTTCCATGCACCAGCAGGGAGCGTGGCGATCGCCCCTGCTGAGACGTGGGAGAAGCTACATCGCAGCCTGAAGCCGGACGCGAAGGCCATCCCCATTCTCGAAGGCACACGCAACCGTGAAGAGATGCGGTTCGTCTATGATGTCTCGGACACGAACGAGCACACGTCGGCAGATGAAAATCTGATCTGGCAGTTCGATGAGGCGCGGGATGCGGCCTATATGGACGAGCATTTCCCTGGCACCGGTACGATGCAGGAGCGCGTGACGCGCATCTGCAAGATGATGGCAGAGAACAGCGGCGCACGGGCAGAAGACAAGGAACTCCTCGGCCTCAGTGCGGCCTACATCGTCCTTTCGCGTCTCGGCTATGATGCAGATGACTTAGAGATGAATCTCGTCATGATGGACTTCCCTGCATTCAACGCAGAAGAAGTCCTCAGCCAGGTCAACCAGATGACACAGAGCATCCTCAATCCGCTTGGGGAGCATATCAGAAAGGAACAGAAAAATGAACGAACAGCAGAACATGAACAATCCGACGCCGAGCGAGATGGAGATCGTCCGCTGGAAGGGCCCGTGGGCGTGCGTGAAGGAAGCCTATTTGAAGAAGGAGAAACCCGAGATGTGGAAGGAGCTCGTGGAGACGGGGAAGGCGGACGAGTACCTGAAGGACATCGAGGAGGAGTACGCGGAGAAGGCGACGCGCCTGATGAATCAGCTGATGGAGCAGAACGGGGCGACGGAGGAGCTGAAGCGGAAAGACCAGATGCAGTGGATCGGGATCACGACTTACGCCCAGCATCAGATGGAGGAGATTCTGGAAGCGGAGCTGCGCCAGTAAGCGAGGAAGCGGAAGAAGAACCATCACAAGCAAAAGAACCTGTCGATGCCGAAGAATCCGCTGATATTGAAGAGTCCGCGTCTGACGCCGACGATGTTCCAGAAGAAGAACCCCTGCCAGAGGTGGACTATGAGGCCGATCTCTCCACGGTATCCGGCAAGCGCAAGGTGCTCGTCCGCAACATCGAGGCCATCCGTCTCATGAAGCGGCTGGAAGAGCAGGAGCGCGAGGCGACGCCAGAAGAACAGAAACTGCTCCAGAGCTACGCAGGCTTCGGTGGATTGCCGGAGGCGTTCGACAAGTTCAACACGTCTTGGACGAAAGAATACCAGCAGCTCAGAGAAGTGTTGTCGGAATCGGAGTACCGCGCCGCACGAGCTTCGACGCTCAACGCGCACTACACGCCGGACGCGCTCGTACAGAGCATCTACAAGGGCTTGGAGCACATGGGCTTCCACGCGGGCAACATCCTCGAACCCGCGAGCGGCAGCGGCAAGTTCTTCCAGAACATGCCTGAAGAGATGCGGCAGAAGAGCAACCTCTTCGGCGTGGAACTCGACCCGCTTTCGGCGCGGATTGCGGCAAAAGCCCATCCCGACGTACAAGAACTCAATGCACCGTATGAAGGCGTGGATGTGGCTGATGGCTCGTTCGACCTTGCCATCAGCAACGTGCCATTCGGGGATTACCGCGTCACGGCTGACCCGCGCTACAAGGAAGGGTACCTCATTCACGACTATTTCCTGAACAAGATGACGGATCAGGTGCGCCCCGGCGGACTTGTCGTGGCGATTACGGCAACAGGCACGATGGACAAGCTCGACGCTTCGGCGCGTGAAGACCTTGCACGGAAAGCGGAACTCGTCACGGCGTACCGTCTGCCGAATACGACGTTTGCAGAAGATGGCACGAAGACGCCTGCCGACATCCTCATCTTCAAGAAGCGCGAGAAGGAACTCGACAAGAATTATTTCACCGAGCACGAGAATGAAAAGCCGGAGTGGGTGACATCCAGGAAGCTCCTTTATGCTGGCTACGGTATAGACGATCTTCCCATCAACCTCTATTTCAACAACAAGGAGAACGGGAAGAATGTCCTCGGCAAGATTGTCACGGAGAGCAGTGCGCATGGGTACCACTCAACCTGTATTCCGAATCCAGAAGAGGAAAAGACGCACCTCCAGCTTCTTGACGAGAAGATGGCAGAACTGCCGACGGATGTCTACCAGCCGAGTGCCGAGCCGATGATGACGCCCGTCCTCAAGCTGAAGGACGAGGAAAAGCCTTATGGCTTCTCCGTGCAGGCGGGCAAGCTCGTCTTCACGCCACCAGAAGGACTTGCGGCAGATGATCCTTCCATCCCGAACGTGGACGAGTTCAACGAGAAGGACGTGCAGCGTTTCATTTCGGCGGTCAATATCCGCGATGCCGTGCAAGAAATGTTCCTCGCCGAGCGGAACGGCTGCTCGGATGAAGAACTCCAGAGGCATCAGGCACGGCTGAACCAGCTTTACGACGAGCACGTCCAGGCATTCGGACGGCTGGCGTCGGACAAGGGGCTGGAACGCTATTTCCGCAAAGACCCAGGCTATCCGCTCCTTGTCTCGCTGGAGACGTTCGAGCACAACGTCTTCCAGGCGAAAGCGGACTGCTTCACGAAGCGCACGATCCGTGCGAACGTCGCGCCGACTCATGCGGATTCAGCAGAAGACGCACTCACAATCTCCATGCAGGAGAAGGGCAAGGTCGATCTTGCCTACATGGCGCAGCTTACGGGACATCCGCAGGACAGCATCGCGCAGGAACTGGACGGCAAGAGCATCTATTACGACATCTCGGAACAGGAATACAAGATTGCGGCAGACTATCTTTCCGGCGACGTGCGCGGCAAGATTCGTGTGCTGAAGGAACGGAACAAGGAACTGGACAGCGAAATCCAGAACGCGCTGGGAGAACTGCTTGGCGATTCATGGGATGAACTGCATTTCACACCGAGAACGCCGCTCGAAGAGGCCGCTTGGAACAAGGTTCATGAACTTCGCGCCCTGCCGAAGAACACGAGCATGTATGAGCATTTCCTCGCAGGATCCGTGTATATGAACAACGTGACGAGGAATTATCTCAAAGAGCACGAGAACGACCGCACACTGCATCTCGTACTCGCAGCGGCAGGTGGCAATATGGACTATACGCCAGAACGCTTCAGAAACGATCCGCTTTTCGCGCTCGATCTCATCAAGTGCGGCGCACAGCCGGACGTATTCCAGCGTTGGAACGGCGCAGAACTCATCAACACATGCCTCTACGAGATGAATAAGCGGGAATGGTTCGGCAACGACTACCCCGCGTCTGCATCCTTCGCCCCTGCCTACAACTTCCTCTATCAGGAACTCACCGAGCATCCTGTTTCGGTAGAAGGAACAAGCTACAGCGAGCGTCGCGAGATGGCGATGCAGATTGCGGGACGCTGGAAGGACTACAAAGAGAAGTACGACAGCGAGGCACTGAAGCTGTTCAAGGAGAGCGATCATCCTGTCTTGAAAGCTCTGCGTGATGAACAGCTTCGCATCCACCAGAATCTGACGGCACTCGAAGAAGTGAAGCCGAAGGACATTCCTGCCAGCGAGATTTCCGTCAACCTCGGCACGACATGGATCCCGCCGCAGTGGATCACGGACTTCCTCGATGAAACGCTCGATCTTGACTATTATGCACGGCAGGGACTGGACGTGCAGTATGAGCAGTTCACAGGAAACTGGCACATCGACGGCAAGAACCTCAACGGCAGCTCGAACCAGCTCGCATGGAGCACGTTCGGTACGGAACACATCAACGCCGTCAAGCTCTGCGAACAGGCACTCAACCTCAAACAACCGCATATCTACAAGACCATCATGGCAGGCGGGGAAGAAAAGAGAGTCATCGACCCTGAAGCCACAATGGAAGCGCAGATGAAACAGGAAGAGCTCAAAGAAGCGTTCACGAAATGGATCTGGAAGAGCGAACGCCGTTCGAAGTGGATTACCGAGTATTACAACGAGCACTTCAACAACATCGTGCCGCGTGAGTTCACGGGCAAGTACCTTACGTTCCCCGGCATGGCTCCAGAGTATGAGGCATCTCTCCGCGACTACCAGAAAGCGGCCATCGAGCACAGCCTCAACGGCAACACGCTTTTCGCACACTGCGTTGGTGCGGGCAAGACGTGGGAGATGATCTGCTCGGCCATGGAGTCGAAGCGGCTCGGCATCTCGCACAAGCCGATGATCATCGTACCGAAGCAGCTGACGGAGCAGACGGGCACAGAGTTCCGTCGGCTCTACCCGGACGCGCACATCCTCGTCGCGACGGACAAGGACTTCAAGCCGGAGAACCGCAGAGAGTTCTTCGCCCGTGTCGCCACGCAGAACTGGGATGCCGTCATCATGGGGCATACACAGTTTGAAAGCATTTCCATCAGCGATGAACGTCGTGCGATGCTGCTCCGCGAACTGGTGGCGAAGATTGTAGACGCGAAAGCGGCACTCAAGGCAAATGACGGCGAAAACTTTTCCATCAAGGAAATGGAGCGCGTGCGCAAGAAAGCAGAAGCACGTCTGGAAGCCTTGGAGAAGAAAATCAAGGACAAGAAGGATGACAAGCTCACCCTCTGTTTTGAAGACCTCGGCATCGACCGCCTCTATGTCGATGAGGCACACAACTACAAGAATCTCTACACGATGACAAAGATGTCGAACGTCGCGGGCGTCCAGACGAGCCATGCAGCGAAGTCGGGCGACATCTACGAGAAAATCCAGTATATCAATGAAGTCTCGAAAGGCAACGGCGTCGTTTTCGCGACGGGCACGCCTGTCTCGAACTCCATGACGGAACTCTACACGATGCAACGATACTTGCAGCCGGAGGTGCTGGAAGCGCAGGGCATCGGCAGTTTCGACGCATGGGCGGCGAACTACGGCAAGATCACGCAGGGCATGGAACTCAAGCCTGAAGGCAAAGGATTCCAAGAGAAGACGCGCTTCTCGAAGTTCTGCAATCTGCCAGAACTCATGGCGACGTACAAGAATATGGCGGATGTCAAGACGCAGGAAATGATTCACCTGAAACTCCCGAAGTGCGAGTTCATTGTCTGCCAGACCGAGGCATCGGAACAGCAGAAGGAAATGGTGAACAGCTTCGCGGAACGCGCCGAGGCCATCCGCCAGGGTGGCGTTGACAACACCGTGGACAACATGCTCAAAGTCACGAATGATGGCCGTGCGCTCGCGCTCGACCAGCGCGTGTTCGACCCGTCGCTCCCTGATGACCCGAACAGCAAGGTCAACCAGTGCGTCAAGAACGTCCTCGACATATACCGCAAGACGGAAAAACAGAAGTCGGCGCAGCTCATCTTCTGCGATCATTCCACCCCAGGCGCGAAGAACGGCTTTTCTGTGTACGAAGACATCGAGAAAAAGCTCGTCGCGCAAGGCGTGAAGCCAGAAGAAATCGAGTTCATCCAGAATGCCAAGACGGACATGCAGAAAGACAAGCTGTTCAAGAAAGTCCGTGAAGGCAAAGTGCGCGTCCTTATCGGCGGCACGGATGCCCTCGGTACGGGCGTCAACGTGCAAGACCGCCTGATTGCAACACATGACCTCGAAGTGCCATGGAAGCCGTCTGACCTCGAACAGCGTCTCGGACGCCTCGTGCGTTCGGGCAACATGAACGAGAACGTCAAGTGTTTCCGCTACATCACGAAAGGCACGTTCGATGCCTACATGTGGCAGATCCTCGAAAACAAGCAGAGGTTCATCTCGCAAATCATGACATCGAAGGATGTCACCCGCGAAGCGGAGGACTGCGACGAAACGACGCTGACGTATGCCGAAGTCAAGGCCCTCGCGACAGGCGAACCGCTCATCAAGGAGAAGATGGAGGTGGACAACCGCCTCAACCGCCTCAAGATTGCGCGTTCCTCGTACATCACGACACAGGAGCAGCAGAGGAAGGACATCAAGCACAAGTACCCGGAAGAAATCGACCGTGCCGAGAAAAAGCTCAAGCTCCTTCAGGAGGCTAAGATGGAATTCGATGCCCAGACGAAGAAGGACGAGAACGGCGTGGAAATCTTTTCCATGACGATCAACGGCAAGGAGTACGACAAGAAGGAAGAGGCGACGAAAGCCCTTTCGGCAGCCATCAAGGAAGACGCACAATCGCTCCGCGCTGAGTACAAGGGATTCCACATCGCAGGTGCCATCAACTTCATGACGAAGCAGCCCATTCTCAACCTCACGAACAAGGTGGCGTACACCGTCGACGTGTACGGCAACGAAAAGCATCTGCTGGCAGATGTCATCGCCACGACGGCGCACCTGAAATCCGACTTGGAATTCACGGAGAAACAGCTTGAAACGACGAAGCACGACTTCGAGGTGGCAAAGAACGAGGTGGATAAGCCGTTCGCGCATGAAGACGAGTTCCAGCAGCTGACGGATCGTGCAGAAGAAATTACGCTTATCTTGCAGGTCAAAGAGCGGGGCATCGAAGACGAAGAAGAAATCCAGCAGGAAGTCCGCGTCGAACGCCTCAAGAGCGTCATCAAAGACTTCGACTTCACGACGAACAGCTACGACATGGACTTCAGCCGTCTGCCGAGTGATGTAGCAGGGAAGTTCTATCTGACGAATGTCGCCCGCACGATGAAGCGGTACAGCGAACGCATGGAGGAAGGGAAACCCTTCTACGAAGATTTGGATCGCCTTGCCATCGGGCAGATGCTCGACAAGAACATGCTGCAAGATGAAATTGTCCACACGATTCACAAGTATTCCCCAGCGTTGCCGAATGAAGAAGAGACGAGGAACCTCGTTTCGGAAATCGCGGCAGAGAAGTTCGCGCCAGAGCAATCGGCAGCGATGAGCGTGTAATCCATGGAGCCTCGGCCAGCTGGCCGGGGCTTTCGTGTGTCTGTACGAAAAATGGGACAGTTTTCAAGGGCGGAAAGTCCGTATGATGAAATCAGAAAAACGAATCAATGACTGAAGGAGTGATTTTTCATGGCGATTGCTGCAAACAATATTGCCGAGCGGGATCCATATGCTGATGCCTACAGTGGCGAAGCTCTGGAGTCTTGTGTTGCCGCGCTGGACGAGCGGGAGAAGGACTTGCAGGACAGTCCGATGCCCGAGCAGGAGTTCCAGAAGCTGCACGAACCCGTCAGCGAACTGAAAGACAACATCCGCGAGTTCGCCGAGCAGGAGAACATCTACGGGCCGGAGCCTGAAACGTGGGAGCATTATCTCGCACGTCAGTCGGCTATCGAATCGTCGATGGAGGCCGTATACAAGGCGTATCACGATGACGCGCCGCAGGGCATCAAGCAATCGTATCTGGATGAGGCTGTCCACAATACGCGAGAAGCGAACGACTTCTGGAAACGGGAGTTTGCCAAGCTGCTTGAAAAAGATCAGCGCATGGAACAGGAAATGACGGCGATGCGTACCCAGATGGAGGAGCTGCAGAAAGCGGCGCAGGAGAAGAACTTCACGCCGGAGCAGCTGGCGCAGAGCATGGCTCTCGCGATGACGTTCCTTGAAAATTCACAGATGACGAGAACGACAGCACACAAGGAGAAGCATCCGGCAACAGCTCGGCTGTTCAAGGATGCACGGCAGGCCGTTCACGAAACGTATCAGGAAATTGTAGGCGCACCGAAACGTGCGAAGGCAGCCATCCTGAACAAAGCGTTTTCACTTGCCGACAAGGCCGTCAACCGCATCGCGGGTGTTTTCGACAAGGGCATCTTGTTCCTCGCGAAGCGGAAGCAGGCGATTGCCCAGATGTCGCCGCTTTACGAGCAGAAGATGGAGGCTGTCGATCTGAAGACGCCGTACATCGTTAAAGAAACGCCGAAGGTGACAGAGGTATTCATCCCCGATGTGAAAGAGCCAGAGAGGGAACAGACTCCTGAAGAAGAGTTGGAGACACAGAAAGCAGACGAGACAGTGAAAGGAAAGTCATCGCAAGAAATGACGCAGGAAGAACAAGAGGATGCACTGCTTTCCGAGATGGATACTCTGCTCCAAAATGCCGATGATGCGATGAAAGATCTTGACTACGACAAGTACCTTGACAGAGTAGACGAACTCAAGGAAGTCGCTTTCCGCTTCAGCAACAAAGAGATGCGCAACAAACTCCCCTTGACGGAACGAAAGTTTCTTTCCAGCTTTCTGGCTCGGGAGAAGAACTTCCGCCATGCTGTGTCGGTCGCACCGAATTATGCGAAATATGAGACGTTGGAGAAGCAGGAGACGGAGCTCAAGCATGTCGCAAAAGACTGTCTGATGGACAACATGCTCCAGTCGGACGTGGTGGACCTCATCAACAAATACGCGCCGTCGGCGGGAATCGCAAAAGAAGGACAAGCCATGAGCCTTGGAGAGAAGATTGTCCAAGAGGCGATGAAAGACCCCGAGGTGCAGAGAGCGACACAGCAGGAGCAGACGAACGAGCGGCAGAGATAAAACGTGTCCCAGTCAGCACAAGAAGACACAAGCTCGACCAAGTTGCCCAGCCTGGGCAAGATTTCTGAATGCAAGATTAAGAGCAGCGGCCTGAAAGCCCTGCTCTTTTTACGTTGGAAAAAACATTTTAGTTTTCAAATCCCACGCGCACGTACAATGAAAGCATGAAAAACAATCGACTCTTTAGAGAAGGAGGTCGCCCTTATGTTTGATTTTGAATTTCCAGTCCACGACAAAAATATCGACTTCGATGTTATCAGCGAAGAGGAATTCCTGAGCAGCCCCGAGAGCTATGTCTCCGAGGATGAAGTCGATCTGGCACGCTGCGTATGGGATGGTTACAAGATGGTGACAGAAGAGGAGTTCGCTGCCGAGATGGCATCCGGCGCACTCGCATACGCATGAGGTGAGAGGTTATGGCAGAAAAGAAGTCGGCGAACAAGCCGAAGAAAGACTACTATCAGGAAGTAACGAATGAAATCCTCGCCTTGATGGAGAAGGGTGAACTCTTCTGGCAGAAGGGCTGGGATGCAAAGGCGGGCATGGTTCTCACTGGCGTATTCAACGGCGTATCGAAACGCCCCTACCATAAAGAGAATGCGCTCCGTCTCTCCCTGATTGCACAGAAACACGCGAAGGACGGCAAACAGGATCCTCGCTTCTACACGTTTGCTCAGGCTAAAAAGCTCGGCTATTCTGTCCTCCCTGGCCATCATGGCACCTGGGTCAAGCAGGGGTATCTTCAGACAAAGGATCCCAAGACGGGCGAGGAACTTCCACCAGAGGAACAGAAGTGGAAGCGTATCTACACGAACGTCTTCCACGCATCCGATCTCGCACAGAAATATGAGCGCGTCAAAGATGCAGATGGCAATGAACTGACAGAGCAGGCAACGGATGCTTACGGACATCCTCTCACCACGATTAGTGGCGAACCTGTCATGCGTCCTGCCGTCAAGATTACGGAGCCGATTCCAGAATACGTTCCTGACAAGTCCAAGATTCACACGCACGAAGAGAAGATGGAACTCGCAGAGTCCATGCTTCAGGATTCTGGCGCGGAAATTCTCTACGACAAGGCGGACGAGGCATACTATGCCCCGAAAGAAGACAAAATCCATATGCCGGCAAAAGAGGCATTTGAGAAGCTGGAAGATTTCTATGCAACCGCTTTGCACGAACTCGGCCATTGGACGGGGCATGAAGACCGCTTGAGCCGCCCTGGCATTACGAATTTCGACCATTTTGGTTCGGAGCAGTATGCAGCAGAAGAGCTTCGCGCCGAGCTAGCATCTGTTTTCCTTTCCATCGACACAGGTCTGCCTCTCAATACGCAGAACAATGCAGCATATCTCAAGAGCTGGAGCAAGAAGCTCAAAGAGGACAAGATGGAAATCTTCAATGCTGTGAATGATGCATACAAGATCAAGGATTATGTCGAAGCACTCGTGCGCGAGAAAGTGAAGCAGCAGGAGACGGAGAAGGAAGCGGAGCAGCCGACGGCGGAACAGCCGGAGGCGAAAGAAGCGCAGGAACCTGTGAAAGAGGCGGAGACGCCTGAGCCGATGAAGCTCTACAAGTACCTGCTCGAACGCCGTCCGTTTGATGCTGGTGTCGTTCCGAAAGACGGCTTCGACCATTGCGATGCGGCGGACAAAGGTGCGGTATATGGTGCCGTCTACTACAACCGTCCGCTGAGTGACGAGGAAATGAAGCAGTACGAAATCCGACAGGATCCGTATTACGAATCCGAGCAGTTCCACCGCATCACGATTTACCAGACGGACGAGGCGTGGAAGTTCCAAGACTTCGGTAAGGCGATGCTGACGGCAAAGGCAGAAGGCAAGCCAATTGACTTTGCAAAATACGACAAGAAATACGTGTACGAGGTTCCAGCCTTCCGCGATGGGAAGCCGATTGACGCCAACACGCTTCTCGAAGAGACGTTTGCAAAGTTCAATGCGCCTGACCGTCCCGCCGGGCAGACGATGCGCAGCGTTAGCATGGGCGACATCCTGCGTCTGAACGAAAAGAATTACTGGGTAGACGCACAGGGATTCAAGGAACTCCAGATTCTCCCTGTCAAAGATATGCAGGTTATCAAAGCCGCCCCGAATGCCACGCTGGAAAAGGTGGAGGCAGAGCAGAAAGCGGCTGTCGGCGAAAAGAAGTTCGACGAGTACCAGAAACGCTTCTTCAAGGCATTCTATGAGGGTGCCAAGATGGGCGGGGATGGATTCGAGCCGACGGTGGCCGACCAGTACGAGATGCATCTCTACGACCACGCAACGGATTACGGTCTTTCGAGCATCCGTCCTTGCGATCAGAAAGCCTGGGAGAAAGCGGACACGAAGTTCCTTGCGGACGTGGCCGAGGAATCCCATCAGGACGCGCACCAGATGCAGAACGCCGTGGAGACGGTGCAGCAGTACAGTCCGTATGTGGCCGTTTCTGACAGCAAGAGCTACGCGATGGATCTCATGAAAGAAGTCATGAAGAGCAAACCGTATCTCGATATGAAGGAACAGCTTCGCGCCGAGCAGTCGGAAGAGACGGCAGTTGCCGGCATGGGCGTCGCACGATGAGGAAAGCCTATGGATGATAACAAAGTATATGTGCAGGACAAGGATGGCAAGCCCCGCGACTATGACGTGGTAAAACAATCCTTCGACGAGAGAATGGCGAAAGAGCTTGCCGCCGACATCCAGCCTTGCACGGAGCAATTCTTTTACGATTGCTATTCGAAACTGTATTCCGAGGCATATGGCCGAGAGTTCACCGAGAAATTGGATGACAAGGAACTAACCAAAGGCGAAGCACTGGATATGGATCGCAGGTATCTTGCCTATCGGCGGATGGATGTCCGCGTCGATGCGATGAAGGATATGCTTGAAAAACTACCGGATCACCCCGACAAGTCGTTTTTCAAAGACTATTTCAAGGCGAGAGAAGGTTCGCGCTTCCCACATACACTCGAAGCGAAAGATGAATTCCGTGTCGCGACGGAGGTTGTCCTCCAGCAGCTAAGTAATCTCAACGAAGTTGAGTATGTCGCTCAGAAGGCTGAAAGGTACCTGCCGTTCGTAGAAATGCAACAGTATCCTGACATCTCGCCTTCTGGGTCGTACTTGCAGGATGTTTTCGTGAATGCGATGGAGGAAGCTAGCCATCGGAATCTTTATCGGGTAGTCGATCAGCTATTCGACTACATCTCGCTTGACCGCAAGGATATGCAGAAAGCGTATCCTGCGCCAGACTTCCGTGTCGAAACCGTACACATGAGTTCGACATATCCGAACTGGAAAAATCCTGTGCGTCCATATCTCGTCGTTCCAGAGGACGGCCACTGGGAGTCATTTCCACGTGTGCAACATCAGAAATGGGTGATGGAGGATAAAAAACTTCGCATCCATCGAACAAATTTTGCTATCTTCGATACCCGCAACCATTCATCCATCATCTATGAGGAGCCACTGCCTATCAAAAACAGCAGCCGTGCCCAGTTCCCGATGCTTTACCATCTGCGATTCACTATGCCAGAAATCTCGGACAAGCCGCTCGCGACGTTCGAGGCATATGACAAAGAGGGACTGCGCGAGTGCATGAGAGAGGCCGACCAGCTCCACGAGAAGTGGATGGAGGTCAGCAAACGATGCACGGACTTGCACGACATCATCAACACGCTTTCGGATGCCAAGACGGCGGGAAAACCAATTGATTTTGAAAAGCTGCCATTCAAAGGAGAGGGCTTCGAACGGGAGAAGTTCACGAGCCTCATGCCGTCAGAGGAAAACAAGTTCTTCCAGCATCTGACGGAAGCGTATCACGAGAAAGAGCAGCAACATCTGGCGAAACCTTTACTGGAGCGCGTGTTCTTCCTCAATCCGCGCACATCGGAGCCGTCGGATGAGCTTTTCGTCAAAACGGCAGGGAAATGCCTGATGGACAACATGATGCAGGCGGATGTCGAAGACCTGTTGAAGAAGTTCATGCCGCAGACGGTATTCGGCGAGTCGTTCGCGGAGAAGGCGTTCGAGAAGGCCGTGAACAGTCCCGAGGTGCAGAAGGCCATCGGAGATGCGCCGCGAGGGCGCGAAGATTAACAATGAAAGGAGGGGAGCTTCATGAACGGTCTTGCTGAAAAAGTTACTTCGGATCTGTACCGAGAAAACTTTCCCGATTACGATGACGTACTGAAAGTACCGGAGGGCTGGATGGATTCGAGCGACTATGCAACCTGCGATGTCTGCCCTTCTATTTCCCGACGAATTCCATCAAAGGATGGAAAATCGGACAAGTTCATGACCATCCTCGAAGACTACAAGGATCCGAACCGACGAGAAAGCCCCGATTACCCACGCTATGCTGTCATGTTGCAAAACGACAAAGGGGGGCTGACACAGTATTGCGAAACGGATTCCTTTTATGAGGCGATGGATGTAGCACGAAAGGTCGAGGTGCTGTTCTCCCAGAACTGCTCGGCCAAGGGGCAGGAGAAGGACTTCTTTGACAAGTATCACGAGAAGGCCATCCAGAATTTCAAGCACTTCGACGAGCCATATGAAGACGAGCCGTTCCAGACGGCTGTGGCCGCTGCGACAGAGGCACTGGCGGGGAACGCACTCCAAGCAGACGTGCATGACTGGGTGGAGAAATATGCACCATGCGCAAAACTCCAGCCACCCATCATGAACCCGCTCGGCCTCAGCTACAGCGATGCTGTCATGGATCGAGCACTCCGAGATCCAGAGGTGCAGAAAATCGTCAATGCGGAAACAGAAAATCATCAAAGATGATGAGGGAGCTGCCGATCGGTGGCTCCCTCCTTTGGAAATGAGGTGTTTTTATTGACTCCTATGGACAAGATGCAGGGAACACTGAAAGAACAGTACCCTGATGCGACGGTTGCGCTCCCCCTTGCCAAGCATTTTTCTGCGCGGACGCAGAAGGCACAGCCGATGCCATCAGACTTCATGATCCTGCCACCGAAATTCTATGATGATACGAAAAACCAGCAGGACTGTGAGGTGTATCCGCGCATCGAGCGTTACGACCCTGATTTCCTGTTGCTCATCTATACATACCGACCGTTTGCTGACGAGCAAGGCAGCTATGGCGTCTGCGTCACAGTGCTGGAGACGGACATGTTTTATCCGTATACTGTCCATGAACGCGTCCCCATCGGTCAGCACGGGGAGAATTTCGGCAAGGCCATCCAGACGTTAGACGAGACGGCTGAAAGCCTCCAAACGGCCATGCGCCGGACAGAACGGCTGCTGGAGCTGAAAACGAAGGGCATGGATGAGGCTGAGAAAGAATTCGTCCATTCCTACCAGTTCGCGCTGACATCCGGCTATTACGGCAAGGTCTGGCTGGAACGAGGGACGCAGTTCCAGATTGCCTTGAAAGTGGCAAAGGAGTTCCTGCATCAAGGCATGAAAACAGAGGATGTAGAAAGGCTGCTGGAGGAATACGCCCCATACGGTGGGCTTTCCGACGGAAAAGACTACTGCATCAGCGTCATCGACGCGACGCGCTATGAGAGGAACACAAAGGAGAATTTTTATGGAGTATGATTTCGAGCAGCAGTTTACAACTTTTGAGCCCTGAAAAATAAAATGACGCATGACGCGCCTTTCGAAGTACAATAAGTCTGTTCACAACCAATGACTCGAAGCGAGGCGTCATGCGATGGACTTATTATACAA
>Ga0256406_1004214_pt1 | contig 16802 bp, 9 predicted proteins | sample RumenRJG_03DNA_FD_185986 | JGI IMG/M metagenome (GOLD analysis project Ga0256406, IMG submission 185986) | Bovine rumen microbial communities from Lethbridge, Alberta, Canada - RJG_03 | ecosystem: Host-associated > Mammals > Digestive system > Stomach > Rumen | place: Canada: Alberta | collected... | reverse complement strand
CTCACTCGTGCCACAGCGGGCTTGTCTGGACCGAGCACGCGGTCGCCGAGGAAGTGTCTGATTCGGCTTCCGAGTTCTATGCCTGCCGAATCGGCCACTTCGTCGTGTCGATGCTTCAGATAGATATAGATGAGTCTGTAGAAAGGCGGGTAGTGAAAGGCGCGCCGCTCTTCCATCAGCTCTTTGAAGAATCCGTCGTAGTCATGGGCCACCACTTCGCGGATGACAGGCAGGTCGGGACTCTTGGTTTGCAGCATGACGAGCCCACGTCCGCCTTTGCGTCCGGCCCGTCCGCTCACCTGAGCCATCATGGTGAACGCGTGTTCATAGGCTCTGAAGTCGGGATAGTTGAGCATGGAGTCAGCATTCAGAATGCCCACCACGCTGACGCCGCCGAAGTCGAGACCCTTGCTGACCATCTGTGTGCCAATGAGTACGTTGGTGCGTCCGGCTGAGAAATCGTCAATGATACGGCTGTAGGCATTGCGCGACCGTGTGGTGTCGAGGTCCATCCTTGCGATTCGGGCTTCGGGGAGAATCTCCCGCAGCCGGTCCTCGATATTTTCAGTTCCGAATCCCCGCGTGATGAGTTCTGTGCTTCCGCAACATGGGCAAACCTGCGGAACAGGGAAAGTGTAGCCGCAATAGTGGCATGTGAGCTGATTCAGGCTCTTATGTAGGGTCAGCGACACATCGCAGTTCGTGCATTTGGGTACCCATCCGCAGACTTTACATTCCACCATGGGAGCAAAGCCGCGTCGGTTCTGGAACAAGATGGCCTGGCGACCGCCGGCGATGGCCTCCCGGACAGCTGCGAGGAGGTCGGGCGAGAAGGGGCCGTTCATCATCTTGCGTCTCTGCAGGTCTTTTATGTCCACGACGCGCACTTCGGGCAGCTCTATGCCTTCGAAACGTGTGGAAAGTCTCACGAGTCCGTACTTGCCATTGAGTGCGTTGTAGTAGCTTTCAGCCGAGGGGGTAGCCGTTCCAAGCACCACTTTGCAGCCTTCGTACATGCGGGCAAGCATGATGGCGGCGCTACGGGCGTGATAGCGTGGTGAGGGATCCTGCTGTTTGAAGCTTGTCTCGTGCTCCTCATCGATGATGACGAGTCCCAGTCGGCTGAAAGGCAGGAACACGGCACTGCGTGCTCCGAGAATGATGTCGTAGGGATGGTCGGAGAGTTGTTTCTGCCATATCTCCACACGCTCGGCATCGCTGTAGCGGCTGTGGTAGATGCCGAGGCGGTTGCCAAAGACGCGTTTCAGCCGGGTTGTAATCTGTACGGTGAGTGCTATCTCGGGCAGGAGATAAAGCACTTGCCGGCCTTGTTGCAGGGCTTGCTCTATGAGGTGGATGTAGATTTCAGTCTTGCCGCTTGATGTGACACCATGCAGGAGTGTCACATTTTTCTGTTCCATCTCCTGCTTTAGCTCCTCGTAGGCTTTAGCCTGGGGTGCACTCAGCTCATGCGGCTTCACGGTGGACAGGTCGCTGCCGTTGCCGATGCGCCCCACTTCCTTCTCGTAGGTGGTGAGGAAGCCGCGGTCGGTGAGTGCTTTAATGACGGTTAGTGTGCAGTGACTTTCATTGAGCAGTTCGTCGCGTGTAACCTCGGTGATACTTTCCGTCGTAGTGCTGCCTTCAAGCGAATCCCAGTGAGAGAGTGAGAGGAAGGTGGTGAAAGCCATTAGCTGCTTCTGTGCTCTGTGGAGCATGCTGAGTGCCAGATGCAGAGCCTTGTCGGAACGGAACTGTGGGGCCAAGGTCACAAAGAGTTCACAGCGGGGCTTGTAGCCGTCTTCCATTTTCAGTCCGGCTGGTAATGCTGCCTTGTAGACATCGCCGAGGGGCGACATGTAATAGTTGCTTATCCATTGCCAGAGACGCAGTTGCTCAGACCGCAACACCGGTTGGCTGTCGAGGATGTCAATGATGCTCTTAGCCTCGAAGTCGGGTTCACCTTCATGCCATTTCACGAAAATGGCCGTGTAAGTCTTTGTACGTCCAAAGGGCACCGTGATACGCATGCCAGCCTTCAGTCTGTCGGCCAACGGGTCGGTGACGGCATAGGTGAAGAGGTTGTCCAAAGGGAGTGGAAGTATGACGTCGGCGTAATGCAAGGTGATGGAAAGAGTAAGGTGGTCTTGGAATAATGATGTGTTGACGAGGTTGCCACACTAAGTGTCGCTAACAGGAACAGCGCACTTCCGCCCTGACCCTTTACAAAGAGGGCTGGGGCGGAAGGGCAGGTTATTGGTGGAGAAACGTCCGGAGTGTTGCTTCAGAAATAATAGGCCATACCAATCTGAACGGCGTTGCTCTTGGCATGGAAGACGCTCTTTGATATGCTTGATGCCGAGGCGTTACCCGTGTTTCCACAACCGATGTTGTAGTTGAGGTTCACCTGGAAGTGGCTTGCCAACATAATGCCTGCACCCACGTTGATGCTCAGATAAGTGTTTTTCCACTTCCAGTCGATGTTGTCGATATCGTCAGATAGGTCAAAGGCGAACTGCGGACCTGCAAAGAGGAAAACGCTTGCGGCATCGCCAATTCCGAATCCGTAGCGTAGGTTGACGGGGATAGCAAGCTGTTTCTGTTTGAGGGTTTCCTCCCTCTGAGTTATCTGCTCGTATCCTTCTTCCACGTTGACTTTGGCTGACACTTGATTGTAGAGGAGGGAGCCGTCGAGGCTCAAGCCTGTGAGAGGCAGTCCTATTTTTACAGTGGGACCGATATAGAAGCCAGTGCGGTTCTCGCTGTTTACATCATCTCCGCTGAATGAGAAGCTGGCCAGGTTGAGACCTCCCTTTACGCCGAACTTCACTTGTGCCGATGCTGGCACCACGAAAAGCATTGCTGCCCCGATGAGGCATGCTGAAAGTAACTTTCTCATAAATCTGTTCTCTATGGGTTATTGCTTTGTTAATGTCTCTCCCTGCGCACGGTCACTCTTGCTGCTGAGCCCGAAGCCACACCGCTCGAAGACGTGCGACTGCGGCGATTCAGCGACGATGAGGACCCTGAACGACGGTTCTTGGCTTTCTTCACCTTCAGTGCTTTCTTGTCCATTTTCGCAATGCTGTCGAGTGAGTCCTTGGCGGCACGGTCGCCCCACATGTTGTTCTCGAAGTCGGATATTTCCTTCTCAATGCGCTTCTGTTCTTTGGTCATTGCCGAGTCGGTAGTGCAGTATTGGGCGAGTGTCCGGCCAAGCATGTTTGTAGTTTTGTAAATCTTTCCTTCGTACATGTGCTTGGTGAAGTAGTCGTCCATGCTCATTGTGGCAGCGTTGTTGAGGTTGCTGGTCATGATAGTCTGCTTGGCCAGGAAGGGCGCGAGGTCTTTGTACTGCACCCAGAAGAGCGGGTAGGAAGTGGCTCCGTCGCCAAAGTCGTCCTCGCGTTTCATAATAGGACACAAGGCGAGAATCTGCGTTCGGAAGGTGGATGTCGACTGGTCGTAGTAAGCTGATTCCTTTATATAATAAGAGGTGACCTCCTTGGAAGGAATGTCGCTGTCGTCGATACGCGTGCCCCTGTCGGTCTTCTCGTAGTAGATGTGATAGTTGTCGAGGAAAGCCTTTGGGTTCAGGCGCGATGTGTCGTTGAAAAGCTCGTTACCGTCCAGTCTGTATTCGTAAACGGGAATCTGGCGGAGCATGAAAAGCTTGAAGATGTAAGTAAACAGGTTCATTTGGTTGCCTATGGGCTCCACGGGATAGTAGAGTCCGGCATTGGCATCCTTAGTGAGGTCAATCTGCCGATAGATGTCGCGGCGCCACACCACGTCTTCAGGCATGGTAGCCATTGTGGGGTAGGAGATTTGTGCCCTCACGGAGAGTGCGCTGGAATTGCGCGTGGCGGCCTGCTGCTGTTCGGCCCGGCGGCGTGCCGGCTGCGCAGAGACGGTCAGCGATACAGCCGTCAGGAGGATGAGTGATAAGAATATGCGGTTCATCTTGCTTACTGTTTGCTATTTCACTATAACTTCCATTGAGCCGGGAAGGGTTCTGGAGAGTCCGTCGGGGCCTACGGCCTTGACGCGGTTGATGTAGAAGCGGCGGTTGCGGGAGAGCTTGCGGAACTGGTCGCGCTGCCGCTCGGAGAAGTCGGCACCGTTGGAGGCCATTGGCACGGCGTTGCCCATGTTGTCGAAGAATACGGTCTCGAAGCTCTCTACACGGAACTGAATGTCGAGGAGCCCGTCATCAATGGCAGCCTTGATTCCCGGCGCGCCCATGAGTGAGGCCTTTGAGAGACCACCGTTGCGGAACCTTGTGGTACCTATCTGGATGTAGGCTGTGGGGTCGGGGAGCTTACGGACGTGGAAGGTGAACTGTCCCATCTGGCGGGTACGTCCGCCGTCGTGTGAGGCCACGGTGATGGTGACATCCTTGCCTATTGCCGTGGGTCTTGCTATGTAGCGTCCTAAGCCTATTGAGCGGAAGCCGCCACCCGACATGGATGCACTCACAGCGCTCAATGGCACTCCGGGCACGCTCACGCTGATGGGGTTCTCGTAGCCCGCGTAGAGCACATTCATGAGATCGGCGCTCACCGTAGCGCTTGGAGCCACGACGGTGTACTTTTGGGTGAATTCGCGGCGTATCAGTTCGCCCCGTCCGTCGCGCATCGTTATGTAGCCGCCGAAAGAGTGCTCGCCTACGCCACCCGCAGTGAAACTGTAGTTGCCGCCGGAGATAAGCCGTCCGCCAACGTATATCTGCGGCCGCTGTGTTGTGTCGACAGCCGCCATTACAATCTGTGCGCTGAACTTGTCGCCGCTGATGACAGTGCGCGACTCCGGGATGACGAAGGCTTCGAGTTTGTTGACATGGATGTCCTTGAGGCCTATGTTGGAAGAGAGCGAATGAAGCACTTCACCCTCGGCATAGCGTACATCGTTCTGAAGTTTCGAGAGCAGTGTCACAGCTGCTGCCACCGGCATGTTCTCGAACATGTATTCCTGCCAGTTCTTGCCTAAGGTCCCGGGCTTATTAGGAACATTTGTCGACAGGTTGCTGGTGATGATGCTGCGTTGACGTGGGTCGGAGACGTAGGTCAGAATGCGGTTCCTGTACGAGTTGATGGCCTTGTAGAGCTTGGCTCCTTTGCCTGTGAGAGGAGCGAGCATCACAGAGCCTGCGGCATCGAGGTTGTCGGTGTTCTTGATGTTCCGCACATTGCCGTCGGGGCCGTCGGCTTCCCTCACGATTGCTTCCTTCAGGGCTTGCGCGAAGTCATAGAGCGAGTCGCTCATGTCGCGCACCTGAGAAGCCTTCTCGTACCACTCTCGCACCTTCTGCGGATTGGCTTTCATCTGTGCAGCGAAGTCATTGTATAGTGCCTCGTTCTCCTTTGAAGCATTGGCCGTAGTGCGGTTGAGGCTCTCCTCGACGATGGAGAAGCCGTTGAGCACCTCTGTTGATATGTTCAGGGCCAGCATTGCCATGAGGACGATATACATCAGGTTTATCATCTTCTGGCGTGGGGTAACGGGTCTTTTCTTTATTGCCATTTGCCTATTTTTCTTTTACCTACCCTTGTACTGTGCCTTGAGGCGGCACAGGCTGTGCGGCGCCGTGCATGTTGACTGTCATGGCCTGAATCATGCGGGCGTATATCTGGTTGAGCTGGTCAATCTGTTGTGCCATGAGCACACTGTTGGCGTTTATCTTGTCGATGGTGCCTATTTGCTGGCTTGCTCCCTTGAGCTGGAGTTCGTAGACCTTGCTGATTCCGGTGAGCACGCGGTTGAGGTTCTCCATCTCCTCACTGTCGCGTGTGAGACGTGTGCTCTGTTCGTTGACTTTCTTCAGTGTCTCTACGAGTTGTTTGAGTTCGTCAACATAGCTCGACTGTGCTTCGTTGAGTGCCTCTGCCTCCTCAGCGCTCATTTGCGGAACGAAGTTGGGCTGTGCCTGTGCAGGTACATCTGTAGTTGCGGCTGTTTCTGTTGCGGCCTGAGCTGTGACGGGAGCTGCTGTGGCTGTCACTATTCTTGTTGTGCCGACCGGAGCGCCTTGAGGCGCCTGGGGGGCGGTAGCACCGGACCCATGCTGAAGAATCTCGTCCACCTCTTCATCGGTAGCCCCAGCCTCACGGGCAGCGGCGGCTTCCTCGCGATTACTGTAGGTGACGGTACCGCTGGCAAGATATTCCTCGGTGATGCGTGTGGGAATCTCGCGGCCGTCGGCGGTCTTATCGAAGGGACGGTCAAAGGCCGAGATGAAGAACACAAACACCTCGGTGCCCATACCCACGAAGAGAGCGATGTTAGCTCCCGGCAAGTGTGTAAGCTTGAAGAGAGCACCGAGAATCACCACTGAGGCGCCCCAGCTGTAGGCGTAGTTCAGGAACGTCTGTCCCTGGACGGTGTCCATCCACTTCTGCAGACGGTACACGAAATTATATTTATTATAGGATGACATTATTTCTTGTTCTTTTTCTGTTTGCCACTCGTTGTACTTGCCAGGCTTCTCACGCACCGGAAGCCGATGTAGGAGCGTGGCTGATTCTCATATTCCCATGAGCGCCAGGCACTGCGGATGTATGATTCGGGGTCTTTCCAGGAGCCTCCGCGCACGCTCTTCTTCTTAAGCTTGTAGGGATCTTCTTTGGCCGCATTGTAAGAGAGTTCAGGGTTGAGGTCGTTCATGGCTTCAACGCCCGACTCCGTGTAGACGGTACTGGTCCACTCGGCCACATTGCCTGCCATGTCATAGAGTCCGTTGGTATTCGATGCGTAGATTCCCACTTTGCTCGTGATAAGGTTGCCATCTTCAGTGTAGTTGCCGCGATCGGGTTTGAAGTTGGCGTAGAAGCATCCCTCTCCGTTCTTCACGCTGGGATTCTCCCACGGAAACTCGTTGCCATCCTTGCCTCGTGCCGCATATTCCCATTCAGCCTCGGTGGGCAGGCGATAGCGCTGGATGAAGCGGGCCTCGCCGCCGAGTCCTCTGAGGAGATAGTCTGTGCGCCAGGCGCAGAAAGCATTGGCCTGCTCCCATGTGACACCTACGACGGGATAGTCGTTGTAGGCGGGATTGCTGAAGTAGTTGCGCAGGTAGACCTCGTTGTCGGAGTTGCGGAAGTCGTTGACCCAGCATGTAGTGTCAGGGTAGACATTCACGATGTAGGTGTTGAGGAAGTCCCATGGACCGCTCAGCGGACGATTGATGGTCTGGCGTACGATGCGCCCTTCGTCGTCGATGTAGGCCGTATCTTTGGAAATCATCACCTGCTCGTTGGGGTCGACGGTAACATCGGTATTGAGGTTACGCTCTTCGGGGTTGAGGCGGTTGCGGCGCAGGGCAGCCGTCGTGTAGTCATACACCTCATAGCGATAGTTGAGCTGCCGGTAGTCGAGCAACTTTTCACCCGTAACGGGATTCGTGACGTAGAGGCTCTCTATGGCCCTCTGCTCATCCTCGTTGGGCTTCCGTGGCAGCGGCTTCTTCCAGTTCAGGTGGGGCGTTACGGGGTCGCCGTGCTTGTCCTCTGTTATCATATAGGTCTCGTCGCCGCCGTAGTTGGGATCGGCGAGGCGTGTGCGGAGGATGCTGTCACGGACGTAGTACACGAACTGCTTGTATTGTGAGTTCGTGATTTCTGTCTGGTCCATCCAGAAACCGTCGACTGAGATGTCTTTCTGCGGGACATTCTTGCCCCAGAGGCTGTCTTCCTTGATGCGGCCCATGTGAAGGAATCCGCGTCCTATCCTGACCATGCCGTAGGGTGTCGGTTCGGTGAAGCCCTTGCCGCCCACTCCCACGAGCTCTCCGCCCCGGCCGCTCACTGAGGCCGAGCGCGAGCTGAAGCATCCACTCAGGGCTGCCAACAATGCCAAGGCAGGTAGAATGATGAAACTTCTCTTCATTGATAATATATGTATTCTATAGAATTCTTACACTCTTGTGCAGGTTGCGTCCCCGCTTGATGAGATTGATGTCGATTTTGTAGCCTACGTAGAGCTCATGGCTGCCGTTGCCGGGATTGATGGCGGAGGTGTAGAGCTCGTAGCTGTAGCCCAGCATGATGCCGTGAAAGCTACCGCCGAAGAGGAAGGTCACGGAGTTGGTGGGGCTGTAGGTCACGCCGCCGTACATGGTCTTCTTCTCGTTGGTGTAGATGAGACGGCCCGTGATGTCTCCACGCCAGGCCACGCCGTCGGTACGCACAAGCACCGACGGCCTCACTGACAAAAACGGATTGCGCAACTTTATATTGTATCCTCCCGTGAAATAATACGTTGGGACAATCTTCAGCTCGTTGGTCTCGCCGAGGTTGATGGTGGGTCCGTTGAGGTGAAGTCCCGAGAGCCCTGCGTACCAGGGACCATGGGTATAGTAGAGGCCGGCGTTGAGGTCGATGCCATTGCCGCTGATTTCTGATGTGTTGAAGGCGGGGTCGCTGGAGTCCTCAAGGTTGACCTTCGAACCGTCGAAACTCTCGCTGAGCAGTCCGGCCTGCACGCCGATGCTGAGCACACCTCCGAAGAGACGGGGTTTCACGGCGTACTGCACTTCCAACCGTTGATGAGTGAACAGTCCTATCTTGTCGTTCATAAACTGTATGCCGGCTCCGTGATAGGTCTTCAAAGCATAGAAGGGCATATCGGCAGCGGCGTACATGGTTTGCGGGTTGTGCTTGAACCCGGCCAAATCCATGGCGTAGGCTGCGGTGATATTGATTTTTGACTCCTTACCCACCGACGCAGCATTAAATGACGGCTCCATGTCGAAGTAGTGACTGAAGCTGACATCGTACTGAGCCTTGACGGTCATCCGGCAGAGGCAGAGCATAAGACAGAAGGCTGTTAGGCGCTTAACCATTATGTAGGGATAACGTTGCAGGCTGCTTATTATTGCCCCTTGCCGCTGAAAAGCCCTGGGAGCGTGGGGCTCTTACCTGTGCTGTCTGACAAAAACAAAGAAAGACATACTGCGGAACTTGAACCGTTTTTACTGCTTGGCGTAGCATGTGGACTGCCATGAGAGCACAGACTGCAGAGGAACATATTTGCGACACTGAGATGCTGAAATCGCATTGCACACTTGTTTAACTTCGGCCCGAAAAAGCGTATCAAAAATCAAAGGTCGCGAGAAAGTTTGTAAATAAAAAAGAACGCGAAAGTGCCAAAATACGGCCATATTTTGAAGCAAGACTTACTTTGCTCCCAAATACGCCAAAATAGGAAGAGTCTGTAATTACTTATATGATAAGCGATTACGTTTTTGCAGAGCCATTAAGAGCCCTTGAAACCGCTTAAAAAGGCCCGGAAAAGCCCTATTTTGGCCTTGTAAAACATATGCTTTTAGCCGCTCAAAGTCCTATCTCGAGGCGCTCGAGGTACTTCGACGAGGCCCTCGAGGTCCGATCTCGAGCGAAAAGTACTCAAAAAACAGTCTCAAAGCGCTTTGATTTTCTCTATTTCGAGATTTTTATTTGTAAAGGATTCGGTTAGCGTTAGCATTATTTAACGCCCGTTTTTTCGTATCAAAAATCAAAGTTTTCCATTGCACACTCTCTCCATTTGGAGCTCTCTTGCCTCGAAACAATCGGTATCCATCAGCAAGACACCAACACTCAGAAAGAGCATAAGCGCTTGCGGAACGTGATTTCTAATGCGATGGATATCAAAATATAGCTTTGCAGTGAAAATTTGTCCTTTTGGCCGTTTGATAGAGGCTTTACAAAAGGCATTATACCAATACTCGTAGAGGTTGATTCTTCTGCCCGTGGATGGCCATATAGTCTGTGTGCTTCAAAAGCCAATTAGCCTAACAATTGTTGTCCCTTTGGCAAATATATGTTTGACCAATTGGTTGAGGCAATCTTTCTGTAATGTCATCTTTCTGACAACTGATACCCCTCGAGGCGTGCGTTTTTATTTTACTTCCGAAACAAGAGTAATGAATAAGGGCGGCTTCCCTTGATTTGGAAGCCGCCCTTACAAAGAGGATTTTTGCTAATCTTTATTCCATTTCCACCCTTATTGTTCCCAGCCGGGATTCTGTGTCAGATTCTTGTTGAGTGTGAGCTCGTTGGTGGGGATGGGGTAGAGCCAGCGGCGGTCAGTGCTCGACCAGGCACGCTTAGCATCGGTGAGACTCTTCGAGCTCTTGTACTGGTAGAGATAGGAGTTACCGTCGTAGGTGGTCACGGGGCGGCCGGTGCTCTCGTCGAAGGTGCCATCGGGGAATACGGCCTTCGACTTGTCGGTGATGCGTATGCCGAGCATCGTCTTGGGGTTCTCCAGCAGCTTCATAGCATTCCAGCGCTTGAGGTCGTCCAAGCGGAATCCCTCACCGATGAGTTCGATGCGGCGCTCCCGGCGAATCTCATAGAGCAGGTTCGAGATGGTGTAGCCGTAGTTGATAGGACGTGCGTCGGCCACTGGGTTAACAGTGAGATGAGCCATGTCAACACGGTCACGCAACCTGTTGATGGTGTTGTCGAGCACGGTCTGCGTGCACTTGCCAAGCTCAGCGTTGGCCTCGGCGTTGATGAGCAGTGCCTCAGCGTAACGGTAGACAAACCAGTCGAAGGTGGAGTTGTTAGCTTCCTGCTGCTTGGTGTCGGCCGAACGGTACTTCACAAACTCGTAGCCCGTAACACCCACCGTAGCTCCCACGCGGTTGATTGCGGGGTTGGTGACGCGTGCTCCATTCTGCACGTAGAAGGGACGATGGTCGTTCTCCACCACCTGATACATACGCGGGTCGCGTCCGGCCAGCTCATCCTCAAGGTCCTCATCGCCCTTGTAGCCCGAGCCCTCATTATAAATAGGTGTACCGTCCTTCATGAGGAACGACTCCACAAAGTCTTTCGAGAGTCCGGCACCGCTTTGGCCGGCCTGACGTCCCAGCTGGTGCTGCAACACTCCGCTCTCATAGAAGCGGGCCAGGATGCACTCCTTGTTGGTGCTCAGGTCCTCCTGAGTGAAGAGGTTGGAGTAGTAGAGTGGATAGCCGTCATAGGACATCTGGCTGGCTCCCGTGTCGGCCCCCTTCACAATCTCGTAGTTGCCGGAGTCCATCAGTGTCTGCGTGAGCTCGGCAGCACGTGTCAGCAGAGCTGTGGAAGTGAGCGTGGAGCCTTCGGTCTCATTGTGGTATTTCTTATAGGTACCGTAGTGAAGGCAAACGCGTGCCAGCTGCAGGCGGGCAGCATCGCGGTTGAGGCGACCACTCTCAGAGGCGCTCTTCTCGGGCAACCACTGGATGGCGAAGTCGAGGTCGTCGATGATATGCTGGAGTACCGTGTCGCGCGGGTCGCGGGCTTTGTAGAGCTCAGCATCGTCGTTGGTCTGAAGGTCCTTGTCGTAGTAAGGCACATCGCCGAACATCTTTATCTTGTCGAAGTAGAGCACGGCTCTGAAGAATCTCACTTCGGCCACGTACTTGTTGATCTCAGCCTCCGTGCCCTGCACCTTCTGATAGCGTTGCAGGAAGTAGTTGCAGCTGCGTATGTCGTTCCAGTACCACCCGTTGCTCGAGCTTGCCTCCGAGGGCACTGTCTGCTCGTCGAAGAGATAGGTGCTGTAGTCGGAGGTGACAATATTGTCGCTCACATTGTCGAGTGTTGCCGACGGACTGCTAAGAATGCCATAGAGGCCGTTGGCGTAGAGCTTCAGGTCGTTGGTGGTGTTCCAGTATGACTCGTCGGTGAAGCTGTCGAGCGGCTTCAGGTCGGTCACGTCGCAAGCCGTGAGCAACGAGGCCGACAGCAGTGCGAATGTAATATGCTTGACTTTCATATCTTCTTTGTTATGTGGGGTTGTTTAGAATGTGAGATTGAGTCCCAGAGCCAGCTTCTTGTTGATAGGGTAGGTGAGGTTGCTGAGAGTCTCGGGATCGAAACCTTCGAAGAGAGAGGTGATAGTGAAGAGGTTCTCGCCCTCCACGTAGAAGCGCAGGCGGGAGATGCCCCACTTGCTGGTGAGATTCTGCGGGAGCGTGTAGCCGAGTGTGACGTTCTTCAGACGGCAGTAGGAGGCATCCTGGAGATAGCGTGAGCTGGTCTGACGGTTGCCGCCGTTAGCCCATCCCGGCTTGGCGAAATAGGCACCGGTGTTGGTTTCCGTCCAGTAGTCGAGGGCACCCTTGGTGGGAGTCTGCCATCTGTTGGTGAAGCCCCAGAAGGAAGCACCGCCGAGCATGTAGTCGCGCTTGCCCACACCCTGCCAGAACATGTTGAAGTCGAAGCCCTTGTACTCGCAGCCTGCTGTGATACCGTAGGCGTAGCGGGGAGTGGAGTTGCCGATGATTTTGCGGTCGCCGGGGTTGGAGAGTGTGTTGTCGCCAATATTAATCTTGTTGTCGTTGTTGAGGTCCTCGTACTTCACGTCGCCTGCGCCCCACTTACCACCGTAGAGGTATGACTGGTCTGCGTGACTGGCAACCTCCTCGTCACTCTGGAAGAGTCCGTTGGAAACGTAGCCCCAGATTTCGCCTATCTTGCGGCCCACATAGTACTGCGAGATAAGCCCCGTGGGGTTGTTGTATTTGGTGATAGTCGACTGATAGTCGCTCAGTACTCCTTTCACGTGGTAGGTGAGCCCGAAGTCGAGCCGGTCGTTCCATTCCACAGAAAGCTCCCATCCCGTGGTTTTCAGGTTGGCTGCATTCTCGCGGGGTACGGAGGCACCGAGCACGGCGGGCTTCACCTCGCCCGAGGTGAGCATGTCGCGGGTATCGCGACGATACCAGTCGAACGTGAAGTTGAGCCGGTTGTTGAGCAGGGTTGCATCGGCACCTACGTTGAACTGACGCACTGTCTCCCATGTGAAGCCCGAACTGACAAGACCGGGAGCCGTGATGGCCACAGGGCGCGAACCGCCGAGAATGGCACCGTACTTGGAATTGATGCCGTATGTGGCCAGATAGGGGAAGTCGCCTGCCACTACCTGGTTGCCCAGAGAACTGTAGGAGAGGCGCACCTTCAGGTTGTCGAGCCAGCTGCGGGTGGAGGCCATGAAAGGCTCCTCCGACAGACGCCATGCAGCTGATGCTGAGGGGAAGAAGGAGTAGCGGTGGTCTTTGGCGAAGCGCGACGAACCGTCATAACGGCCGTCAAACTCAAAGAGATAGCGGCTCTTGTAGTCGTAGTTGGCACGCACGTAAAGACCGTTCACGGCCCATTGGCTTTCACTGCCGTTCATGGCCATGTCGCCCGTGGCCTGGTTGATTGCGGGATTCTCGGAGTCGATGAGGTTCTTGCGGCCGTTGTAGCTGTAGGTAGTGTGCTTCTTCTCCTGGTTGTAACCGCCCATGAACTTGAAGTTGTGTGTACCCTCGTTCAGTGAGAGCACATACTCGGCATAGGCGTTGAAAGCCGTATAGTAATCGTTGTAGTAGACCAGAGTTACGCTGCTGGGGTTCGTCCAGGGGTAGTAGTTCTCTGTTCCGGCTACTGCAGTATAGTCATAGAAATTGCGCACGTGCTGGTTGGCGTGCGAACCATAGTAGTTCCAAGTGTAGTCGGCATTGACGGTGAGCCCCTTCACAGGTGTGAGCTTCAAGGCTCCGGTGAGCCACAGGTCGTTTTGCTTGGTCCTGGCGTTACCGCCCTGAGCCTGGATGGCCACGGGATTGGTGTAGTCGCCCTGTCCGGCATAGTGGCCGTCGGGGTGCTTCACGGGCATCAGCGGGCTAAGGTCGGACTTCATCATGCCCGAGTAGGCAGAGAGTCCGGAGTAGGCTGTACTGTTCATGGCCGTGGTACCGCCGGTGGGGTGAATCTCGGAAGTGTAGGTGTGCCTCACCTTTGCCGAGACGTTCATCCATTTGGTAACGTCGGTCGAAACATTGATGTTGGTGTTGTATTTCTTGTATTTCTCGTCGACGGCCTTCAGGATACCGCCCTCGTTATTGGCTGCGAAGGAGGCATAGTAGCGTGTGCGCTCGCTGCCGCCGCTGATGCTGGCATTGTAGATTTGCGAGAACGAAGTCTTGTAGATCTCGTCCCACCAGTCGGTGTTGCCACAGTAGCCATATTTGTAGGAGCTGTAGCTGGGGTCGAAGAACACCGTTGAGTCGTAGGTGCCATTAGCATAAGCCTCGGCGTATTTGTACACGAGATCGTTGAAGAGGTGACCGCTACCGCCGCTGTTCTGATAGGCGATGTCGGCCATCGTGAGGTAGTCGGTGGAGTTCACATTGTGCATCTCCACGGCCGGCTTCTGCCAGTAGAGCGACGTGTTGAACGAAACGCGGGGCTTCGTTCCTGCCTTGCCCTGCTTCGTAGTGATAAGGATGACACCGTAGGCAGCCCTTGCACCATAGACGGCTGCTGAGGCACCGTCCTTGAGAACGGTTATCGATTCGATGTCGGCAGGATTGACGAGGTTGGCGTCCATCTGTACGTTATCCACCAAGACGAGCGGACTGCCACCGTTGAGAGAAGTAGTTCCACGGACATTGAACGAAGACCCTGCACCCGGTGCACCACCGGCGTTCATGGTGATGTTCAAGTTAGGTACCACACCCTGAAGTCCTTGTCCGATGTCGCTGATGGGGCGGTTGTCGAGTACCTCGCCACTGACCTGTGCCACAGCACCAGTGAGATTAGCCTTGCGCTGAGTACCGTAACCCACGACTACCACTTCGTTGATACTCTGTGAAGACTCCTCCAGAGTCACCTTCATACCATCAGTGGCATTGGCTGTCTGAGTGTTGTAACCGATGTAGGTGAATACGAGCGGTGTGCCCGAGGCAACCTTGATGCTGAAGTTGCCATCAATGTCGGTGACGGCTCCTCCGCTGGTCTGGTTCTTAGCTTTTACCACAACACCCACGAGAGGCTCGCCGGTGCTGCTCACGACTGTGCCCCGGACGGTTTGCTGGGTTTGCCCTATTTCCTGGGAGGGGATGCCGGCATTTGCTACGGCTGGGGGAACCATAAAGGCTACGCCCCCTAAAAAGAGAAAGCTTAGCTTCCTGACAGATGCACGCTTGGCGCGCGATGTCTGCCATCGTTTCATTGAGATGTTCATAAATTAGTAACGATAATAAACTAAATCGCTACAAATTTATTAACCAATTTAAGAACTATCCGCAATAACTTAGTTAATAAATTATAACTGATTAAAATTAACTAAATTATGCGATTATTTCAATAAGTTTGAGCCACAATGCCGGAGTATTCTTAACGGCAGTTGTGGCTCCTTTAATGTTATTTGCTGACAAAGAGACCTTCAATTACTACATCGCCTCGAATTAATTCTTCGGGAATCGTACCCACCCCTTTACTGTTGAAAGCCGAGCGTGGAAGGATACGGTCGACGTACTGGGGCGTACCGTGCTGGAGTTGCTCTCCGGTGAGGTTGTAACCGTAGCGCACACGGACACCACTGAACGTGAAACCGTGCGATGGTACTACCTTGACCGTGATGGCCTTTCCATACGGCATGCTGAGTGCTGACAGCGCCTGTCCGTTGGCCATGACGACTTCGCCGTTGCGTCCTTCCTGATTGACTGTGACCGTCTGTGGGTGAACATTCAGACGGGTGTCGGCAACAGCCTGACCGTGCTGGATGCGTACGCGGTAGTAGCCGTAGGCTGTTGAGGCTGGTACATCTAATGTGCCGTCGAAGCATTCTGAAGCCGAGAAACGGCCGTCGCGGTTGAGGTCTACACTCACCGACTCCTTGCCAGCCGGCTGCCCATTGACGGAGAAGACGAGGTGGCTGCCGGGGGTTGCGTCGATGGCACTGTCAAGAAGAGCGGTGTAGCGGGGCAGTGAGCTTGTGGCAGGCTTCTGTACATTCAGTTCAATATTCCCTGCATTCACGGTCTGTATGCCCTCTGAAGCCGGAACGGTGGCACCTTCGGGAGCAAAGGAGAGCGGATAGCTGGTAGTGAGGGTGGCAGAGACTGGATTGCCGTTTACAGCCATCGAACCAATGTAAGCTATGAAGTCTGAGTTGAGGTCGTGCGTTGATTCGCAGTCGGGAACCACCACAAGACTGTGGATGTCAACACCTCCGGCACCCTTTACCAGAAATACCGCATCGGTCCATTGTCCCGGTGTGACCTCCTGTGTGGAATACACCCAGAACTGCTCTGTACGTTCGCTCTGTCCGGGGCGGTCGTGGCGTTTGCCAAGTCCGATGAGCATGGTGCGGCCCGCCTTGGGTTTAAGGATGCGCACGTGGACATACTTCAGCTGAGGTGTGAGCTCGAAAGGCTTGCTGAGGTCTATGCGCAGACCGAAAGTGTTGGAGCCGTAGCGCGACCGTTGGAAAGCGATGACTCCGTGCTCTGCCTTGACATTTCCTTTGAGCTGTCCCGTCATAAAGGGTGAGTGCTCCCAAGTGTCATAGACACCGAGGCTCTTCCATTGCAGACTGTCGGAGGTCTCTCTATCCGAGGCCCGCAGGCCTGTAAAGGAGAGGAAGCCGAGAAGAAAAAAGCTTATATACCTTTTTATATATTTAGAAGTGTTCATTGCTGTGGATACTTGTTAGGATGTTCAATAAACTGCTATCTCGGAGAGAGTGGGGCAGGCTTTGGCATCGGTGACAGTCAGTCGCAAGGCTTTCACACGGTAGCCGTCGCCAAAGCTGTTGACCGTAGAGCCGTTGAGAGGCAGAATGCGCTTGTAGCCAATGGTGGTGGTGGTGATGTCGCCGCCGCGCTTCTCCCAGTTGATGCCGTCGGCCGAAGTCTCCACGATGAACGCCTTTACGCGTTGCCCAAGTCGGATGTACTCCTGCAGGGCTACGTAGCGCACGGTCTGCGGCTTCTCCCAGCTGAGTGTTATGGTGGCATTTACCGTACCGTCGGGTGCGCA
>Ga0256406_1004212_pt1 | contig 16816 bp, 15 predicted proteins | sample RumenRJG_03DNA_FD_185986 | JGI IMG/M metagenome (GOLD analysis project Ga0256406, IMG submission 185986) | Bovine rumen microbial communities from Lethbridge, Alberta, Canada - RJG_03 | ecosystem: Host-associated > Mammals > Digestive system > Stomach > Rumen | place: Canada: Alberta | collected... | reverse complement strand
ACGAAAACGGAACGTGTTATACCGCGTCAAATCACGAGGCGATGAACCATCTGACGGACATCCTTCAGCTGGCCGACGCGTGCATGCGGAAAGCCGGAAAGGACAAAAGCCATCTGACGCACGTCGCGGCTTCCGTAGGACCGGGATCTTTCACAGGGATCCGGATCGGTGTGTCGACGGCGAGAGCAGCCGGCCAGGTGCTCGGCATCCCGTGCATTTCGGTCTCTTCACTGGAAGGACTGGCTGTTCGGGCGGCCGCTCAGACGGATGAAGCAGATTACATCTGCGCGGTCATCAATGCGAGACGGCATCAGACTTATGCCGGGATCTGGAGAGTTCGCGATGACGGGCTTTCAGCGGTGTTGCCGGAGAAGCAGTACATGATCGAAGAGGTGCTGGCGGAAACGGCGAAGCTGGATGGAATGGGCTATTGGATCGGAGACGGGATCGACGCATACGAATCGATCATCCGAGACGCACTGCCGGAAAGCGGGTACCGTCTTGCGGACGCGCCGGGCCGCTATCCGAATGCGGAACCGGTTGCGAAGATTGCGCTGGAGAAGGCAAAGCGCGGCGATATCGGGGAATACGGTAATCTGCTGCCGAATTACATGAGAATGAGCGAGGCGGAAATGCGCCTCCGCAACGGCACGCTGAGCCGGAAGATCCATGGATAAGGGAAATCCGGGCATCGTGCGCCCGGCAGCCAAAGAGGACGTTTCGGAGATCGCACGGCTGGAGAAAGAAACTTTTCCGATGCCGTGGAGCGCGGAATCGATCCGCCATGATATCGAAGAGAATGAGCTGGCGCTAGTGGCGGTCGCAGAAGCAGACGGGCAGGTGGCCGGTTATGCGGATGTGTGGCAGATTGCCGGAGAAGGTCAGCTGAATAATATCGCGGTTTTTCCTGAATTCCGGGGGAAGCACTTCGGATGGCAGCTGATGGAATATCTGATCCGGGAGCTTGTCCGACTTGGGAATACTGAGATGAGCCTGGAAGTGCGGGAGAGCAATTCGATCGCGATTGCGATGTACCGAAGACTTGGCTTTGAAGAAGTCGGCCGCAGGGAGAAATATTACCTCGATAACGGAGAGACTGCAATTCTGATGCGGAAGGAATTCCGTGCGCAGCCGTCCGGAAGATAGATACGGAAATTACGAAAATGAAGAACGGTAAACATATTACAATGGGAATCGAGTCCAGCTGTGACGAAACGGCTGTTGGCATTGTGGCAGATGGCCGGGAGGTGCTGGCGAATATCATCTCGTCCCAGATTGACATTCACACGAAATTCGGCGGGGTTGTGCCGGAGATCGCATCACGGCATCATCTCGAAAACATCAACGGCGTCATCGATCAGGCGCTTCAGGAGGCCGGTATCATGATCGATGATGTCGATCTGATCGGCGTGACGAATGGCCCGGGACTGGTGGGCGCACTTCTGATCGGCGTGGCAACCGCCAAGGCCATTTCTTTCTTCCGGGATATACCGCTCGTCGCGGTGAACCATATGCATGGACATATCGCCGCGAATTATGTGGAATATCCGGAACTCGTGCCGCCGTTTATGAGTCTCGTTGTGTCCGGCGGACATACGAACATCGTATTCGTCCGGGACTATAACGAATGCGAGACACTGGGACAGACACGGGACGACGCTGCCGGCGAGGCTTTCGACAAGGTGGCGCGGGTGATCGGCCTGGGTTATCCGGGCGGCCCGAAAATCGACCGAGCAGCCAGAGAGGGCGACCCGCATGCAATCGAATTCAAGCGGGTGTATCTGGAGCCCGGAAGCTATGACTTCAGCTTCAGCGGACTGAAAACAGCCGCGCTGAACTATATAAATACCGAAAAGCAGGCCGGCCGCGAGATCTGTGTGCCGGACATGGCTGCCAGTTTTCAGGAAGCGGTCGTGGAAGTCATCGTTGACAAGACGATTGCAGCCGCCGGGGAGTTTCATCAGAACCGCGTCGTCATGGCCGGCGGCGTGACGGCGAATTCAAGGCTTCGGGAGATGCTGCATCAGAAGGCGGCGGAGCACGGGATTGACGTGCTGCAGCCGAGACCGCTTTACTGCACCGACAACGGCGTGATGATCGCCTGCTCGGCGTATTATAAAATGAAGAAGGGAGAATTTGCGGGCCCGGAACTCGATGCAGTACCGGGGCTGGAATTTTAGGATAAACATATGCTGATCATGTCTGCCAGCGAAATCAATAAAAGCTATGGCGTGGATGTAATTCTGGAAGATGTCTCTTTTAATGTGGAAAAAGGGGACCGGATCGGTGTCGTCGGCCCGAATGGAGCCGGAAAAACGACGCTTTTCTCGATCCTTGCCGGAGAACTTCAGCCGACATCCGGGAATTTTTACGTCCGGAGCGGCTACACCGTCGGATATCTGAAACAGAAGAATCATTTTTTCTCGGAAGGCACTGTGCTGGAGGAAGCGGAGAAGCGGTTCACTCGCTTTCACCAGATGGAAAAAGAAATACAGCGTCTTCAGACGGCGATATCGGATTCCGAAAGCCGGACGTTCGACCGGGATCTGGAGCAGTATACATCGCTGCTCGAAAAGTACAAGGATGAAGGCGGATACACCTATCAGAGTGAGCTGAAATCCGTCCTCCGGAACATGGGCTTCGGGGAGGAAACCTATGGAAAGAAAATCAATATGCTCTCCGGCGGCGAGCGGACGCGGCTCGCGCTGGCCTGCATGCTGTTGGAAAAACCGGATATCCTGCTGCTGGATGAGCCGACCAACCATTTGGATCTGAAAATGCTGGAATGGCTGGAGCAGTACCTCAAAAGCTACCGCGGAACGATTATCGTCGTATCGCATGACCGGTATTTTCTGGATCAGCTGGTGGCGCGGATTTTTGAGGTCAGCCGGAATCATCTGACGGAATACCGCGGAAATTATTCGGAATATCTGATCAAGAGAGAAGAGCGCCATGAGGCGGAGCTTCGGGAATATGAGAAGCAGCAGAAGGAAATCGCAAAGCAGGAAGAGATGATCCGTCGCTTCAAGCAGCGAGGTACGGAAAAGCTCGTTAACCGCGCGAAGTCCAGAGAAAAGCGCCTCGCGCATATCGAGCGGACTGAGCGGCCGGCGGAGGACAGCCGGCACATCCGCCTGAATTTCAAGCCGGATTACAAGAGCGGAAATGACGTGGTGACTGCAGAAGATCTCAGCATGCGGTTCGGATCGCAGAGCCTGTTCGATCACGTCACCTTTGACATCAAGAAGGGAGAGCGGATCTGTATCATCGGAGATAATGGGATCGGAAAGACGACGCTGCTCCGGATCCTGATCGGTCAGATTCCGGCAGAGGATGGCTATCTGAAGATCGGCCACAATGTCAATTTCGGGTACTATGATCAGGGACAGCTGCTCCTGGATGAAAATGAGACGGTTCTGGGTGAGATGAAGAACGCGTATCATCTGTATACGGACACCGAAATGCGGTCGATCCTCGGGCGGTTCCTGTTCCATGGCGATGAAGTCTTCAAGGAAATCCGGAGCCTCTCCGGCGGCGAGAAAGCGAGACTGTCTCTATTAAAACTGATGCTTTCAGGCGCGAACACCCTGGTACTGGATGAGCCGACGAACCACCTCGATATCGATGCGAAAGAAGTGGTGGAAGATGCGCTGATGGACTTTGACGGCACGCTGATCATCGTATCTCACGACCGGTATCTTCTTCAGAAACTGCCGACCCGAATACTGGAACTGACGCCGCACGGGATGATCGAATACAAAGGAAAATTCGACTATTATCTGGAGAAAACCGCGCAGCGTGAAGCGGAGCAGGCGGAAGATTCCGGTGAATCGCCTTCTGAACCTGCAGAGGCACCGCTCTCGGCAGAGGAAGAGCGGCGGAAGCAGAAGGAGCAGGAGGCCGAAGCCCGGCGGAAGAAGCGCCAGATTGAAAAAGCGGAAAGGGAGATCCATGAGCTGGAAGGAAAAATTTCCGAAATCGAAGCTGCGCTCTGCGCGCCGGAGAACATGTCCGATGTGGAGTTCCTGACTCAGAAAGGCGCGGAACTGGAAAAAGCAAAACAACTGCTCGAAGAAAAGTACGACGAATGGATGGAGCTGCAGCAGCCGGTAAATTGAGGGCGGAAGTTATTATTTTTTGAAATAATATGGCGAAATCAGTGCAATTGTTGTATAATAACCAAGCTTATAAGTGAAAAACTTGCGAAAATATCAACATTTCACTATAATAAGTTGATAATAATGTTACCAAAATGGAGGAACAATCGTTATGACGTTTGAAAAAGTTAGAGATTTGGTCGTAGACCAGCTGGGTGTAGATGCGGATATGGTCCATATGGACACCAATCTGATGAAGGATCTGGAGGCTGATTCTCTGGATGCGGTCGAAATCATTCTTGGCGTTGAAGACGCATACGGCATTGATATTCCGGATGAAGAAGCTGAGAAGTTCGAGACGGTAAGGGATCTCGTAGATTACATCGACAGTCACGTGAATCAGTAATTCGAGTAATAGCTATCAGCCCGTTACAGCAATCAGTCAGTGAAGGAAGTATGAAGGTAGGATGAAGAGCAACACAAGGGTTTCAAACGCAATTATCAGAAGATTACCGCGTTACCGCAGGTATCTGGCGGAGCTCCGAAATCAGGGCGTGAAGAAGATCTCGTCGAACGAGCTGAGCGAACTGATCGGGTATACAGCTTCCCAGATTCGTCAGGATCTGAATACTTTTGGCGGCTTCGGTCAGCAGGGTTACGGGTATAGCGTGGATTATCTGTACAAGGAGATCAACAAGATCCTCGGACTGGATCGGGAATACAAGACAGTAGTAGTCGGATTCGGTAATCTGGGACAGGCAATCACAAATTATACTTATTATTACAAGATCGGATTCAATATCATCGGGCTGTTCGATGTGAATCCGAGGATTATCGGCCTTTCAATTAACGGAGTCGAAGTAATGGATTATTCGCTCCTCGAGGACTTCGTGCGCGATAACGGCATTGATATCGGCATCATCTGTGTTAATCGCGAGAATGCGCAGGACGTGGCAGATACGCTCGTGCGCGGCGGAGTGGAGGGAATCTGGAACTTTGCTCCAGTGGATCTTGATATTCCGGACGATGTGGCGATCGAGAACGTTCATCTCAGTGAGAGTCTTCATACGCTCTCGTTCCAGATACGCAGCAAGGAACTGGAGAAAGCGAACAGGAAATGATTTATTTCGTCTAATATAAAATCCCGCAGCGCTGCTGCGGGATTTTATATTAATCATGCATGATACGTGTATCAAACTATGCCTGCGACGGAGCGCCTACAGGACATGTGTCAGCACAAGCACCACAGTCGATGCATGCGTCTGCGTCGATCGTATACGGAGTACCTTCGCTGATTGCCTCTACAGGGCATCCCGCTGCACAAGCGCCGCAGCCAATGCACTCATCGCTGATTACGTAAGCCATATTCGTATCCTCCTTCTTCTTTATTTTTGAACAGTATATCACTTTCACTTAGTATTTGTAAAGTGAACATTCGGGGAAATACATAGGTATATCGGAATGGAAATCATTTCTTTTACAGGAAAAAGCGGAACCGGCAAGAGTTTCAACGCGGCCAGAGTCTGCCGGATGAATAATATCGAAGCGATCATCGATGACGGACTGCTGATCTACAAGGGCGCAATCGTTGCCGGCCGGTCCGCAAAGCGCTGCAGTTCAAAGGCTGCAGCGATGCGGACGGCGCTCTTTGATAACGAAGAGCACCGGAAGGAAGTTCAGGACAAGCTGGCTGAAATTTCACCAGCCAGGCTGATGGTGATCGGCACTTCGGACCATATGGTTGATTGGATCACCGATGCGCTCGGGCTTCATCGTGCGGACCGGCGGATGTATATCACCGATGTGACGACGGAGAATGAGCGGGAGATCGCCGGAAAGAGCCGGAACGAAGACGGTGAGCATGCGATTCCGGTGCCGATGGCGCAGATCAAGCGGGATTTTGCCGGATATTTCATCAACCCGATGCGGTTTCTCAGAAGCATGACGATGGAGGGCGGCGATTCGGACCGGACCGTTGTCCGCCCGACGTTCAGCTACCGCGGCAAGTTCGAGATCAGCGAACAGGTCATTGAAGATATCATCAACATTGCCGCAGAGAAACACAAAGGCTGCTTCCACGTCCTGAATTTCTATCACAACGCTAACGCCGCGAACTTCAATGTCATCATCGACGTGCGGATCCGGAAGATCCCGGGAATCAGCCGGCACTGCATTTTATTCCAGAAAGAAGTCTGTAACGTCATCGAGAAGATGACTTCTTTTTCGATCGGAAATGTTAATATCCAGATCACGGATATTGCTTTTCAGCTGAAAGATCTTGAATCCTGGCGGAAGAGCCCGTACAGCGGGTAAGAAAAAGCGCCGTCCCGTCCGGGGCGGCTTTTTCAAAATGAAGATTTTTTCACATTATTTCTTGCAAAACGTGTTGACATCAAAGTCCGTTATGAGTAGAATAATCATTGTAAGTTGGCACTCGATATTAATGAGTGCTAACAAATCGATAAAGGAGGAATTCGAAATGAGTCTGGGAATAAAGCCATTAGGTGCTAGAGTTGTGATCAAGAAGGATGATGCGCTGGAGACGACGGAAGGCGGACTGATCCTGTCCGGCAGTGCAAAGGAGCGGCCGCAGCAGGCTGAGGTTCTCGCGGTAGGTCCGGGAACCGATGAAGAGAAGATGCAGCTGAAGGTTGGAGACAAGGTGATCTTTTCCAAGTACGGCGGCAATGACCTGAAATACAAGGGCGAAGAATACACGATCATTAATCAGAAGGATATCCTGGCAGTCATTGAATAGTGCCGGGCAGATATAGGAGGTTAGAGAAATGGCAAAGGATTTACATTATGGTGAAGATTCCAGAAGAAAGCTTCTTGCCGGTGTTGATAAGCTGGCGAATACAGTAAAGATTACGCTGGGGCCGAAGGGCAGAAACGTGCTGATTGAGAGAAGCTACGGATCCCCGCTGATCACGAACGACGGCGTTTCGATCGCGAAGGAGATCGAGCTGGAGGATCCGGTTGAGAATATGGGCGCGCAGCTGGTTAAGGAAGTTGCGACCAAGACAAATGATGTAGCCGGTGATGGTACGACGACAGCAACACTGCTGGCGCAGGCGATCGTCCGCGAAGGCGTCAAGAACGTTACGGCCGGAGCGAACCCGATGATCCTGAAGAGAGGAATCAACGGTGCGGTTGAGGTCGCTGTAGACCACCTGAAGAAGACAGCACAGCACGTCAACGATAAGGAGAGCATCGCGCAGGTTGCTTCCGTATCAGCGGGAGACAAGGAGATTGGTGAGCTGATTTCCGAGGCGATGGACAAAGTCGGAACTGATGGTGTCATCACTGTAGAGGAATCCAAGTCTCTGGATACGACGATGGATGTTGTAGAAGGTATGGAATTCGACAGAGGCTATCTGTCCCCGTACATGGCTGCGAACAGCGAGAAGATGGAGGCGGTTCTGGATCATCCGTACATTCTGCTGACCGATAAGAAGATCTCCAACATTCAGGAAATCGTTCCACTGCTGGAGGACATCATGAAGTCCGGAAGCAGACTGCTGATCGTTGCGGACGATGTCGAAGGTGAAGCTCTTGCGACGCTGGTCGTCAACAAGCTGAGAGGCACGCTGGATGTTGTCGCAGTCAAGGCGCCGGGATTCGGTGACCGCAGAAAAGCGATGATGGAAGATATCGCGATTCTGACCGGTGGCACGGTGATCAGCGAGGAGCTCGGCTATGAGCTGAAGGAAACGACGATCGACATGCTGGGCAGAGCGGAGACAGTAAAGGTCAATAAGGACCGTACCGTCATCGTGAACGGCAGCGGAGATAAGAGAGAAGTTGCGAAGAGAATCGAGAAGATCCGTGGCGAAATCGAAGAAACGACTTCGGACTTCGATCGTGAGAAGCTGCAGGAGAGACTGGCCAAGCTGGCTGGCGGCGTAGCTGTTATCAACGCAGGTGCTGCGACAGAGACCGAGCTGAAGGAGAAGAAGCTGAGACTCGAGGATGCGCTGAACGCAACGCGTGCTGCAGTAGAAGAAGGTATCGTATCCGGCGGCGGTGTTTCTCTGATCGGAGCAATCCCGGCTGTAGCGGAATATGCGGATACGCTGGAAGGTGACGAGCGCACCGGTGCGAAGATCGTTCAGAGAGCACTGGAAGAGCCGGTTCGTCAGATCGCGGAGAATGCCGGATTTGAAGGCAGCGTAGTCGTTTCGAAGGTTAAGGAATCTCCGGAAGGCGTCGGATTCAACGCGGCGACAGAAGAGTATGTGAGTATGATCGACGCTGGTATCGTTGACCCGGTTAAGGTAACGCGTTCGGCACTGCAGAATGCGGCCAGTGTCGCCGGAATGTTGCTGACCACAGAAGCCGGCATTACGGATATCAAGGAAGATAATCCGGCTGCAGCAGCGGCTGGCGGTGCAAACATGGGCGGCATGGGCGGCATGATGTAGTCCGTCTTATGACCATAAAGTAATTCAACCAGACAGTTTTGATTATGTGACGAGGGTGCTTTGGCGCCCTCGTTTTTTGTATTCTGAACTGGGAAAAGCATTGTGAAGCGGCCTCAGGAAACTGAGATACCGGTAGTGAACCGTTTTCGCCGAATCGAGTGATGAACAACGGTCTCACATATGGTATAATTTAAAAGTATTACTGTTATTCCTTTCTAATCCGGTTCGGAGAATCACGGAGGTGCGATGAAGAAGGCGCGGCAGCTGATCATATATGGAATTATTTTCGCGATGGGATTTCTTTCATGGAATATCATCGACGGCAGGGGATATGGAGTGCTGCAGTATCTTTCGGCGGCCGGCGAAAGCCGGGCGCTTCCTTTTGTCGTATGGTCCGCTGCCGTGCTTGTGACCTATATTGTATATCCGGCCGCGATGATCCGGATCATCCGCGGTAAACCCATCGGCCGTCTGGAGCAGATATCGGCCTATCTGGCACTTTCCGCGACACTCGTATTCTACTGTATACTGTATGTTCTCTGCCGCGCGGCAGGCGATTCGTTCCGGCTTGCGCCGTGGATTCTGATCCGGAGCGGACTGATTCTGGTCATCTACCTGGTCCACCGTATTCAGGAAGATGAGCGGATGATCGAGCGGAGAAAGCAGCGCGAAGCGGCTTCCGTGTCTCGGCATCCGTCCGATGGTTTTCACGTCGCGGCTTCACTTATGTTCTGTGCGGATATTCTGCTCTGCCCATGGGCCCGGATTGGCGGAAGGTCTTTTACTGCGGCTGATCTCGTTCTCGGAATTATCCGGAAAGGCGGTGCCGGAGCCGCGCTCCGTTCACTTTCAGTCAGGTGGGAATCCGAAGAATATGCCAATGCGGCTCTGAACCTCTGGGCAGTATTTCTGGTGATCGCGGCAGCAGTGCTTCTTCTTGCTGCACTCTTTCCGGTATTCCGGCAGATGCGCAGCGCGTTCCGGACGGCAGCGTACTCGCTGTGCTTTGTGTATATCTGTGTATATATGATCTTCCTCTGCATGGACGCGATGTTCGGCCTGATCGCTGCGATGCTGCTGGTGCTGGCAGATGCGCTGGGCGGCCGCTATCTGGATGAACGGAAGCGGCTTCAGAAGCAGGCGAGGGAGCTCCGGGAGCGAAACCGGCTCAAACTGGAAGAGAAGAGGAAGAGAGAATATTTTCCGGGGCACTACGACCGGGAGTTTTTTGCGGTGACAGTGAAGAATTTCCGGTATCGTCGGCATGACTATGTCCTTTTTTTTGCCGGTGCGGCGGGAATCGTGACCATATTCTTCGTGCTGTACGGCTTTCTGAGCCAGACCCGCAGTGCAGGGGAGGGAGCATCCGACTATTATCAGGATCTGATGAAATCGGTGGTCCGTCATATTCTGCCGATTATGGCAGTGGCGGCGGTCCTGATTCTATCCATGATTCTTACGCACTATATCCGCACGCGGATGCGCGGGTACAGTGTATTCAATGCGTTGGGGATCCGGCGTTCGACTCTTCGTCTGATCATGGGAACCGAATATTTCTTATGTATTTTCGGATCTCTGGCAGCCGGGCTGATCGTCGGCCGTATCCTTCTGACCGGGCGGCCGGTCAGAACTGGATTTACCGCCGGGGTGACGTCACTGTCTTTTCTGATGCTGGCGCTGGTTGCCACACTGGTCAATTACCATCTGTTTGAATATAAGAATATTATGAATCTTAGGGCCGAGAATCAGAATGAGTGGCGGCCGAAGCGGCTGCTTCCGGTCTGGATTGCTGCCGGTGCGGTTATGGTCTTTACTGCATTTCACCGCTTCGCAGAGAGGAAGAGCTCGGAGTCACAGTCCTTCGGATTCCTGCTGCTGGTCGGCATGTTTTTCCTGATCGGCGGGATTGCTGCGCTGTATCTGAACCGGAGAGCAGATGCAGCGGCTGATCAGGGCAGCGCGCTGCTGTCGGTGATGCCGTGGCGGCACCGGTATCTGAGTCAGTTCCGTCTCTGGTTTCTTCTGTTCGCGTTTCATTTTCTGGTGATGGGATGCTATCTTCCGGAGCTGGCCACGCTTCATACGGCAGAGGATGTGTCATCGCTGTATCCGTATGATTATGTGTATATGACGGATGCCGGCGACCGGGATCTGACGACGGAGATCCGGAAACTCGGAGCCAGCGTGGAGTCTTTTCCGATGCTCCGGGTCACAACGCCGCTCGGGCAGGAACTGACGTGGGAACAGGAATTCAACAATCCCTATCAGAATCTGTGGCCGCAGGGACAGCATATCGCGGTGCCGGAGTCCGTCTATCGGAGGCTGGAGCGTAATGCCGGGAGGACACCGGAGAAGCTGAATCTGCGCGGGAAAAAGGTTCATATAGTGTTCCAGCAGGACCGGGCAACGGCTTCGCATCCGCTGGAGTGGTACCTGAACACCGGGAACCGCTTCCGGTTCGGACTTCCGGTCCGGAGTTACCTGGCGGGGGACCGGGATCGCATTTTCCCGGATCATGCCGGAACCATCGAACGCGCGGTGCTGACCGGCGTATTTTTCCGCGGGCAGATGGAGAATATAATTGTCGTGTCAGATGAATACTTTGATAAGGTGCGGGAAGGAAAAACTTATTCGCGGGCAGAATCGGCGGAAGGACCGACGACGCTGAATCTGGTAAAAAAAGGCAGCGCCCCGGATCATGGGATCCGTTCCGCCTTAAAAAAGCTGTCTGCCCGCCACGCCGATGAGCTTCAGTACGATTCGAGAATCCGGCGGTGGTACGGCCGGAGCGGAATGATTTCAGATGCCGGAGCGGGACGGAAGACGGAAACGACAGCGTATTTTCTGATCTGCGCCGGTTTCCTGGCAGCCGGGCTGGTTGTTTTTTACATCAAATACGGTCTGGAGCAGGATGAACGGAAGGCGGAATTCCGCCTGTATCATCAGCTGGGTATGCCGGCACGGAGCCGCAGGCGGCTGATGGAGCGGGAAATGGCCTGGACTGTATGCGGCAGCTGGATCATTGCAGCGGTGTCGTCGGTTCCGTTCGTCTTGTCAATCGTTCATCTTCGTCTGTATACAACGGAAGAGTCAGCGGCATTTGCGAAGGCGCTGCTGGCAGGATGCGGAATTTACTCCCTTTTATTCGCTGCGGGCGTGTTTTTCATCGGAAAGAGGTATATTCGTGAGTTTTATAATTGATATGAGGGGACTTAGAAAAAAATACGATTCCGGTGAAGGCTGGGTGCTGGACGGAATCGACCTGACGGTCATGAAAAAAGATTTCATCGCGATCATGGGCCGTTCCGGGTGCGGCAAGACGACTTTCTTAAAAACGATCGGCCTGATTCAGCCGGCCACGGAGGGGAGCATCCGGTTCGGCTTTCAGAGCCGTCCTGTCGACGAGCTGAGCGACAATGAGATTTCCGATCTCCGCAGGCGGAAAATCGGTTATGTTTTTCAGAATTATAACCTGATGAACAGTCTGACCGTGCGGGAGAATATCGTCCTGCCGGCGATTCTGGACAAGCGGGACGAAGCCGCGCGGAACCGGCGGGCGGAAGAACTGATCCGCCGCTTCGGGATCGAAGAATTGAAAGACAAATACCCGTACCAGCTTTCCGGCGGCGAGCAGCAGCGGGCGGCGCTATGCCGCGCGCTGATCAATGATCCGGAGCTGATTCTCGGGGATGAACCGACCGGAAATCTGGATTCGAAAACAGGAAAGACGGTCATCGACACGCTGTCTTCCTTTAACCGGGATCTCGGAAAAACCGTGCTGATCGTCACGCATGATGCGAAGATAGCCAGGCAGTGCCGGACCGTGATCTTCATGAAAGACGGCCGTTTCATCCGCCGCGTGGACCGCAAAGAATCCGACCGGGACGGTGCGGAATTCTATCAGCAGATCCTCGTCGAAATCGATCAGCTCTGATGCTGAACTGATGCTGAAACTGAGCGGATATTTCGTGCCTTACAGATTTACGTCGCTCCGCTTGGTCTTGTAAATATCGGTTCCTTCCGGCGCGATGGCCGCGGCAAAGCTCGTGCTGTTCATTCCGTCATAGGTTCGGATGCGCGGCAGCGCGTACGGATCGTCTCCCGGCGCAGCCTTTCCGGATTTTGTCGTGACCGCGCAGCGGAATCCGGCTTCTTTGGCCGCTTTCTCGCATGTTTCATTGTAGTCGCCGTACGGATAGGCGAACGCATCCCGGCTTCCCAGCATATCGATCGATTTTTTCAAATCGGATAAGCCTTCTTCCTGTGAAAGCGCGGTAAAGATTCCGCCGTGACCGATGCTCCCGCCGCCGCGGTGAAGGTCGTAGGAATTCGATTCGAGCCGGACATGCTTCAGATTTCCGTATTTCTTAATCACATCAGACTGACCTTTGCATACGATAAAGGCGGTTGCCCGCACGTCGTACTTTTCCAGCAGCGGAACTGCATTTTCAAAAAACGAATCAGAGACATTGTCAAACGTGAGAACGACAGACTTCTCCGGCAGTTCGATCTTCCCGTCGATATAATCCCGGAGCTCCTTCCACGACGGGAAGTAATAGCCGTTGTCCACGAGATAGCGGAGATGCGCCTCGAGACGCGTGGTCGAAATGGAAGCGGAGTTCACGTTCTGCGGCGGATTGTCTTCATTATATACATTCTGATAGGTGACGATGGCAATGCCATGGCCGTATGAAGATGAGGACGGATCCGGCTTCGCGTATCTGACGTTGATCGTCCGTTTCGCCGTCGCGCTGCGTCCCTGATAACTTACTTCATATGTGATCTCGTATTTTCCCGGTTTTTCGAGTGTCTTCTGATCCAGTGCCTGATCCCGGCTGACTTTGACGGAACGGGTGATGTCTTTTCCACCCGCGGTTTTTGCAGTATATCCCGGCTCTTTATAAGAGCCGCCGAAAGTGATATTCACCGTATCGCTGCCTTTCAGCGTCAGCGTCGGTGTTCCCTGAAACGGCGGTATGCGGAGCGTCATGCAGACCGCCAGAATGATCACGATGGCCGCCGCCATGATCAGCGTCGTGATCAGAAGCTTTTTTGTCCTTGTCATATGATGTGTTCCCCCTTGATGGATGAAAATATGCCGTCAATAAGTTCACGATAAAACTTTATTTACAACATATTATCAGCTTGCCGCCGGAAATGCAATGGATGGCTGCATTTTGTTGTGATGAAACGGATACAATGCTAGAATATTCAGGATGGTTTGTTCTTTGAGGGAGGAGACACATGATCCTGTACGCATACATTATTGGAATTTTATCCGGCGCAGCTCTTCCGGTTCAGACCAGTCTGAACACGCGGGCAGGGCGGCGCCTCGGCGAATCGCTTCTCGGGGCGCTGGTGTCTTTCATCGGCGGCACCGCGCTGACATCGCTGATTCTGCTGTTTCTTCGCCAGCCGCTGCTGGCGCCGTGGGGAGAAGTTCGTGGCGAACCGCTCTGGATCTGGACCGGAGGCGCGCTCGGACTGGTTCTGGTGATTCTGAACATGATGATCCTTCCGCGGCTCGGGAGCGTGGAGACCGTGATTTTCTCGGTCCTCGGACAGATTCTGACAGGGCTTGCGGTGGACAATTTCGGCTGGTTCTATTCCGGGCAGATCAGAATGACTTGGATTCGCGCACTGGGTGCGCTGCTCGTTATTGTCGGAACGGCGATGACGGCGGCAGAGAAGGGCGCTTCATCCGAGCCTTTTTGGAAAAAGAGCAGTGCGTCGGTATGGCTCTGCCGGCTCGGAGGAATCGCCTCCGGGGCGGCGGGAGGACTGCAGGTCGCGGTTAATGGCTATCTGGGAGCCGTTGTCGGATCCGCGTTTCAGGCGACGCTGTTTTCTACGGGAAACGGACTGGTGATTATGGTGCTGATATGCGCAGTGCTGAGCAGGATCCGTCCGGACTGGCGCGCGCATCCGGACCGGAGCATTAAAAACCGCTGGTGGCTTTGGACCGGTGGCTTCTGCGGAGTCGCCTGCGTTGGAGCCAATGTGATGCTTGCACGGGTGTTCGGTACGGGCATGGCGGTAGTTGTCACGCTGATCGGCCAGATCGGCGGAGGAATTGTGGTGGACCGGATTGGTTTTCTCGGTATTGAGAAAAAGCCGGTTACGGTGCGGAAACTTGCCGGCTTTGCGCTGGTCATCGCGGGCGCCGTGCTGATCCGCCTGATCTGACAGGACTCTGTAGAACCGGATTTCTATATCCGCGGTCCAATCACCCGCAAATACAGAAGACACAAGAGATACGCTGTAACCGGTATAAAAAAAAGAACATAACGAATGGCGCTGTGCACGCCGTTTCTGATGTTATAATCAGTCGTTATTGAAATGCAGATCTGCCCGTATATCGGAGGCAATACAGGTATAATATGAACTAGAGGAAACAGGGGGGACACCGAATGTACAAAAATAGATCGAAAGCCTATGACTTTTTTATGATCACGCTGGGAACACTGATCTGCAGTTTCGCTATTTTCTTCTTTGTGACGCCGAGTCATCTGGCGATCGCGAGCATGTCCGGACTGGCCATCCTGATGGCGAAGCTGCTGCCGCTGTCTGTCGGAACACTGCTTTTGATACTGAACATCATCTGCCTGATTCTGGCATGGATTTTTGTCGGTAAAGAATTCACGTACCGTACGATCTATCCGTCTATTCTGCTTTCACTTACGGTAAAAGTCCTCGAGTGGATCTATCCGGATCAGCAGTCGATCATGGGAGACCAGTTCATCGACATGGTGGTATACCTGTTTCTTTTCAGCCTTGGAGCGGCGATGCTGTTCGTCCGTAATTCCTCTTCCGGCGGTCTGGACGTCATCACGAAAATCATGAACAAATACCTGAAGATCGAACTCGGCACGGCGATGTCGATCTGCGGGATGTGCGTCTCGGTGCCTGCGCTTTTTATCTATGATATCCGGACCGGTATCCTGAGTATCCTGGGAACTTATGTGAACGGAATGATTCTCGACCACTTTATCTTCGGGTTCAGTTTGAAGAAGAAGGTCTGCATCGTTTCCGACCACATCGATGAAATCCGGGATTTCGTCATCAACGACATGAAGAGCGGAGCGACGTTCTACGAGGCGACCGGAGCTTACGACTATCACAAATACAGAGAACTGAATGTGCTGGTCGTCCAGCAGGAATATATTGCACTGATCAATAAGATTGCGGAGGTCGATCCGGGCGCGTTTGTTTCGGTCTATAATGTCGGCGAAGTGCTGAGCCACACATGGGGACGCAAAGCGGCGCTCGAATCCAGACGGCAGAAATCGATATCGGCGGAGAAGAAGAACAATGATCCTGAATGAGAACGACAAGTTAAAAAAATCCAAACATGTGCTGATCAGCGGCGGTTCGCGGGGGATCGGTGCTGAAGCTGTCCGGGAATTTTCGGCGCAGGGTTCTTCGGTAGCGTTCTTCTATCGGAACTCATATAAAGCAGCGCTGGAACTGAGCCGCCAGAGCGGCGCATTGAACATCCGCTGCAATGTGGCAAATCCGGAATCGGTTCATGCCGCGATGGAAGTCGTCAACGGGTATTTCGATCAGCGGGTCGATGTCCTGATCTGCAATGCCGGAATCGCGGACTTCGGCCTGATCACTGATATCGGCGTCGAACGGTGGCGGGAGGTTATCGACAACGACCTGAACAGCGCCTACTACTGCATCAATGAGGTGCTGCCGGACATGATATCGAGGAAATCTGGGAATATCATTCTCGTGTCTTCGATGTGGGGACAGGTCGGCGCTTCCTGTGAGGTCGCCTATTCGGCTGCGAAGGCCGGGGTGATCGGATTGACGAAAGCGCTCGCCAAGGAAGTCGGACCGTCGGGAATCCGGGTCAACTGCATCGCGCCGGGAATGATCGATACGGACATGAATCAGAACGTGGATGAAGCAGCGACTGCTGAGATCATTGACGAAACACCTCTTGAGCGGATCGGCACGCCGAAGGATATTGCTCAGGCCATGATTTTCCTCGCGTCTGAGCGTTCGTCGTTCATCACGGGTCAGGTAATTGGAGTGAATGGAGGTTTGATTATATGAGGTACACCAGAGAATATACAGCGAGAACGTATGAGCTCGACCGATGGAATGCGCTTCAGCCGACGCCGCTGGTACAGTATATGCAGGAGACTGCGGAACGTCAGATTCACGATCAGGATATGGATTATCTAGATCTGTATTATAAGGAAAGAAAAGCGTATATCATAAGCCGGATGAATATTGAGGTCTATCGGACTATCAGCCGGTTTGCGCTGCTTCGAGCGGAGACAT
>Ga0256406_1004211_pt1 | contig 16817 bp, 11 predicted proteins | sample RumenRJG_03DNA_FD_185986 | JGI IMG/M metagenome (GOLD analysis project Ga0256406, IMG submission 185986) | Bovine rumen microbial communities from Lethbridge, Alberta, Canada - RJG_03 | ecosystem: Host-associated > Mammals > Digestive system > Stomach > Rumen | place: Canada: Alberta | collected... | reverse complement strand
GCAGATTATTCCTCATGCGGATTTTGCATCTTCCTCACGCAGATTTTGCAGATTTCGCAGATTATTCCTCATGCGGATTTTGCATCTTCCTCACGCAGATTTTGCAGATTTCGCAGATTATTCCTCACACGGATTTTGCATCTTTCTCACGCAGATTGCGCAGATTTTGCGCAGCCATCTGCGAGATTTGCGGCATCTGCGTGAGCAAACGATATCGCGCAGCCATCTGCGAGATCTGCGAAATCGGCGTGAGGAAAATTCTGCATAAGGAAACATCACTATCATTTAGAGGCCATTCACGACTCGATGTATGCTTTCTTTAATATTATCAGTAGTGAAATTCACCAACAATCCGAGTTTCTTGTGGGACAGAACAAGATAAGACCTAAGTTGCTTATAGTTGACATTGCTTAGTTCTTTTACCGATTTGAGTTCTAAGATTACTTGGTCTTCAACCAGTATGTCAAGCCTCAAATCGTTACTTAATTTATGCCCATCGTAATAGACAGGAACGGCAACTTGCTCCTCTACCTTAAGTCCGTCTTTTTTCATTTGGTACACCAAAGCCTCTTCATAAATTGACTCAAGAAGTCCAGGCCCCAATGTATTATATACTTTAAATATAGCCCCAATGATGACATAAGATACTTCATTTTCAGTCATGTTGCTATTTTCATTTAATCAATTTTATTTCACGTTGATTCTATCATTGATATTATCTCACGCACATAGCGCAGATCTCGTAGATGCCTTTTCTGATGGCACAACTTAGAGATGGCCCTCTATTAGAAACAAATCCGTGGAATTTTTTATTCTGAGTGGTGATGTCAACACTAAGAACAATTAATCCATTCTGGTCGCTTTTTCCACACGCAGATTCCGCAGATCACGCAGATAACTGCGCCGTATCTTCATCTGCCGAACCGTATCTTCATCTGCGAGATCTGCTAAATCTGCGTGAGAATATCTAATAGAATGCATCTACATACTTTAGGCATAACATCACCGCACAGAATATTTTTATCTGTGAGCACGCACTGCGGACGCAATTCATTTCTTCATCTTATCCTCACCCTGCTGCATGTAGAACAGCATCTTGAAGGGTTCTGCCTTAGGCGATGGAATGGATTGGATAAGACGGAAAAGTTGTTGCTGGTCAGCAACATCCGTCATACGCATTTTCCCATCAGATGCTCTCATTTTCAAACTGTGACAATTTGTCACGGTTTCATTTCCTTCTTTCTTAAGCCTTTGTTTAAGCTTTCTCCAATATGCTTGGGGGTCTTTACTATCGGTCAGTATTTCAACCACATCAACAATAGAGAAATACCATTTCTCTTCTTTGTCGTCCCAAACAGTGCGGACTTTCTTTTCATCGAATAATTTGATGATCTCTTTCTTGGTCATAATCAGTCCTCCTTGTGTTTAAAGTTGATAGCCCATCTGCTCCAGGCACTCGCCCACCTCCTTCTCAAGCTGCTTCTCGTTGGCTTCGAGTTGCGGCAGAGTGTCGGCGTAGCGGTCGTGGAGCGTCTGCACACGACTGATGATGCTGAGTACGGCATTGTCCTGCTCCTCATAGAACTTCCCACGGAGGGTCTTCAGCCATTTCTTGTCCACGACAAAGGCCCTCAGCAGGTCGGGGCAGGCGCTGAACGAATCATATTCTTCCTTTACCATTTCGGTGAGGTCGGCCTTCATCTCCTTGAGCTCCTTGGCGAGCGCCTTCTTCAGGTCGTACTGCTCGAGATAAGATTTCCACACTTTCAGATAGTCGTCGTCAGCCCGTTCGCGTACGAGTTTCCTTAGTACGGCTTCTGTCAGGTTGTTGTCGTTGTCGTCGGTGAAGGCGTCGGGCTGCTCTTCTTTCAGTTGGTCCATGGCAGATACTGCCTCCTCTATTTCACTCTCCTTATCGGCGATGGCCTGCAGCTCATCGGGGAAGGTCTCGTGCAGCACGATGTCGACGGGCAGCAGGTCGCACTCCAGGTTCTCATAGGTCTGCGTCTTCTTCCCGTTGCCATGCACCTCGAGCTGCCATCCGCTCTTGGCGATGAGGAAGCAGTCGTCCTGCATGGTGTCGGTCCAATAGTCGCGCAACTGCTGATAGACGTCGTAGGCGTTGACGAGCACGGGCTGGTCACGAAGCACATCTATTAGGCGTTGGCCCAACTCCTCCACGACCTCCTTGGGCTGGAAGCCACGGTCGAGTTGCAGCAGAGTGTTGCGGCACAATGACCAATCGTCGATAAGCCCGTGATAGGCGAGCTCCTGCTGTTGGAAACTCTTGTCCTTGCGCACGGTCTCGGCGATGTCGGCCTCAGGATTGCGCAGCGCATAGTAGCCGTCAGGCTGCTCGGCGAAGAGCGATGCTTTCAGCGTGGGGCAGACCTGCCAGATATGCGCCATGGCGTCGATGTCCTCCTTGGGCAGTCCACCATGGAGGTGGGCCTGGATGTCCTCGTGCACCTCGGTGTCGCGGGGTGCCACATAGCGTGGGATATTGAGGTTATAGTCGTTGGCGGCAATCTCGTCGTAGGAAGCGAAGTGGGCATAGTGGGCCACCTCGTCGCCGACGTCCCACGTGTCGGCGATGAGCTTAATGTCCTCGTCGCGCAGCCGGTTCTTGTCGCCGTCTTTCTTGAATCCCTCTTTGGCATCGATGAAGTAGATGCCCTTGCGCTGCGCCGCGCCCTCCTTGTCGAGCACGATGATGCAGGCGGGGATGCCCGTGCCATAGAAGAGGTTGGGCGGCAGACCGACGATACCTTTTATATAATGCTGGCTGACGATGTGCTTGCGGATGTCAGCTTCTGCACCGCCGCGGAACAGCACGCCGTGGGGCAGGATGACGGCGCCCTTGGCCGTGTCGTTCATGCTGGCGATGACGTGCAGCAGGAAGGCATAGTCGCCACACTTTGCCGGCGGCACGCCCATTTCTTCGTTCCAACGGCCGTACGTGTCGTTGCGCTGGGCGCTCTTCAGCCAGTTTTTCTGCGAGAACGGCGGATTGCTCACCACATAGTCGAAGCGCACGAGGTGACCGTCCTTGAGGAAGAGCGGATTGTTGAGCGTGTCGCCCTGCCGCAGGTCGGGCGTGTCGACGCCGTGGATGATCATGTTCATCATGGCCATGCGGATGGTGGAGACATCAAACTCCTGTCCGTTCAGGCTGACGTTGGTTCCCTCGTGGGCTGTGGCACGGGCACGCAGCAACAGCGAGCAACTGCCGCAAGTGGGGTCGTAGGCGTTGACCATCGGACGCTCGTCCTTGTCGATGCCGATGAGCTTCGACATGAGGATGCTTACCTCGGCAGGTGTGTAGAACTGTCCCTTCGACTTGCCCGACTGCGAGGCGAAGTTCTTCATCAGATACTCATAAGCATCACCAATGAGATCGTCGTCGGCTGCGTTGTTGCCGCCGAAGTCGAGCTCGTCGCGCTGGAAGCAAGAGATGAGTCCCGTGAGCGTCTTCACGAGGTCACGTCCCTTGCCCAACTTCTGCTCATCGCAGAAGTCCACGGCATGGAGGAAGATGGGGGCGTAGTCGGGGTTGGCCTCGCCGAGGCTTTTGAGGATGATGTTGATGCCCTCGCCGATGTTGGGCTTGTCCTTCAGGGCGATGATGTCCTCGAAGTGGCAGCCCTCGGGAATGTCGATGAGCAGGTCAGCGCCGGCGCGGTCCTTGTCGCTGAGATATTTCAGGAACAGCACCATCAGCACATAGTCCTTGTATTGCGAGGCGTCCATTCCGCCCCGCAGGTTGTTGCAGCTCTCCCAGAGCGTGCTGTATAGTTGACTTTTCTTTATGGCCATAGGTTGGTCTTTTAGTTTCTTACAAAGTTACGATTTTCATTTCAATCTACCACAAAGTGTGCCCACAATTTCTAGTATTTTTTACTTTTTGGCGGCAATCATGAGTCATTGATGATGCGTGACAAATGTCACGTTTCTTTGTGACAGATGTCACGTTGGTGCGTGACAATTGTCACGTTCGTGCGTGACAACTGTCACGTTCATTCGTGACAATTGTCACGTGACGACCGTCACGTTTCTTCGGCCATCACGCTCGTTCGTGACGACCGTCACGCTCGTTCGTGACAGCCGTCAGAAACGTGACGGTTGTCACGAAAGATCAAGTCAGATTGAGCAGCTATTCCGCAAACTGCAATCCACAGAAAACAGTCTGTGAGGAGAAAAGGGGACAAGTGAAAAAGTCCGTGGATAATTTTATAGGAAAATACTTCATTTCCAGCTCAAGGCTATCGCCTGCAGTCGGCGGGTGGAGGAACTGGTTGGTAAGTCCGCTCCGCTCCCTCACCACCAGTTCCTCCCCCTACCGACAGCCCTATGGGCTATGAACTGAAAATGAAGGAAAATCGGGGCATTGAATATTAGATATCCGCATCCCTTCTTGTAAGGTTTACAAATAATTTGTACTTTTGCATAAGTTTATTTTTTTTGTACCCAACATCACCAAGCATCATGATAAAAAGCAGTTCAGACTTCGTAAGCGACCCATTATTGCAATTGATGGCGTGTAACGTTCATCCATTCTCAAAAAGCGACATGATTGACGGAGCCTCAACATTGCTCGGCATCAGGATGAAGAGCACCCGCAATTTCCTGGCGCGATATGAAGGAAGTGTGATTGAGGGTGTAGATGATGATGTTTTGAGCAATGTACCCAAGTATTATTTGAGGCCAGATGCTTGGATAGCGGTGATGAAGTCGATGACGGAAAGCCAGTTCAAGCGCTTGGCATGTAAAGCGCCCGAAAGCCCGACCCCACGCTTTTGGATAAGGAAAGCCAGTATGGATGAGAAAGCCCACAAAGACTTCGTCGAATCGTACTATGCCTTCCTGCATGGCAAGCCCTTTGCCCAGCAAGCCAATAATGTAGGCCAGCCAAAAGAGGTCGCGGACGATTTAAGACCAAAACAGATTCTTCGTTTGCTGGGCACATTTCCATATCAGTTCATCAACCGGCTGGCTGACTTCCCTGAGAACAGTGACTATTTCAAGGAGATAAATGAGCAAATCAAAGATTTAGTGTATGAATACCGTAAGCTGCTCATTCTGAAAGAGGAGCCCGTCAACGAGAAGCTGCTCCTGAATACCTTCATCAACTCGAAGGACTCATCCACAGAGAAGGTGGATGAACGTTTGGGATTTCTCTACCTCTATCTTCATTTCCTAAGAGACGGCAATCTGCAAAAAGCACTCGACAAGGTCAGCAGTTCTTGCGAGGCCTATATCGTGCTGCAGATGATCAGTCTCATCCAAAATAAGGAATACGCGAAAGCCATAGCCCTATTCCAACGCACGATTCGTGGATCGGGCAATCATTTCATGACCGACAATCCCTTGGGCAACTTCTACTACGCCGTCGCCCTCTATCTCGACAAATCTGCCTCTACGCAAAAGAAGGTGAATACAATCTTAAGAGCCAATAGCCAGGACGGTGATATGCACATAGTAGAAAGAACGATATTGAGCACCAAACTCAGCGACGCGCCGTTGGGCTCTTACGATATTTACTCTTCCTTCTCGTCGCCGCTGGAACAAACGCTCTATTATTTCGTTCTCAAGCATTTCCATCGGATTGAAGACGAGAATATACTTCAAAGAATAGACAATTATATCGCGGATAGGGCCAAGAAAGGCCTGAAACTGCTCAATCTGGAGATGAGCGCCGACTTCGACTGCCTCAAGTCTGAGCAGGCCACGCTGGAGAAGGAGACAGGCATGCATCCGTCGCTACCTTATATAAAAGTATTGGCTCCGTGGGAGAAAGTACTCAACGAGATTCTAGACAACGAGAATGTCTCCAACCAGGACAACGGCAAGCCACAGCCTGCCAGCACAGAGCGCATCAGCTATCTTCTCTCACTCGGCGGCTACTATGTGCAGCCACGGCTGCAGAAAAGCCGTGACGGCATCAACTGGTCGGCAGGCCGCAACATCGCGCTGAAGACTTTCCGCGACAGCTACGAACTGCCCTATACCGATCAGGACCGCAGGGTGGCCATGCACGTCGAAGAGTATTCGCGAGGATGGTATGGCAACACCTCGTATGAACTTTGTGGTCCGGCCGTCGTGGAGGCTCTCGTCGGCCATCCACTGGTTTTCGACGCCGATAATCCTTCAACCCGAATCGACATCGTGCGCGACAGGCTGCAGCTGTCGGTGGTGCGCGGCAAGGGGGGATATACCGTCAAGAGCAATATAGGATCTGCCGACGACGTGCAATCGGGCTTCGCCGTATATCAGGAGTCGCCCCAATGTGTCAAGGTGGTAAAGGTCAGCGACAAGCAGCAGCAAAGCCTTGCCCTGCTCAACAGAATTGGCACATTCCCACTTGAGGCCAAGGATAAACTCGCGAAAGTGCTCGAGGCATTCTCACGCGACATGGTGGTGATGAGCGACCTGCTGAAGAACACACAACTCAAGACCGTGGATCCCGACAGCCGCATCTACTTCCGGCTGCAACCCATCGACGATCAGATTATGCTTCAGTTGTTCGTCAAGCCGTTTGCTGTCTGTCCGCCCTATCTGACACCCGCCGAGGGTATGGACATCATCTCCACCACCTTTAAAGGCGAGAGCCTGCAGACCCATCGCGACATGAATGCTGAGCGCAAGAGCCTTGCCAAAGCCTCAGAGCTGCTCCAGCCTTTCGGAGACACGTCTGAGGATGGCAAGTGGCTGTTGTCGATAGAGCAGAGTCTGGACCTTCTCGACCTGCTGAGACAACATCCCGACGCTGGCACCGCAGAGTGGCCTGAAGGGGCGCACTTCAGCGTGCGCCGCAACCATCTCACGCCCTCGGCCATGCACCTCTCCGTGAACAGTCTGGCCAGCTGGTTCGACATCTCGGGCGACATAGAAATCGGAGAAGGCGAAAAATTAAAGATAGCCGAACTGATGGACAAGGTGAGACAGTCGAAGGGACACTTCATAGCGCTCGGCGACAACGAGTATGTGGCTGTCAGTGAGCAACTTCGCAAGCAACTCGCTATCCTCGACAAGATGGGGCAGCAGCACGGACAACTGCGCATTGCCGTATATCATGCCTCAGAATTGGAAGATATGGAGAACGAAGGAGTTGACCTCAAGGCCGATCAGCGCTGCCGCGACTTCATCAAGCGAGTGGAAGAGTCGGGCGACTTGAAGGTGCGGGTGCCCCGTAACATCAACGCCGAACTGCGCGACTATCAGAAAGAAGGCTACGTGTGGATGTCGCGTCTGGCCTATTGGGGCGCAGGCGCACTACTCGCCGATGACATGGGACTGGGCAAAACGCTGCAGGCCATCACGGTGCTGCTCAGCCGTGCCAAGGAAGGCGCTGCGCTCGTCGTCGTGCCCACCTCGCTGATACTCAACTGGCGCGACGAACTGGCGCGCTTTGCTCCCGGACTAAACGTGAAGATTCTCAACCAGGCCGGTGACGACCGTGGCGACATGATACGCGAGGCAGGGGCTTTCGACGTGGTCATCACCACGTATGGCCTGCTCATCAATGAGGAGGAAAATCTCTGCGCGCGAGAGTGGAACACCATTGTGCTCGACGAGGCCCACACGATAAAGAACCGCGAAACAAAGATGTCGAAGGCTGCCATGAAACTCAAAGGCAACTTCCGCATCCTGCTCACCGGCACGCCGGTGCAGAACAACATCAGCGAGATCTGGAATCTGATGCAATTTGCCAACCCCAGCCTCCTCGGCTCGTTCCAGCAGTTCACCGACCGCTTCATCACGCCCATCGAGAAGCAACATGACAAGGCATCACAGCGACTCCTGCGCCGCATCATCTCGCCTTTCATCCTGCGCCGTACGAAGAACGACGTGCTCAACGAACTGCCCGAGAAGACTGAGGTCACCCGCAAGGTGCAGCTCTCCGAGGCAGAGTGGGCTCTATACGACAACATCCGGCAGCGGGCACTCGTCAACCTTGCTGACGGCGACGCCACGCCACTGCAGACGCTCACCGAGCTCACCCGACTCCGTCAGGCGGCCTGCAACGCGCAGCTTATCGACAAGAGTCTGAACATCCCTTCGTCAAAAGAGGCTGTCTTCCTGGAGATGGTAGATTCGCTCCACGACAATCATCATCGCGCTTTGGTCTTCAGTCAGTTCACCTCGCATCTGGCCCTCATCCGCAAGGCCCTCGACGAGCGGGGCGTGGAATATCTCTATCTTGACGGTGCCACGCCTGCGAAGGAGCGCGACCGCCTCGTGAAGGAGTTTCAGACTGGTGATATGCCACTCTTCCTGATCAGCTTGAAGGCTGGCGGATTGGGCCTCAACCTCACAGCGGCCGACTATGTCATCCATCTAGATCCCTGGTGGAACCCGGCCATTGAGGAACAGGCCTCCGACCGTGCCTACCGCATCGGACAGCATAATCCAGTGACGGTGTACCGGCTTATTGCGGAGGGAACCATCGAGGAGAAGATTATCCAGCTCCACCAAAGCAAGAAGTCGCTTGCCGATGCCCTTCTCGAAGGCGGTGACCTCAGCGCTAAACTCTCAAAGGATGAATTGCTGCAACTGCTTAGGGAAAGATAAGGCCATTGTCCTTTCCTCTGCGAATACTGGGTTACCACTATATATTCTTCTCAATCGTCCAGATAAAAACTTTTCGACATGTCCGGGCTTTCTGCATCTCAGTACCCCAGTCTCGGGCACTGAGATGCATTTTCTTTACCCTACCTTCGGCGGGAGGAAACTATGGGTGGGCCTTGTGCCAAGCCTCAAAATAAATCTACATTTTTTAGCCTACATTATTCATGGAGATTATTTTTCACACGAATATCCATAAATTATCCATAAATTTCTCATGAATATAATCATTTACGAATAATTTATGGGTAATTTGTGATAATTCATGTTCAAAAAAGTAGCGTTTAATGTTCATGAATAATGTAGGTTGTAGGAAGTCTTTTAGCAGGGCCGTTGTAGGAGGGCCGTCCTTCTTGACGGCCAAGAGAAGAATCTCGATTGCTCACAGGAGGGCCGTCATCCCTGACGGCCGAAGAAAGAAGTCTAATTGTACTTTGGTAAATCATTAGCAAATCTTGGTCGGCAGGAATGCAAAACGCTAGTCATTAGCTAAGAGAAGAATATTCGTTCTTCTCATTTTACTTTTGTACTTTTGCGGGGTCCTATCAATGAGACGTTGACATAACGGTATTCAATGAGACAAAATGATTCCATGAATATAAAGATGATGAAGACAAGAGGTTTGGTACTTCTCGTGGTGCTCTGCATGATATTCTTTCATACAGAAGCAATTGGTGCTACTTTCAGTTATGAACAAGGGACGTTCGGCGGCATTGCACTTTCCTATCGAAAGGCGGTTATCGGGGATGGCAATGAACGTCCTTCGCTGGTGCTGTATCTGCATGGGGGTAGCAGCAGGGGGAGCGACAACGAGGCGCAATTGCTTGAGCCTGGTGTCGACAGCCTGGCGAACTATCTGGAAAACCACGACATCCATGCCGTATTCATTGTGCCGCAATGTCCGGCGGGAGGAGGATGGCTTGGCAGCATGCAGTCTGCCTTGAAGGGACTGATAGACTATGAGGTGAACAAGGGCAATATCAATCGTGAGCAACTCTATCTTTTTGGCGGTTCGATGGGTGGGACTGGTTCGTGGAACTTGCTCAATAGCTATCCCGGACTGTTCACGGCTGCCATGCCGGTGGCGGGTAATCCATCGGAACAGAATGCCGCGAATGTAGCCCAAACGCCGGTCTACACGGTGATGGGAACCGAAGACCGCATCATGAACTTGGGCACGGTGCGGGATTTCGTAGACTCTCTCAGGACGTATGGTGATGAGGTTGAATTCGACATAGAACAGGGTTGGACGCACGAAAATACTTGCATCATGAGCTATACCACGCAGCGGTTGGACTGGGTATTTGGTCATCAATCCAAGAATCCTGAAACTGGCATACTGGAGCCCAAGTCGGCTGTTGAACGGTCGATGGCTGTTTATAATTTGCAAGGACAGAGGATGAGGGTCAGCCCTGAAGAGTTGCCTTCGGGAATATACATAAGCAGAGGGCGTAAGTTCGTTGTTCGGCATTAAAGTTGTTCTGCTTCTTTCTTGACCGTCAGGAATGACGGCCCTCCTACGAACCTCCTACGCACATTCGAGAATTACCGCTCGGTGGTAAAACGATTACCGCTCGGTGGTAAAACAATTACCTACCCCATCTTGAGGACAAGCCTACCATTGAGGACGTACTGACCAGTGCGCTCTATTATCAAAAAAAGGATAATTCCCACGCCCTACAGCGTGCAACATTGTTAGGGCCTGGGAATCCTTGTTACGTAAGGCTAGCACAGACAATAGACCAGCCTGACATCGGATGCCGAAACGGAATAGTAGTCGTCGAGAAGAGCGCAGACAATATCCCGAAGACTGCTGCAATAGGCCACTTCGTCAAGATACTCTTCATAGATTTCTTTCAGACTCATCTTACTATAGCAATCGTCGTCAGCCTCAAGCGTCTTGGGGATAGGCTTTTGCCGCAACAGCTTCTCGATGCGCCGCAGCGCCTTTGCCGTCTGACACTCCTTCGACTTGGTAAGATTGAAAAGCATATTCTTCTCTGCCTTGTCACAGAAGTGGATGACATCCTCGAAATTGATGTAGCCATTTGGCTCATAATCTTCAATCTTCTTGCGTATCTCCTCACTGCAGTCTTCAGGAAGACCAGAGCGAGAACTGGGCGAATCTTCAATGAGGTCTTGAAAATGATAATACCTGCAGCAATAGCAGCACATGTGATTCTCCCATCGCCCGCCTTCGTTTTCTTCCTTGGGATATTCAGCCAATGCTGCAGGCGTCTGCCAGACAAAGGCATGCCACTTGTCCTTCTGGCGTACCTCTATATGAAATGCTATATCTACTCCCATATTATTTGGTTCGATGTGAATTGTTGATTTGACGTTCTATTATCTTCGCGACCGCTTCAAACGACACGGGCGTGAAATTATTGTTGTCCACCCCCACATCATATTGCGTGGGATAGAGATATTGCAACCGACCGGCATCCACGCCCGTGTTATGCCGACGGGTATGAACATGCCCGAAGAGTTGCCACACATTATCCTTATACGAGCCACTGTAGCAGAGGAAAGGGTAATGGTTGAGGTAAATCTTGCGTTTGCCTATCTCTATATAGCGTTGCATCACTACCTCTTCAATGCGGGCACAGAAGCCCTGACGCAGGTTCTTCAGGTCATGATTGCCCACTATCAAATGAATCCTGCCATTGAGGCGGTCGAGAATTTTTGTCCATTCTGCCGCGCCGCCAAAGCAGAAATCGCCAAGATGGAACACGTCATCTTCCGGGCCCACTACCCGATTCCAATTGGCAATGAGCGTCTCGTTCATTTCTTCCACATTCCGGAAAGGACGCTCACAGAACCGGATGATATTGGCATGATAGAAATGAGTATCGGATGTGAAGAACAGTCTGCTACTGTCATTCTGATTCTTGTTGTTCATCATTTATTACTTGTTTGAATGGCCCAAGGTGACGAGCCTTTCAGCTCAGTCACTTTGGGTCCGATGGATTAATGCGGGAGGTAAGCCTGACTCATATACACCTTCTTGACGAGGGCAGTGGCCAACTTGTTCAGCTCCTTGTTGAGCAGTTTCTGCTCGCTCTTCTCAAGACCAGCGTATTCGCCGCCGTGCTCCTTGAGGAAGTCCTCTAGCACGTCCTTGGCAAAGAGGCCCATAATCTTGCCAAAGTCCTTCGGCACGTGCACCTCGCCGATATGGCTGACCACGTTGGTCAGACGGTTCTCGGTGACATAGACATCCACCTCGGCCACGAGCTTCTTCAACTGGTCGCTGTAGGGCACAGGTTCGGCAAAGAGCTTGTTGCGACGCTTGGCACTCTTCTTCTCGGCGAAGCGCTCGTTCTTGCTCTTGATGATCACTCGGCTGCCGTTGCGCAGATACATGGGCACCACAGGACGGATGACGATGCCCTCGCAGATGTTGTCGTCGAGGGGCGGCAGACCCAGCCAACCGGAGATTTTGCTGGGGAAGGCATTGGGATACTGGAGGCATTCGTCGAGGGTGCCCTGGAACAGGGTCTTGGCGTAGAAGAAGCCCTCGGTCTCGAAGAGCTGGTTCACCTCCTCCACAGGCAAGTAGCGGCCGCTGTCGCCATCAGAGACATTGATGTCGAAGCCGTAGAACTCATGGCCGGGGGCGTAATATACTCCTTTCTGGATGACAGCCAGGTCGCGACGAGGCTCAACGTCAGGGTGCGGATAGCGACCGCCGAACAGTTCGCCGAACACGGAGAGGGTAACGACCTTGGGATGACGCACCTTCACTTTTCTGAAGAGGCTCAGCACCTTCTCCCGGTAGCGGGCGAGCAACTCCTGATAGTTGTAGAAAGCCTCACCGTCATCGAGCATGGAGGTACGCTTGGCAAATCTCACCTCACTCCCATCGCAAAGGAAGCTGGTGTTGGCGCCATGCACTTTCTCCTGCACCACATACTGCAACGTTTGTGGCATCTCAGTCTCCACACGCTCCATATACTCACGGTCGAAGTGGTTCTCAATGGAGCTGTACTTCTTGAATGATAACATTGTCTTTCGATTGTTTGTGAGGCTCCACGCATCTGCATGCGTAAAGCCTCGGTTGTTGAATGTTGATTGAATCATTACCCATCTGCCAGGACGACAAGGAGAAGGTTGGCGAGGTTTTTGTCAGGTATGGGCAAAAAAATAGTTGGAAAGCTTGGTAAGGACTTTCCAACTATCTATATCTTATCCGCGTTTGCTGCTTATTAGGCTTGCATCATGCCATTAAGACGGAATTTCCAGAATCGACTCGTTGAAAAGTTGCAGACTTGCCATTGTGCGTTGACGTAAACAGCGCATAATTACTTGTTGACGCAATCAGCGCATACATATCACGGGCTCCTCCAAAGCTGTTCTTGCTCCGGAGGTGCAGTGTCGATAATGTGTTGATTCTTGCGCTCTGCATCAGTTGTTTTTTAACGAGTTATTACAAATTGGCCGCAAAGTTAATATATTTTAATTAGGCGACCAAAAGATTTCCCGTTTTTTTCAATAAAGTTCTATGATTTTATGGCATTTGTTCACTACTATCTCTGCATGTGTATCTATACTGGTAGTCCTCGGCATCAATGTTCTGAAGTATTCCCTCGCTACCGGAATGGGCTTACACTTGATTTTAGGGAAAGGAGATTGATTTTTACTATTATCCTTTGCTTTCTCACGGAAATTTACTAAGTTTGTGGAAAAATAGCGGCAACTATGGTAAACTATCCAATTGGCATACAGACATTCAGTGAAATTCGCAGCAACGATTACTTATATGTAGACAAGACGAAGTACATATATGAGATAACGCATCCTGGCAAATATGTGTTTCTCTCGCGTCCTCGTCGTTTCGGCAAATCGCTGCTCACGAGTACGTTTGATGCCTATTTCTCCGGCCGTAAAGACTTGTTCAAGGGTCTTGCCATCGAGAAGCTGGAGAAGGAATGGAAGGTTTATCCTGTGCTGCATTTCTCATTGGCTTCGGCAAAAATGGGTACGGTAGAAGACTTGCATGTCCAACTCCGCATTCAGCTTGAGCGCAATGAAAAACGTCACGGTATTCGCACAGACATCACTAACATTTCTGAGCGTTTCCAGAATCTCGTCACGTCACTCTATGAGAAGACGGGCACGCAGGTTGTTGTCCTCATCGACGAATACGACGCACCCATGCTCACGGTGCTCCACGACAGCGAACGCCTTGAGCGGATGCGCACGGAACTGCAGGCCTTCTATTCTCCGCTGAAGGACCTCGACCCTTACCTTCGCTTTGTCTTCATCACCGGTATCACGAAATTCTCACAGCTCAGCATCTTCTCGCAACTCAATAATCTGAACAACATATCCATGCTGCCGCAGTATGCCGCAATGTGTGGCATAACAATAAAAGAGTTGGAAGATAACTTTCAAGAGGGAATCGGTGTATTGGCCGAGAAATACCACTATAGTCATCAGCAGGTCGTCAACAAACTCCTCTACCATTACGACGGCTATCATTTTTCCGAGGACAGCGAGGGAGTCTTGAATCCTTTCAGTCTACTGTCGGCTATGAACAACCGTAAATTCGACAACTACTGGTTCTCCACGGGAACGCCGACGTTCCTGGTCAACATGCTCAAACATTTCCACACCGACATCACAAAGATTGATGGCAGTGAGGCATGGGCAACAGACTTTGACCAGCCTACAGAGAATATGCAATCCGTCCTGTCATTATTCTATCAGAGCGGCTACATCACCATAAAGGGCTATGACCCAATCATGCAATTCTACACGCTTGGCTTTCCCAACGAGGAGGTAAAGGTAGGTATGATGCGCATTCTCATTCCTTATTACGTTCACACTGGGAATGTAGAGGCTTCACACGCTGTAGCTCAGATGTATCTGGCTCTGCGCAAGGATGACATGGACGGATGCCTCAAGGCGATGCAGGAGTTCCTCACCACGATTCCTTACCAAGAGAACACGCTCAAGGACGCTCCGACAACGGAAGGACATTTCACAGCGATGCTCTACGTTATGTTCTCTCTCCTTAATGTCTATGTCTATTCGCAGGTACGCAATGCCAAGGGCCGCCTCGATATTCTCATTGAGACCGACACAACCATCTATGTCATGGAGCTGAAGTTGGACGGCGACCTAGACAAGGCTATGAAACAAATCGATGAGAAAGACTACACGATACCCTATCAGTCCGATGGACGCAAAGTAGTGAAGGTAGCTATCAACTTCTCGACGGAAGAAAGGACTATAAAGGAGTGGAAGATTGAAAAATAAACGCCCCAACTCCATCTGTTTATTTGATGGCTCTCTAGGCAAGGGTAAAAGGCTGTATCTCCGCACTCATAATCATTGTGCCACGGCAAGCGACTGCTGCTATCATGAAATCATGTGGCAATTGTCACATATAGCCTTTACCTTTCATTTCTTTGAATTTTATCTTTTTCCTTTGCTTTCTCACGGAAATTTACTAAGTTTGTGGAAAAATAGCGGCAACTATGGTAAACTATCCAATTGGCATACAGACATTCAGTGAAATTCGCAGCAACGATTACTTATATGTAGACAAGACGAAGTACATATATGAGATAACGCATCCTGGCAAATATGTGTTTCTCTCGCGTCCCCGCCGTTTCGGCAAATCGTTGCTCACGAGTACATTTGATAGCTATTTCCGAGGATACAAGGATCTGTTCAAAGGACTTGCCATAGAGAAATTGGAAAAGGACTGGACAGAGTACCCCGTACTGCATTTTGATTTGAGCGACATTAAGAAGGGTACAGTGGAGGATTTTGAAGAGAATGTAAATTCCTCTTTGGCCTCGATGGAAGAAGAGTTTGGCATAGCAAATACTTCGGATAGTCCTGGAACTCGTCTCAAAGATTTAGTGGAGCGCATTTACAAAAAGACCGGGAAGCAGGTTGTTCTTCTTTTCGATGAATACGACGCGCCTCTGCTGACGGTTCTTCACGACCCAGAACGACTTGAGACGATGCGAACTGAGTTGCAGTCGTTTTATTCTCCCATTAAGAAACTTGATCCTTACCTTCGCTTTGTCTTCATCACCGGCATCACAAAGTTCTCACAGCTCAGCATTTTCTCGCAACTCAATAATCTGAACAACATATCCATGCTGCCGCAATATGCCGCGATATGTGGTATAACGCGTGATGAACTCATCGACAACTTTCAGGAAGGCATACAGACGCTAGGCGAAGAAAACGACATGACTTCCGAACAAGTCTTGGCACAGCTAGGGCGGACCTATGACGGATATCATTTCGCTCGCAAGGGACCGGGAGTTTATAATCCATTCAGCCTGCTGTCATCAATGACGAACAAGGATTTTGAAAACTACTGGTTCTCCACAGGCACGCCGACATTCCTTGTCAACATGCTCAAGCACTTCCACACCGACATCACAGAGATTGACGGCAGCGAGGCGTGGGCTTCAGATTTTGATGCGCCCACGGAGAATATGCAATCCGTCCTGCCGCTGTTTTATCAGAGTGGATATCTCACCATAAAAGGTTATGACCCAATCATAAAGCGCTACACGCTCGGCTATCCCAACGAGGAGGTGAAGGTGGGACTGATGCGCATCCTCATCCCTTACTATGTCCACACGAACACTGTGGAGGCGGGAAACGCTGTGGCTCAGATGTATTTGGCACTGCGCAAGGATGACATGGACGGATGCCTCAAGGCGATGCAGGAATTTCTCACCACCATTCCTTATCAGGAAAACACGCTCAAGGACGCTCCGACAACGGAAGGACACTTCACAGCGATGCTCTACGTGATGTTCTCTCTCCTTAATGTCTATGTCTATTCGCAGGTACGCAATGCCAAGGGCCGCCTCGATATTCTCATTGAGACCGACACGACCATCTATGTCATGGAGCTGAAGTTGGACGGCGACCTAGACAAGGCTATGAAACAAATCGATGAGAAAGACTACACGATACCCTATCAGTCCGATGGACGCAAAGTAGTGAAGGTAGCTATCAACTTCTCGACGGAAGAAAGGACTATAAAGGAGTGGAAGATTGAAAAATAAACGCCCCAACTCCATCTGTTGTAATCAGCAAATTTTCATGCAACATTTTTAAGAAAAATAACATATAGCATTCTTCGGCAATTAAGATGTAGCATTATTGATGCGTTTTGGCAATTAAGATGGCGCAGTACCAAGGTTTCCCTT
>Ga0256406_1004210_pt1 | contig 16817 bp, 11 predicted proteins | sample RumenRJG_03DNA_FD_185986 | JGI IMG/M metagenome (GOLD analysis project Ga0256406, IMG submission 185986) | Bovine rumen microbial communities from Lethbridge, Alberta, Canada - RJG_03 | ecosystem: Host-associated > Mammals > Digestive system > Stomach > Rumen | place: Canada: Alberta | collected... | reverse complement strand
CGTTGTATAATAAGTCCATCGCATGACGCCTCGCTTCGAGTCATTTGTTGTGAACAGACTTATTGTACTTCGAAAGGCGCGTCATGCGTCATTTTATTTTTCAGGGCTCAAAAGTTGTAAACTGCTGGAAGTAAAAACCAAGAACTCTATAGGAATCATAGCGCTGGAAGGGGAGATTATGGTGTTCACCCAAGCCATTCGATTTTTATTCATCCCGGAAGCCGCCTTGTCAGCAATTTTCTTAGGCATATTTGTGATTCTGTTCCTGTTTGGTGTGAAGGTTCAGCGGGCGTGTCGTGCAAAGATTGCTGAGCTTATGAATGGTGCAGCGGAGGATTATGCACGAAGTCGCCAGAGCATATCTGTCGAGCTGTATCTCAAAAAGCGGCTGGAGCCGCTTTCAGCGAAAGAGGGCATCCTCGAGGGCATCCCTGATACGTTCGTCAGCATTGGCATCCTCGCGACATTCATCGGACTTGGCATCGCCATCCAAGGCGCGGCGGAACTGTTGTCGACTGATCAGATCGAGCTAGACAAATTGATAGGCTTGCTCGGCGTCATCGCGTTTAAGTTCCAGACCTCCGTCTGGGGCATTCTCTTGTCCCTTGTCTTCCGTCGCGTGTTCGTCGAGCGGTATTACGAACTGCGCGAAGATGTCATCGATCAGACACGCGCACTGCTCTACAGCAAGGATCGCGATAGCCTACAGACGCTCCTAGAAAAGCAGAACGCGTTCCTCGAAAACCAGCAGACATTCATCGCCGAGCATCTTTCGACGTTCATCGAGGCCATTCATGCGCAAGTGAAAGCCTCGCAGCAGATGGGCGAACACACGCAACAGGTCCACGAGGAGCTTGCACTGTTCCGCGAGGAACACCGCGCACTCGAAGCGGACTTCTCGCAGAAGCTTCAGGCATCGTGGACAGAGCTTTTAGCAAAGCTCCAAGCGTTCGGCGACCGCATGTCGGAGGAGCAGCAGGAGCTCTCCAACAAGAATTACGATGTCTTGATCCAGATGCACAAGCACATCGATGACCAAACGAAGACGGTGCTTGCAAGCGAAAACGATTATCGCAGCGAGACAACGATGCAGCTGCGCAGTGCGCTCCGCGAGACCATCGATCAGATGCAGACAAAATACATCGTGGAAATCCAGGATTTTACGAAGAAACTGGGCGCGGCGCTCACGGGCATCAGCACGCACATCGAGAAGATGCATGGCGAGCTCAATAAGCAGCAAAAGCAGCTGGAAGAGCGCCAGAAACTCATGGGCGAACAGCAGTCGGCTCACAGCGGCCAGATGGAAACGTGGCAACAGCGCATGAACGAAGAGCAGGACGCTCGTCAAAAACAGATGAACGATGAACAGGCCGCTCGCGAGAAGGCACAAGCCGCTTGGCAGAAGCAGCAGGCGACGTGGCAGAAACAGCTCGGCACGCGCCAGAAAGCCATCGAAGCACAACAAGATGCGTCGTATCAGCAGCTTGCGACGGTCTTCGAGAACGTCGCGCAGGTCGTCACGCACCTCGAAGCGGAGCTGAAACAAGTACCGGCACAATGGGAACATTTGTCTGTTGCCTTGCAGCAGAACGAAACGCGTCAGCGCGAGCTGACAGAACAGATGATGACGACGGTCTGCGAGCAGATGGAAACGCTGCGCACCGCGCAACAGGAGACGCAGGCCGATGTCGTCGCGACATTGCATGAGATCCAGCGCATCCTCGAAGCGCAGAAGCGTGCTCTCCGTGAAAACGGGCGCACGCAGAAGACGCTCCATGAGGTGGAGCAAGCGGCAATTCAGCAAGTAGCTGATGGCTTGAAGATGAATGAGCAGCTGCTCACGTCCATCCAAGGACAGCAAGCGGCACAGACAGAGGCTCTGGCAGAAGAGCAAGCGCAAGCAGCCCAGGAAAAACGTAGTGGTGTGTATGTCACTGCGCGAAAAGACGTACGGACAGGACGCTATCAAAAGAGCAAGGATTGACAGAGTAAAGGGGCGAACCATATGCGACAGAGAAATCCATGGGTTTCGATTTCCGATCTGCTGTCGAGCGTCGTGTTGATCTTGCTCTTGCTGTTCGTCATGGCATCCATCGTCCCGCGCTATACGCAGGAAGCTCAGCGACGCGACATGATGGATCAGATCGAGCAGGCGCTCCAGGAGTATGAGGAGAACGGGCAGATTAAAGTCCATCCGGATACGGGCATGCTGGAATTTACCTCCGTGACCTTCAACTCCGGCAGCGCGGAGGTCACGCCGCAGACGATGCAGGTGGTCGCAGATCTCTCGGAAAAGCTGAAGTCCTATATGGATGAAAACGCCAACATGGAGATCTTGATCGAGGGCCATACGGATCCCGCGGCCATCAGCCAGGTCATCAACAAGGGCGGCTATTTCTCCGACAACATCCAGCTTTCGACGCTGCGCGCGGCAAACGTGCGCTCGGCGCTCCTCAAATATCTCGGAAATGGCTACGCACGTCGCATCGGTGTCGCGGGCTACGGCGAGACCCGATTAAAGAACAATGAAGATCCGCTCGCGGCGGAAAATCGCCGCATCGAGATCCGGATCCTCTGGAATGGCAATAAGGAAGGCGGTATTTGAATGGGCAAGAAAATCTATTTCCCGATGTTGCAAGAAAAATTTGAAGAACGCATCGCAGAGCCAGTACCGGACGGTTGGGACGACGAGGAAGAAGAAACAGAAAGTGCGATGGACACTGTGCAGCAGCCACCGCGGCAAGAGAAAGCGCCTGCGACTCCAGAGAAGGCGGCCACGCCGGGGGCGGAACTCTCTCTCGATGACCTGATGAAACAGATGGGGGATTGAGCCCTGAAGCTCTCGTGACGTTTCGCTGAAAGGAGGTCGGCCATGGAATCACAGATTATGGACATGCGGGATGCGCCGGATGCGATCCTCGTGCCCGCCTGCACGGAACAGGAAGTACCACTTGAGACCGTGAAAGACGCTTCCACTTTCACGCGCGTGGAGGGCAGTCGCTACTTCCCAATCGACTTCCGCATGAGGCGGCTCATCATCGACGCGGTGGCGCAAAAGTACCAATCGTCGGCGGACGCTGCGGAAGATGGCGGCGACATCGTCTGCATCGGTGAGACGCGCTGCGAACGCGCATGGGAAAGCGGCGCACCGGAGCTTGCGGCGACCGCCACGCAGCTGCGCACCGCGCGCGGTTCGACGGAGGGCATCGTTGCCATCCACTTGCTTGGGCATGGGCAGCCGCAGCCCTTCCTCGCGCTCGGCAAGCGCTATGCGTTCCTCTGTACCGAGGAGACGGGGGACGTCCTTCGGCTTTCGTATGCAGAGATGCGCCTGACACCAGACGGCTTGACGACGACGTCGCGCCTCCATAGCGAGGAACCGCTCCTCATTTATCCGCTCGCAGAATCCTTTCGCGCGTTTTTTCGCGAGTTCGTGCTATTGCGTCGAACCTCGATGACGAACATCCACGCGCGCCATCCCCTTGCAGACATCGCGTTCGAATCTCGCATCCGCTATCTCGATTTCCTTGTGGACGCGTCAGCTGCCGAGGGACGGCTGACGGCGCAGTCCGCCATCCGTCTCGAATACATGGCGCGCGAGTTTCACGTCGGGGCGGACAATCTGGCGAAAAGCTTTGAGAAAGCGGCGGCTGGTGGCATCCCCGAAGCGGAGATGTACGACCGTCTGGCGCAGCTAATCTTGAAAGATCTGCAAAGCTGGGAGATTTTCGTGCTTTATCAGGACATCCTCTCGTTGATCGTCGAGACGGACGGCGGCAATTGCCGCCCGTGCCTCTACCGTCTCTTGCAGCGCAAGGCACTGGCGGGAGGCGCATTCGTCGCGGCTTGCGCGGACGCCATCCGCTATCGTCGGCAGGCGGTGCAGTGCATGGAAGCGGCTGTCAGCAGCATCGACGGCGACTGCCGCAGCATCTATTGGCCGAATCTCCAGCAGATGCAGCGATACGATGAAGATACGCTCTTGAAACTCATGGAACTGCAGCGCGAAGACTGTCATGGGAACCTGATGGAACTACAGCGCTATGAGAAAGAATGTCGTTTGAAAATGATGGACATAGGAGTGATGACAGATGATGGAACAAGATGAGAACTACAAGAGATTGCATAAATTCCTCTTTGACTTCACGGATGTTTCCGGCGATCCGCGCCAATATGTGCAAGAGAGCTTGAACCAGGATGGACTGCGTTCCATCGCGTTGCCGTTCAATTTCAATATGCTCCACGCAGATGATGTCGTGGTGCAGCTGTATGACAGTGAGGACGAAGATCCTCGCGTCATCCGCGAGCTTGACTTTTTCAAATATCTCGTGCTGGGTCCGGATGCATGTGATGCGGCGGCGGTCGAGCGGTACAAGCAGGAATGCGCGTCGGATACGACGCTGAAATGGCTACAGGCGCGGCCGGAATACTTCGCGCAGGAGGCGGAGGAGCGCAAAAAATTCCCCGCTATGACCTACACGGACGTGACAGAGCGTGATATGTTCGGCTTTGAGGCGCTGTCATCCGCGGAGCTCGGCAAGCGCCTGGGCATCTGGGGCATGCACGGCCTGCGCAAGCTGGAGGTCGTCATCACGGGGCTGCCGGAAGATCTCGGCGGTGCAGATGTCCGCCAGTCGGCGAGCTTCTATTGGGATCGGTGCGATAGCAGGACCATCCCACCGATTTATGAAGAAGAGATCCGCTATCGCAAAGATTCTGAGCCGGGCGAGCGCACGTACATCGTCTATGTCAACACGAACCGCCTCGGCCGCTCGGCAGCGCAGTCCGACTCGAGTGCACCGGAATTCGTCGGCCATTTCACGCTGTACCTGACGTCGAAAGACGAGAAGAAATCCTACACGTTCCCCATTCGCATGTGCGTGCATGACATGACGCTGCGTGACGGCAAGAATCCGCTGCTCGCGAAAGGGAACGTCTCGATCGACTTCGGCACGTCCTCGACATGCGCCGCCGTGCGCGGCGTCGGCAAGCCGCATCTCTTCACGCTCTCCGGCAAATCGAAGCGGCAGGATCGTGAGGATAATGCGTTCGAGAACCCGACAAATCTCATGATCTACAACTGGGAAGACGTCTATGACCAATGGCAGGCGGCAAACGACGATGCGCCGTTCGTCCTCGCGAAGAGTGAGGAACATGACGAGCGCGAAGCCGACTACGATTCCGGCTACACGGTCGGTGACGAATACCGCGAAGTCGGCGACATCGATGGTCATCGCAAGATGAATGCGATCCTGACGCAGCTGAAGATGTTGCCGTTTTGGCTGTCGCATGGCAAAGAAGTCAAATTCACGCCGTACAGCGGTCGCCAGCGCGGGCAGATCCGCGTGACGGATACGCTCGAAGAAGACGCAGGCCATTTCAACCCCATTGCGTTCTACGGCTATCTCTTGTCGCGTGCCATCAACCATCCGAAGAACCAGCGTTTCTACCGCAACTATCAGATCACATTCCCCGTGAAGTTCGACCAGGGCGTCCGCGAGCGCATCCGTCAGTCGCTTGAGTACGGCATCAAGCGCGCGCTGCCGAAGCCGATCCGCGATGCCGTCGTGAATGGCAAGCCGTTCATTTCCGTGCGCATGGATTATTCCGAGCCCGTCGCGTGCATCGGCTCGATCGTCGGCAAGCATCTGAAGCTTTCGAAAAGCGACGACCGTGCGAAGCTGTTCGCCATCTATGACCTCGGCGGCGGCACGATGGATTTCTCGTTTGGCATGTTCCGCATGGCGAGCGAGGAAGAGGAAGAAGAGGAAGACGTCGATCAGGCGGTGGAAATCCTCGGTGTCGATGGCGATGACAAGGTCGGCGGCGAGCTTCTGATCCACAAGCTGGCGTACAAGATTTACCGCGACAACAAAGACGTGATGGAAACAAACCGCATCAAGTTCGTCCTGCCACCCGGCGAGTTGAAGCCAAAAGGATTCGAGGGATTGCTGAGCGAGAACGGCGACGATGTCGCGGATGCGAACGTCAACTTGCTCAAAGAGCGCCTGGCGCGCCCGCTCTTCATGGCGACGGAATCGATTGACGGCCACTTGACAGATCTCGGTCTGTCAAAGGAAAGCGTGAAAGACGCGAACCATTTCAAGATCTCGTTGCAGGGCGAAGACGGCGAGGATACGGATGAACTGACGCTCGAAGTGAAAGGCGTCGACGATTTCCTGCACGATGCGATCCAACAGACGATCGATGTGTTCTATCAGAAAATGGTGGAATGCTTCGACGGTGCGCAAGGGCGCCTGCAAGCTGCTGGCATCCATCCGCGCAAACCATCGGATGTCTACATCTTCCTCAGCGGCAATGCGTCGAAGCAACACAATGTCGTAGAGCTCATGAAGGAGAAATTCGCGGACGCCGCGCAGTCCATCCAGCGCGTCGGCGAAGGGCTCAATGATGAAGAGATGAGCGATGAATATCGGATCAATGAGAAGACAGCCGTCGCATTCGGGCAGCTGAACCTCGGCCAGTACTACGTCGATCAGCAGATGATCAGTCAGGCCGATGGCATGCCACCGTTCTTGTACAATGTCGGCTACATCGATTCCGGCACGGACGAGTACGTTCCTGTCCTGAAGAAAAACGACATTTCCCAGGCCTGGCGGAAGGCGAATCGCATCGACCGCGTGAACCTCACGACAGCGCTCTGCTATACAGAGAGCACGGCCTGCGAAAGCAAGGATCTCGTGCCGCTCGAGCAGGATGTCTCGGCATTCGTCGAGCCGAAAAAGCACACGCTCTACATCCGCCCGTACGAAGAAGACAAGATCGAATTCCGTCTCGGTAGCAAGAGTGAAAAGTTCGATGAGAATGAGCCCGTGAACACGGAGATGGTGATCGACCTCGGTCATCTCATGGCATAAGGCAAAGGAGCAAGACATGTACGAAAACGATTCGCAGAAAGAACTCATCACGGTCAAAGTTGACGTCAGCGGCCTTGCGGAAAAACTCAACGCGCTCGAGCAGGTGGGCAACTGCTTGCTCGAAGCCGTTGGCCAGGCACTGGGCGAACGCCTCAGCGCATTGAAAGCAGAGCTGGCGACGCGCAATGAGCAGGTGCTCGACAGCAAGCTCAGCGCCCTGCGCACGGAAATCGCAAACAACCAGAACAGCCACCACGGCGACCTTGCGGCGACGCTCGGCGCGGTGCAAGCGGCTATCGAGGACATGAAGGGCAAACTCCGCGACAAGGCGGCGTATGATGCGGAGCTCCATGCGCAGGAGCAGTCGCATAACGACGCGCTCCGTGCTAAGGAGCAAGAATATCAGACAGCGTTGCAGCATCAGAGGGAAGAGCACGCCACCGAGCTCGAAAAGAAAAAAAGCGAATATACGGAAACGGTTTCTCAGCTGCGTGCGGAAAAAGATCAGGTGATTCAGGGCTTGAAAGAGGAACTCACAACCCTCCAGTCGAGCCAGAACGACATGGAACCGCTGCGTGTAGAGCTCGCAGAAAAGCAGGACGCGCTTGCGGCATGGGAGGCATTCGCCAAGCCGTACGGCGATGTGCAGCAGGCGATGGAAGCGTGCCCCTCGCTCAATGCGTTCCGCGAGGAACACAGTCTCCGCGAGACGTTCGATTACATCCGCGCGTTTGGCAGCACGCTGGACTTCGCCATCAGCCTGTTCGACTTCATGGCGCAGCTCAAGGGGCAGACGAAGGATGTGGTCACGTCGGAAGAACACGCGGTTTATGCGGCCGTCAATGCGTGCTATCGCACGACATGCCGCATTGGGCACGACGTGTTCGGCGAGCCGGACTCCGTTTATGACAAAACAAAAGTGGAAGACTTGGAATACCCGAAGGAGCGCTGGACGAAAGTGGAGTGCGTCTACGTGCCTGTACTGTACAGCTTGGACGAGAATGAGGGCGCAGCACCGAACGTGTACAAGCTCGGCAAAGTGCGGGGAAAGAATTGATGCTCTACATCAGCCACCGCGAGCCGGTCACGGAAGTCCTCGGCCCAGGGCGGCGCTATGCGCTCTGGTTGCAAGGTTGCAAGAAGCGCTGCCCGAACTGCGTGTTTCCGTGGGGGCAGCCTTTGGATGTGCATGGCACGTGGATGGCGGAGGATGCGCTCCTTGAGGAGATTCGTGACGCTGCGGATTCGCACAGTCTCCGCGGCATCACGATCAGCGGCGGCGAGCCATTTTTGCAGGCGGAAGCGCTGCTGCCTTTGATCCAAGGCATCCGTGCGCAGACGGCGCTTGACATCATGATGTACTCCGGCTATACGCTCGCGGAGCTCCGCGAGCGCCACGACGACGCCATCGACGGCATCCTCGCGTGCATCGACTTGCTCGTCGATGGGGAGTACATCGAAAGCCAAAATACGGATACAGCGTATCGTGGCTCGGACAACCAAGTCATTCATTTCCTCTCGCCGAAGTATCGCCCGTACAAAGAGCAGATGGAGCACCTGCATAACCGCAGCGTGGAATTTGTCACGCGCGATGCCGGTGACGTCTTCATCATCGGCATCCCCGCGAAATCGTTCCGCGAACAGTTCCTGCGGGCGGCAGCGCGGCGGGAGGAACGGCGGATAAACTAGGAGGTTTTCGCATGAGCGGAAGAAAGAGTTCAGAAGTGGCGAACGTGCTCCGTCAAGGAGAAGAAGCGCGCAAGCAGGCCGACGAGTCCATCTCACGTCAGATCGATGAGGCGTTGCGCGCGTTTGCGCAGGCACAGAGAGAAGCACAGGACGAGCAGAAGACAACGCTCGCACTTGCGGTTGAGCTTCATCCGATGGCAGGTGAGCTCTTCGGCGCGGAAGCGACGGAACTCGTGCAGCAATTCCAACATGTAAAGAACGAGGCAGCCGGCGAGCACTTCGAAGACAGTGAAAAAAAGATTCGCACGGAGCTCGGGAAGCTTGATCGGGCGCTTGCCTCGGCAGACGCCGAGGGCGCGCGCATCCGCGAATCTATCCAGCATCACCAGCACGGATGGTATTGTGATCAAGAATACGCTGATGCGAAGAAGCTCGTCAAGCAGTACAAGGAGCTGCGCACGCAGCGCCTCGACCTCTCGCACGAGGCTGTGTCGGCCAGTCAGGCGGCGCATCAGCAGCGGACGCGGCTCTCAGAGGCGGCGAAGCGCCTCTTGAGCTTGCAGCAGCAGATTGACGGCATGAATGCCGTCGCACAGAAGCGGCAGGAAAGCGATGCCATGCGCCAGGAGCTGAACGGAGCGCTTGCAGGCATCGACGCGGTACAGGCACAGAAATTTTTCTCCAAAGAATATGCGACACTCGAGCGCGATGTGCAGTCACTCATTGCGCAGGAGGATGACGCCGTACAGAGCGCATTTCACGCGCTGTACAGTCGCCTTGCCGTGTATCAGACGAAGCTCACGGAGCGCGTCGAGCGTTGGCGCAGAGAAAAGGCCGATGCGGAAAAGCTCGCAGCGGACGTTCGCGCTATTGCCGCGACACAATACGTTGAACCGAATGACTATTATGCGAATTTCGGTGATGGCGACAAGAAGATTGAACTGTTCGCGTTCCTCGAAACGTACGGTAAGGGCGGCGGGCGCGACGCGTACGAAAGCGCGATGCAGCGCGCAGAGGCACTCATCGTGGCAGAATCGTTCCAAGATGGCATGGTACCTCTGCGCGAGGCGCTGAAACTTGCGGAAGCGGCGCGGGATGCGGCGACGGACCTCCAGGAAGCAATGTTGCAGAAGATGGAACTCACGTGCGCCATTCAGGATGTTATGGAGGATTTGCAGTATAGCTTCCACACGCGTCCGATTGATGACAACCCAAACAACGGCTATCGCATCAAGTGCGAGGTTGGCGACGAAATCATCGACTTCGACCGCATTGATATCGACGAGGGGGGCGGCATCGTCGTCAACATCGATCACACGGAGGCCACGGGCGGCTCCTGCCACAATTCGTGGAAGGAAATCGCGACAAAGATGCGCGAGGCCGGCATCCCCGTGACGGACGTGAAGCTCGCGAGCGGTACGTCTGTCTTGCGGGAGCGGAAGACGAAGCTAGGCGAGGAAGCCGTACAGCAGCGGGTGCATTGACACGGGGAGGAAGGACGTATGGCAAACGAACCGAATCTCGAGCATTTCCTGGCGCTCCTGTCGGAAGACGATTTTGCAAAGACTGTAGTGCCTCACTTGGGGGAAGACGAAAACAAAGAAAACAAAGAGGAAATTCTCTGGTATCTCGATGAACGTCGCGAGGATGAAGTCATGAACGCGATCGCGGAGGCGGAAGACGCAGAGCGCGACCGGATCTTCATGGGGCTTGCGAGCCTTTATCCGCTCTCTCGCTCGTTGATCTTGAAGATTTTGTACGGTTTCCGTGACAGTGATTATGGCATCCTCAAAGGCTTTGATTTTGAGGAACGGATGCTCCGTGAGATTCAGGCTTTTGTCAACAAAGCTGCGGAGATCCGCGCAACGCTTACGCAGAACTGCAAAGAATACCGCGCGGACATCGAGAAATGCCAGCAACGCATCCGGGAGCTGGAGAAGGATGCGGCGGAATACAGCACGCTTTTGCAGCAGAAACAAGAGCTGACAACAAAAAAAGAGCAGCTAGAACGCGATATGCAGGAAGACAAGCTGAACAGCGATATCGCTGAAATGCAGGCGGACATCGAGCGGCTCAAGAAGCAACGGCAAGGCCAAGCGGAGCGACAGAAAGACTTGCAGAAAGAGAAAGCATCGATCCGCAAGGAATTAAAAACGCTGGAGGGAAAGATGGACGCGCAGAAGGACATCAATCTCTTGCGCGAGCTCCTGAAAGCGTTCCCGTCGGACGCGGAGGAATGAGCCTATGAAGAACCGGTTGATTTCCGAAATCGAAAAACAGCGGCAGCAAGGGCGCATCTTTCATTTCCTCACGGGCGACGGCGTCAACGACAATTTTTACTATGACCTTTATCATGGCGTGCTTCCGGCGGCGGACACGCTGATGACGTACTATCTCGTCGATCATCCGTCGTACGATTTCTTCATCCATGTCGAGAATGCGAACAACAACCTCCATTGCTACCGGAAAAACGGAAAGGCGACAGAGCCCATCGCATTCGAGCAGATGTTTCCCGCGCCGGTCGCCGACACGACGCTGCCGACGCGCCGCCGCCGTCCGCCGAAAGCGGCAGCGGAGGAGAAGCCAAAGGAGAACGTACAGGCGGCTGCTGATGCAGCGCGCAGCGCAGCCAGCACGATCACGGCGCGCATCGAGCGTATCCACGGGATGCTGAAGCACAACGAAGGGCGCGTCCTCCTCTTCCTTGAAAACCTCGAATGGATCGCGAATCTCTACGGTGACAGCGACACGACGTGGATCGCGACGCTCAAGCGCTGGGAAAAGCAGCGCAATCTCCTTGTCGTCGTCACGATCAAGGATATGGAGCTCATCAAGAAGTACGCGTTTGACGAGCCAGAGATCTTTTTGCCGCATCCTTCAGCGGAAGAAATCCGTCTCGCATATCTTCGCCATCTGCTGCGCACGACGCAGCCGTCGTACGGCATCCAGCTCGCGGCACTCTCGGATATCGCGCAGGCCATGAGCGTCGGCAAGAAATCGCTCTGCGCGTGCATGCGCGTGCTGCGCGGCGCGCTTCGCAAGAATCCAGAGGCGCTCGATGCCAAGGATTTTGAAGAGGGCGTCACGCGCATGATCGAGGAAAAGATCCGCTGGGAGCAGGTACGCCTTGACGAAAAGATTAAGGAACGCATCCGCAACGCCATTGATCAGTTTCTCAAAGACGACGCGAAGCGTCCGGCGCGTAAGGGCCTGCTGTTCGCTGGCCCCCCTGGCACGGGAAAGACGCTCATCGCGAAAGCGCTCGCGAGTGAGACGAAGTGCTATTTCATGGCACCGACGCTTGCCGATCTCAAGGGAGAGTACGTCGGCCAGAGCAGCGCGAAGATCAAGCGTATCTTCGCGGAAGCCCGCGCGAACGCACCGACGATCCTCTTCATCGATGAGGCCGACACCGTGTTTCCGAGTCGCTCGCTCGGCGCAGGCGACCGTGACAGCTACAGTCTTGACATGGTCAATCAGTTTTTGCAGGAGCTCGACGGCGCACATACCGGCAAGCAGAAAATCTTCACGATTGCTGCGACGAATCGCCCTGAGGCCGTCGACAGCGCCATCAAGAGCCGCCTGTCGAATGAGCCCATCACAATTCCACTGCCGTCGAAGCCGATGCGCCGCTTGATTTTCGACGATAATCTCGCTGAGGGCGGTCGTGCGTTTTCCCTTAAAGGTAAATGCTTCGAAGAAGAAGTCCTGCGTCGCTCCGAACATATGTCCGGCCGCGACATCATGAATTTCGTCAAGCAGGTCAAGGAAACGGGACGGGAGTTGCGCAACGACGAGGCGACAGCCAAGCTGTTCCGTGTGATGTTCAGCAACAAGGAACGCGCGTTCCGTAACGATCTGATCTCGCTTGGTGTTTTTTCGGAAGGCAACATCGTCGCGCCTAGTGAGAATAAGCTACATCTTAATGATGTCATCGGTTATGATGATCTCAAAGAAAAAATCGGCTTACAGGTGCGCTATATCCGCGCGAACGAGGTAGAGAAGAATCGCTACACCGCCTATGGCATCGAGCCGCAGAAAGGCGTTTTGCTCTACGGCCCGCCGGGCAACGGCAAGAGCATGCTCGCGAAAGCAATCGCGGGCGAGAACAACTTCTACTTTTTCAAAGTGCTGTCGCGCGATTTCGCGAACAGCTACCCCGAGGAGCAGATCAAGAAACTCGAGCGCATCTTTACGGATGTTACGCGTTTTTCCAAGATGATGGCGGGCGCCGAGGGCATTGTGCTGTTCTTTGACGAATTCGATTCGCTCGCAGGCACGATGCTAAATCCCGTCGTGCGCGGCTCACTGCTCAATTATATCGCGGATGAGAACGGCTTGCGCAATAAGAACTCGAAGATCCTTTTCATGGCGGCGACGAATTACGAGAGCAGCATCGACGAGGCGATCAAGAGGCAGGGACGCATCGATACGCATCTTTTCATGGGGAATCCGAGCAAGAAGAATGGCATCCGTATGCTCGAGACGTTCCTCCTGCGCGGGAGGAACAGCGACAAGATCACGATCCAGTCTCCGGAGCTCTTGGCGGCGGCGTACGATCTCTTGCACCAGGAGCGCGAGATTGCGGAGCAGAGCCGGTGGAATACGCTGTTCACGTCCGACGAGCCATCATCGCAGCCGACGAAGCGGAAAGAGCGCGAACGTTTGATTCACGAAGCCGCGCGCCCCTCCGGCGCCGCGCTGGAGATGCTGGCGAAGGAACTGAAAGAATTTGCGTTCTGGAATCTCGCAGGTGATGATACGCTCGTCATCGATGAATCGGTTCTTTTTGAGCGCTTTCCGAACGCGATGAAGAAGGAGAATCAGGAGGTGGACGCATGAGCACGGAAGAACAAACACAATTCATCGAGCAATTGGCGCAGACGGACGATGTCCTACATTCGATCTTGGACCAGGATCAGGACCATCTCGTCTTTGACGCCAGTCAGTTCGAGGGCATTGCGGCACTTGCGGCGAAAAATCGCCGCGTGCTCGAAAAATTGCGGAGCAGGGAGTTCACCGTGGCCGTCGTCGGCCTCGAAAAAGCCGGCAAGAGCACGCTCGGCAACGCGCTCATCCAGCTTGACGCGCTGCCGGAGTACACGGAGCGTTGCACGTTCACGACGACGGAAGTCCGCGCGGGGAGCGAAGACAAGGCCGAGATCGAATTTTATTCGTACGACGAGTTCAACCGCAATTTCCAAGGCATGTTGAAGGAAATGGAATTCGACACGCCAGCGGAATACGCGACGTTCCATGCCGCGGCGTTTGACGAGCATTGGCGCATGATGGAGCACAGCGACGACAACGGCAAGCGCGGCATTTTCCAGATGTACAACGGCACGACGGCCGAGGATATCCGCTTTATGCTTGCGCACCGCGAACTTTTGCGGCAGTATCTTGACCACGATATCATGACATTCCATGGGCAGGAGGCGCTGCGTTCGCGTGAGTTCAAGAAGTTCATCACGGGCATCATCGAGCAGCGGGCCGGCGAGGCCGTCAAGCGCGATGCTTATCCGTATGCCGTGAAGAAGGTCACGATCTATTCGACCGGCCTCGGCGAAATGAAGAACATCGTGCTGTACGACGTCCCAGGCTTTGACTCACCGACGAAACTGCACAAGCAGCAGACGAAAGAAAAGCTCTTGGCAGCGGACGCGATCGTTCTCGTCACGAATGTCGGCGACCGCCCGAATCTCACGGGCACGCAGCTCGACATGCTGCGGCAAGGCATCGTCGACGAAGATCACATCCCGCTGAAAGACAAGGCGTTTGTCTTCGGCAACAAGTTGGACATGGCCGGCGACGCCGACCGCGCGCGGAGCAATGTCGCTGCGCTCAAAAACGATGTCGTGCAAAAATACCAGATCGCGCAGGAAAACCGCATCGTTTGCGGCTCAGCCAAACTGTATCTCGACCGCGCAGAAGCGGAGCGGCGCGGCACGCCATTTCGTGATGTGCTCGCCGCGTGGAACCTGCCGGACGGCAACGGCGTAGAACTCTTGAAGCGCAAAATGCAGGCGTATTACGACCGCGACCGCTTCGATGTGTTGCGGCGGCGCGCGGAAAACACGATCGGCGAAGCGAAAGCCATCTTGCAGGACGTCATGCAGCAGTATCAAGAGAACGCCGGCAGCGTGTATCGCGTGACGGATGCCGAGATCCAGATGCGCCTCAAGGATGCGCTGATTCCGTTTGACCAGCGTGCAAAGACGATCTTCGAGACGATTCGCGATGACATTTTTGCGCAGCAGCCCTTCAGCACGGAGATCCGCGAGAGCTTGCACGAGATCTTCCCAGACGTCTCGGCAGAGGACGCGTTGCTCATCGAGACGGAGAACGAGCGCACAGCGTCGCTCTCGACGAATTATCCTGTGCAGGCCGTGGAAGCGAACTGGCGCGAGAAGCTCCAGGTCACGTTCCTGCGCAATCTCGTCAGCCGTGTCGCTTCCATGACGCAGGAGAAGGAGCAGGAAATCTACGAAGACCTCGTCGATGCGCTGCTCGCGGAAATGCAGGTGTCGTCGCCGAACGAGGAGCAGCGGTCCGCCGTGCAGGAACTCTTCCAAGAAGCGCTTGTGGAAAATGGTGAAAAATGCTATTTTACGCCACTCGTCGACCGCTTCATCGCGAGCCTGATGGAAGTCGTCATTCGCCATCCGTACGGCGGCGCAGAACGTCGCAACTTCTTCCTCAACGAGCCAGCGAACCGCGCAGAGATGAACGTGCTCGCCACGTATTATCTCTTGAACAAGGGCGAGCAGGATAATTTCGATCATGCAGCGAACCGCTCGAACTTGTTCGAGAAAATCCTTACGCACGAGCACATCCCCACAGAAGACGGCGCGGACGCGCCGGGCGAGGGCATCGAGGCGACGTTGCAAGATTTTTTCCAGAAGAACGAAGTGCAGCTGGCAAAAGATTTTGCCGGCGCGGCCATCACGCTCCTGCCGATGGCACGCTGGGCGAAAGCCCTGCGCATGGCCGGCATCACCGTGCGAGAAATGGGGCCCGTACTCGAAGCGCTCCAGCACGCGCTCGGCTCGTCCAGCAAGGGAGCGAAGGGCGCCGGGGCGGATGCGGTCATCCATGCTGTGGAAACGACGATCGCGCCTATCTGCAAACAACATTTCGAGCGGAAAAAATCCGGCAGTCGCGACACCGGCGGCAATGATGTTCTCAAAAGTCTCGGTGCGAATGCGCAGGCGACGACGAAAGAAGAAATGATTGACGCTGTGCAGAAGGACATCGAGATCCTGCGCGACATCACGTATCATGCCGTCGTGGCGGCCATCGGCCTCGAGAAGGCGTTCAATTCCACGATGGTGAAGAACGTGACGTTCATTCGCAAGCTCAAAGACTTGGAGCAGAGCACGCTCGTCTATAAGTGGATTCAGAAAAATGCTGGTAAGCTCAAGCCGGCCGCCTATGCTGATCTCGACCGCAAGCTCGCGCAAACCGTTACGCGCAAGCAGATAGTCACAAGCGTTGAGCATCTCATGGAGCGTTTGAACGCATAATGTGTGAAGACTAGGGAGATGGATTTATTGCAAGTTATTGGGACGATTTTACCTTTGGGAATCGTTTTTATAGATGTTGTTGCTAAAAAAATCTCTCGTGTGTATTTGACAGTGTGTGCTAGAATTTTTCATAAAATACCGTCATCACTCATTATGTTGGGCAGATGGCGGTATTTTGTACTACGGAATAATTTCTATTCGATGAAGACAACAAGAAATGGCCAAATTTTTCTCAAGGTTGCCTGCTTGTTGACCTTTTTGGATTGCCTGCATGATAGGATAACTGCAGAAACGAAATAGTCGTTATTTCGCATATGCTTTCAAGGAGGTTTTCCATCATGAGTAACAGTATTTTTGAAGACGCGCTGTTCCTTGCAGCTGGCGGAATTGTCGGCCTCATCGCTGGCGCGGCGTTGATGTCGGACGAAGAGGAAGACGATGACGAGGATGAGGAAGAACGCGTCGCGCCAAAGGTAGCCGGTCGTAGCATTGAAGAACTCGTCGCGTCGCTGAAAAACGAAGCGCAGCAGGCGCTCGTGAACTGCGAGACGGACGAGGAGCGTGAAGAGGTCAGCGCGAGCATTCGCCAGTCCATCGAGGGATTGCAGGCGGTGCTGGCGAAGCGCACGGCGACGGCGAAAGCCACGGAAACGGAAGCAGAAGCATCAGCTTCGTTCGTCAATCTGAGCGAGGACGGGCAGCCGCAGCCGGACGAGTCATTCGCGCC
>Ga0256406_1004209_pt1 | contig 16817 bp, 27 predicted proteins | sample RumenRJG_03DNA_FD_185986 | JGI IMG/M metagenome (GOLD analysis project Ga0256406, IMG submission 185986) | Bovine rumen microbial communities from Lethbridge, Alberta, Canada - RJG_03 | ecosystem: Host-associated > Mammals > Digestive system > Stomach > Rumen | place: Canada: Alberta | collected... | reverse complement strand
TTTAAAGATTTATGGATATCGAACTATTCGATTATCACTTACCAGAAGAACTCATCGCCCAATCGCCGATGGAACAACGCGATCAATGCCGTTTAATGGTGATTAACCGCGAAACGAAGACCTATGAACACAAAGTCTTCCATGATATTGTGAACTATCTCCACGCCGGTGATGTTTTGGTGCGGAACAACACGAAAGTCATTCCTGCTCGTTTGCTCGGCGTCAAAGTCGAAACCGGCGGTGCCGTGGAGTTGTTGTTGCTCAAACAACTACAAAACGATACCTGGGAATGTTTGGTGGGGAACGCCCACTCCGTCAAAGTTGGCAGCCATTGCTCCTTCGGGAATGGTAAGCTCATCGCCGAATGTGTCGGGGTGAAAGACGAAGGCTTACGCGACATGAAGTTCCATTATCAAGGGATCTTCATGGAAGTCTTAGAAGAACTCGGCCAGATGCCGTTACCGCCTTATATCAAAAAACAATGCGCGAATAACGACGATTATCAAACTGTTTATGCCAAGGTGCCAGGAAGTGCTGCCGCGCCGACGGCTGGATTCCACTTCACCAAGGAACTCTTCCAAGAATTACGCGCGAAAGGTGTGGAAGTGGAAGAAATTACCTTGAATATCGGCTTAGGCACATTCCGACCTGTCAAAGTTCGCGACACCAAAGACCATCCGATGCATTCCGAAATCATTGAGATGGATGAAGGAACGGCAGAACGATTAAACAAAGCCAAGCAAGAAGGCAGGCGGATTATCGCGATTGGAACGACCTCCGTTCGAACCTTAGAAACCATTTATGGCCAATTTGGAGAATTCCGGGCGATTCGAGAACCGACCAAACTCTATATCGAGCCTGGTTATACCTACCGAGCCGTCGATGCCTTAATCACGAACTTCCATCTTCCGAAGTCGACGTTGCTAGAACTTGTTTCTGCCTTTGCGGGAAGAAAGTTCATCTTGTCTTGTTACGAAGAAGCCGTCAAAGAACGTTATCGGTTCTTCTCATTTGGAGACGCGATGTTCATCTATGGCAAATACGATTACTCCCATAATTTAGACGATTAAAAAACGACTGGGATTCCCAGCCGTTTTTCTGATTTTCTCGGATTATTTTGCCGGATGCTCGGCATAAACGTGGTCAGGATTGGCCGATTGACGATTGGTCTTGCGGTCAATTTTCGCGATGGACTTTTGCCCGTCTTGGACCATGGCTTTCGTTTCATCTGTGCTTGGCTTTTCCGGTTTTTCTTCTGGCGCTTCAGGCACATCTTGCCAAACGGATTTTGCCGTCACAAGGTAACTGGTTAAGTCTTGTAGGTTGCTTGGCACCACGATTTTGGTGGCTTTGCCATCCGCGACCGCTTTCATGGCTTCCATGCCCTTGAGGGCAAGCACTTCTTGGGAAGGATGGGCATCATTAATCATTTGAATGCCTTTGGCTTCAGCTTCGCGAATCATGATTTCCCCATCAGCTTGGGCTTTTTTGACTTTCAAGATGGCTTCCGCTTCCGCTTCGGCTTGCCGAATCTTTTCTTGTTTGGCTGCTTCAGCATTTAAGATACGGGCTTCTTTGTTTCCTTCGGCAATCGTAATCGCGGACGTCTTTTCGCCTTCGGCAATTAAGATCTTTTCCCGTTTTTCCCGTTCGGCCCGCATCTGCTTTTCCATGGCTTCTTGGATATCGCGGGGAGGAAGGATGTTCTTCACTTCAACCCGCGTCACCTTGATGCCCCAAGGATCGGTGGCTTCATCAAGAATCTTCCGCATTTTTTCATTGATGATGTCACGAGACGTTAACGTAGAATCTAAGTCTAAATCACCGATGATGTTCCGTAATGTCGTGGTGGATAAGGCTTGGATACCCGCTAAAGGATCGGCAACGCCGTACGTATAGAGTTTTGGATCAGTGACATAGCAGAAGACAACGGTATCAATCTGCATCGTGACGTTATCTTTCGTGATGACCGGTTGCGGGGGGAAGTCATAGATTTGTTCTTTTAAGGAAACTTTCTTCACGATGCGGTCAATAAATGGCGCCTTCATATGGATCCCGACATCCCAGGTGGCATGGTAAGCACCAAGCCGTTCTACGATGTAGTTCTCCGTTTGTCTTACGACTTTGATGCAGGAAAGCAACAAGATGAGCAAGAACAAAAAGAGGATGCAGAGGAAGACGATTAACACAACAATTCCTGGATTCATATATAAACCTCCTATGAATGGATTTTCACCACGTAATGGTTCCCAATGAGATTCACGATTTCTACCCGACTTCCCTTAACGATGGTCTCATTATGTTCCGAGACACATTCCCAAGTTACCCCATGGTTCTTAATGATGCCGGGATGATCTTCTGTGATGGGTTCTAGCAAGAGAAACGTTTTTCCGATGGCTGCGTTAGCATTCAGCTTAGCCTTCTTGGCGCCCCGTAACTTATCGCGCCACAAGAAATATACCAATAAGAAGATGGCCAAGGAAACCACGAAAAAGACAATGATCGACACCCAAAATGGAACTTGAGGGAATAAGGCAACAATCAGTGCCACAAAAGCGCCGCCGGTAAACCAAATCGACACGAGACCGTCGGTACAAATCTCAATGATGAGCGACAACAAGAAGATGGCGCCCCAGATGATCAGCATGATGATGTAAGGGGTCATAGGTACGTCTATAGAATAGCACGAGCGCGGGCGTGACCAAAGTAAATAGAGCGAAAAATATGTTAGAATCAGTGCCGATGAAAAATCACGAAACAACGCGCAATTATTATGCGGAAAGCCTGGCGACAATTGACGCTTTCCCGCCTGACAAGAAACCGCGGTTATTGTTACATGTCTGTTGTGGGCCATGCGCTTGTTATCCTTTGACGTTCCTTTGCGAACATTTTTCCGTCACGATCTATTACGGCAATTCGAACATTTACCCTGAAGCAGAATACGACCATCGTTTAGCGGAGTTAAAACGCCTGCTAGAATCCCTAAAACGTGACTATGGCTACACGATAGAACTTGTGATTCCTCCCTATGATCACAAAACCTATTGGGAAGACTTAAAGCCCTATGCTGCCTTGCCAGAAGGTGGATATCGTTGTCAACTTTGTTACCGAAAACGCATGGAAGATGCTTACACCTATGCGGATGCGCATGATTTTGATTACTTCACGACCGTCATGACCATATCGCCTCAGAAATCTTCTCCGATTCTAAATGCCATCGGAGCAGAACTCGAAACCCACCATAAAACCCCTTATTTTTATTCGGACTTCAAAAAGAAAGGTGGCATCGATAAAGGCGTTGCCATTCGAAAACAATACCAGCTTTATTACCAGGATTACTGCGGTTGCGAAGCGAGCCTTGCTTCTCGGAAGAAACCCTGATCTCTCTTAGCTTAGATGGTTGCCTTATCTTATTTTGATTCATAAAATAGGGTTAACAGTTGCAAGATAAAATGATGAATTGCCATTTTTCTAAAATCGCCAGTTTATTGGCGGTTGCCGTTTCTATTCCTGCCGGTGCATGTACTATGGCAGCCGGCGAGCCCTCTCGTTTTCGTTCCGATGCATTTATCCAAAAATTAAAAGATTTGGAATCCTTTACGGACTCTATTTCCTTCAATGGCGTGGATACGGAAGGAAAAGATTTTTACGGATGCTTCAATCAAACGTCCGTTGATGGCTGGATGGTTGGAAGTAGTTCGTTTTTAACGGGATATGCCGTCCATTATGGGTATTCTTCGACTACGGGTGTGTTGCAAACCTTGCCCGACACGGCGCAAGAAAAGGTGTACACCTGGCAATTGGATGCCTCCGCGATCAAGACGGCGGCGGATTTAATTCAGGAATGGAGCAAGGTGGCCAATTTCACTATCCGTTACACCGCGAATGACTACCTGCCTTTTATCAAAGAAAGGATTCTAGAGAAAAGATATAGCCTATGGCAAACTTCGGGAACCCAATTCCCTTGGATTTTTGTAAGATTTTCCTGGCAAGAGTGGACAGAGAATCTAGAGACAGTAGAGGCCTGGAAGGCACTTCTTGGAGATGAAAAGACCTATCATGAATGGGAAGAAAAAAGTAAAAGCAGAATCACCGCATCGGTGATATATACCAAAATCCCAGGGTCTGACGAACCTAAAATCCGCGCCGGTCTTGCCTTCGGAAACTTCGAATTCTATTACCATGAGGGCGACATTGAGTTTTCCTCCGATGGGGCCCCAGAATACATCGATATAGTGGGACGCTTATAAACCTCTAAACATCGCATTTTTATACATAATGTAATGAAATATGTCTCTTTTGTTTTGATTCTCTAGATATTAAACAAAACGGAAGGGATATTTTTATTTTTGCCCCTAAAAACGACTCAAAATAACACGTTTTCAGTCATTGATTTCTATTAAAAATTGTGCATGGTGCACAAAGTTTTTTCGCATTTTAAGGCCGGTTTTGAACCGAAAACCGCAAACGGCGCTGATTTTGCCAAAAGTGCGGATAAACACGGAACTATTGGTGAACAAAAGTCGTTGACATCACTCGCGCACAAGCGCATAATCTAACTCGCTGGCGTGAGCGTGGAAGTGCGATGTTGCTGACACACCGTGAGGCGTTGTCATGCACGCGGCTTAGTCAGGGAACTCGCTTGGAGCTCATGCAAGCAAGCCGGATGAAAAAGGAGGAAAAATCCATGGCGAAACAACAAGTCCTGCGTATTCGTTTGCAGGCCTACGACCATCAGATCATCGACGAAGCTGCCGAAAAGATTGTTGCCGTAGCGAAAAAGACCGGTGCCAAAGTTGTTGGCCCAGTGCCTCTCCCAACCGAGAAGCAGGTGTACACGATTCTCCGCGCTACCTTCAAATACAAGGATAGCCGTGAGCAATTCGAAATTCGTACCCACAAGAGATTGATTGACGTCGTCAATCCGAACAAAGAAACCGTCGAAGCCATCCGCAAACTCGATTTGCCGAATGGCGTTGACATCGATGTCACTGCGAAGTAAGGAGGAATCATTCATGAAATCCATCATCGGAAGAAAAATGGGCATGACCGAAGTCTTCGCGGCTGACGGAACGATGTATCCCGTGACTGTCATTGAGGTCCTGCCGAATGTTGTGGTTGGCAAAAAGACCACTGAAAAAGATGGCTATGAAGCCTTACAAGTCGGCTATGAAGAAATTGCCGAACGTCACCTCAATCAATGCGAACTTGGTCTCTACAAGAAAGCCAACGTTAGCGCGCACGCCCATCTATATGAATTAAAGGGCGATGAAATTTATGGCAAGAACGTCGGGGAAACCCTGACGGCGGATCTGTTCCAAGCCGGCGAAGTCGTCGACGTGATCGGAACGACCAAAGGCCATGGTTACAGCGGCACCATCAAACGGTATCACAACCACATTGGTCCAAAAGGCCATGGTTCTGGTTACCATCGTCAAATTGGTTCGTTAGCAAATAACGGCCGTTGCAACAACCGCGTTATCCCAGGCAAGACCATGTCTGGTCACTGGGGCCCGCATCAAGCCACGCTCGAAAACGTCACCGTCATCGCGAGTGACAAAGAAAAAGGCTATATCTTGGTCAAGGGCGGAATCCCCGGACCGAAAAAATCGATTGTTATGTTACGGAGCGCCATCTTGGAACAATTCCGCAAACCGGAAGTCAAGCCGCTCGTGAATAACGCGAAGAAAGGAGAATAAGGACTATGGCAACGAAAGCAATCACTCTCCCTGTCCTGTCCTTCTCCGGCGAGAAAGTCGGGGACATCAAATTAGATGCCTCGGTCTTCGGAATCACCGAAAAGAATGAACAGGCCATCCATGACGCCGTGGTCACCCAAGGCGCCAATGCCCGTCAAGCAACCGCCAAAACGAAGAAACGCCACGAAGTCAGTGGTGGTGGCAAAAAGCCATGGCGGCAAAAAGGCACTGGCCGTGCCCGTGCTGGCTCGAGCCGTTCCCCATTATGGGTTGGCGGCGGCAAGGTCTTCGGACCGGACGGAAACCAAAACTATGAGGTTTCCCAAAACAAGAAAGCCCACGCGTTAGCCTTAAAGACCGTGCTCTCACAAAAAGTGAAAGGCGGACTCGTTGTGGTTGACGAAGTGAAAGCGGCGAAGATCTCCACGAAAGAATTCGCACAAGGCTTGGCCAACGTCAAAGCAGAGGGCAAAGTGCTCCTCATCGCCGAAGACGCCAACGCCGTTCTTAGCGCCTCGAACCTTGACAATGTCACCGTTCGCGCTTGCAACAACATCAGCGTTTACGATGTCTTGAATGCCAATACGTTAGTCATTGGAAAACAAGATATCGAAACCCTCGAAGGAGGACTCAAATAATGGCAGACGAAAAGAAAGAAGCCGTTCAAGCCGCCCCGAAGAAGGAAAGCAAGAAGGCAGAAAAAGAAGCTCCCAAGAAAACATTCAAGGCGGCGAATGCCCATGACTACAAAGTGGTCTTGACACCCGTCATCACTGAAAAGAGCATGGCGCTTCTCCAAAACGACAACAAAGTCACGGTCAAAGTGGCCGCGAACGCCAACAAAGTCGCCATCAAAGAAAGCTTCCAACGCTTATATCAAGTAAGCGTCGACGATGTGAAAATCGTCAATGTCCGTGCGAAGAGCACATCCCGTGGTGGCCGTTACCAAGGCTCCATCTCGGGTTACAAGAAGGCCGTCATCACCATTCATGAAGGTGAAGCAATCGACCTCTTCAAGGAGTAAGGAATCACCATCGCGTCTCTCCCTTATATATAAATAAGGATAGAGAGATGCGAAAAGCATCCACTATAGGAGAACAGAAAACATGGCAATCAAATCATATCGGCCATATACGAAATCGCGGCGCGAAATGTTGTCGCTCTCGTATGAAGACATCACAAAATCAACTCCTGAAAAATCATTGCTTGCCCCGAAAAAGCACACCGGTGGCCGCAACAACCAAGGAGTCATCACCTGCCGTCATCGCGGTGGGGGCAACAAGAACCGCTATCGGATCATTGACTTCCGGAGAAACAAAGACAACATTCCGGCCAAAGTCAGCGCCATTGAATACGATCCAAACCGCACGGCGTTCATCGCCTTGCTCGTCTACCAAGATGGCGAAAAGCGTTACATCATCCGTCCACAAGGCTTAAACGTTGGGGACGTGGTGGTCTCGGGAGCAGCCACCGATATCAAAGTCGGGAACAACTGCGAATTAAAAGCCATCCCCGATGGCACATTCGTGCACTGTGTTGAATTCCAGCCTGGCAAAGGCGGACAAATGTGCCGTGCTGCTGGTTGCAGCGCGCAGGTGCTCGGCACCGATGGTGCCTACACCATCCTTCGCTTGGCCTCTGGCGAAGTTCGTAAAGTCTTAAGCAATTGCCGCGCCACCATTGGTATCGTCGGAAACGAAGATTACAACTTGGTGAACAAAGGCAAAGCGGGCAAAACCCGTTATCAAGGGATCCGTCCAACCGTTCGTGGCTTCGCGATGAACCCGGTGGACCACCCGCACGGCGGCGGCGAAGGCAAGTGCCCTGTTGGCCGCGATGCACCGCGTACTCCGTGGGGCAAGAAAGCCATGGGTGTTAAGACCCGTCGCTACAAGAAGAATTCGACCCGTCTCATCATCAGACGGAAGAATGACAAATAAGGAAAGGAGATCGAATCATGTCGCGTTCATCGAAAAAAGGACCGTTCGTCGACGAATACCTTCTCAAGAAGGTCGAAGCCGTCAAGAAGTCTGGCAAAAAAGAAGTCATCAAGACTTGGTCGCGTCGTTCGACCATCTATCCAGCCTTTGTCGAACAAACGTTTGCCGTTTATAACGGAAAAGAACACATCACCGTCTTCGTCACTGAAGATATGGTGGGACACAAACTTGGCGAGTTTGCACCAACTCGCACCTTCACTGGTCACCATGGAAACAACCTTGGCGATCAAGCGGCAGCTGCTGCAGCGGCAGCCAAGAAATAAGGAGTGAGTTATGGCAGAAGAAAAGAAAACCGTAAAGAAAGCCTCTGCGAAGAAAGCAGAAGCCGCTCCGAAAGCCGAGAAAAAAGCCCCGGCTAAGAAAGCACCGAAAGCCGAAGCGAAAGCGGAAGTCGTCGAAGAAAAGAAAGCAGCCCCGAAAAAGGCCGCCAAGAAAGAAGAAGTGAAAGCGGAACCTGTCGCCGAGAAACCGGTCGTCACCGAAGCTCATGCTTCCTCGTTAAATGTCCGTGTCACCCCACGCAAAGTCCGTCTTGTGATTGACTTAGTCCGTGGCAAGGACGTGGACGAAGCCATCGCGATTCTCAAAAACGTCAATCGCGCTGCTTCCACCCCAGTCTTGAAGCTCATCCAAAGCGCGGCAGCCAATGCCACCAATAACTTTGGTTTGAGCAAAGACAAACTCTATGTGGCGGAGATCCAAGCCTCTGATGGTGTCAAGATGAAGCGGTTCATGCCGCGCGGTAAAGGTTCGTCCTCACCGCTCATCAAACGGACTGCGAACATCTACTGCACCGTGAAGGAAAGAAACTAAGAGGAGTAAACAATGGGTCAAAAAGTTAATGCGAACGGCCTCCGTATCGGAATCAACCGCAAGTGGGAAGCCAATTGGTTTGCTTCCAAAAAGGATTACGCGAAATTCTTAGGGGAAGACATCGCGATCCGCCAATATCTCGAACCACAACTCAAAGAAGCCGTGGTGAGCCACATCGATATCGCCCGTAAGAAAGACGACAAAGGCGCCAATGTCATCATTGATGCTTATGTCGCTCGTCCCGGTGTCGTCTTAGGGCAAGACAACACCAAAATCAATGCTATCCGTGCTGGTCTCAAGCACGTCGTCAAAACCGGAACTCCGACCATCAACATTGTGGAAGTCAAGAATCCGGACCTCGATGCCGTCTTGATTGCCAAATGGATTGCATCGGAAATTGAAAATCGTCAATCGTTCCGTTCGACACAAAAGAAAGCCATCCAACGCATGAAGAAAGCGGGAGCCGTCGGCTGCCGTACCCAATGCCAAGGACGTCTTGGTGGCGCGGAAATTGCACGTCGCGAAGGTTATAAAGTGGGTGTCGTCCCGCTCGAAACCCTCCGTGCTGACATCGACTTCTCTGCCGTCACAGCCAATACGGCTTATGGCGACATCGGCGTCAAAGTCTGGATTTGCAAATCCACGAACAAATTAGCCGTCAAAGAAGCCGAGAAGAAAGAAGGAGGACAAGAACATGCTGCAGCCAAAGCGCGTTAAGTATCGCCGTCCGCATCGTGTCTCTTATGAAGGGGTTGCTTCCAAAGGGAACAACGTCGAATTCGGAGAATACGGCTTAGTCGCCACCGAAGGCGGCTATGTGGACAACCATCAAATCGAATCCGCTCGTATCGTGCTTGCCCGTTATACAGACCGTGCTGGCAAAGTTTGGATTCGTATCTTCCCGCACCTTGCTCGTACTAAGAAACCGGCCGAAGTCCGTATGGGCTCTGGCAAAGGTTCGCCAGAAGCATGGGCTGCGGTCGTCAAACAAGGCAAAGTGCTCTTTGAAATCGGTGGCATTGCTCCCGATGTCATGATCAACGCCTTGCACCAAGCGGGATTCAAACTCCCCATCAAGACCAAGGTTGTGAAACGGACAAAAGCCCTCTCGCAAGCCGACTTACTCAAGATGGAAGAGCAACACGAATCCACGTTGGAAGCCATTGAAGCAGAAGACCAAATCACGACGGAGACCATCTCGGATACCGGCAATGAAACACCGGCTGCGGATGCCACTCCAGCTGCTGATGCTGCGCCGAAGGAGGAAGCGAAATAATGACCATCAAAGAAATCCGGGCCTTATCGCCCGAAGAGCTCGATCAAAAACTCGCCGAACTCAAACAACGCCGTTTCGAACTCAAACGGCAAGCGGCAGTGGGTCAGCTCGAACATCCGGACGATTTGCACTTCGTCCGCAAAGATATTGCGAAAGTCGAGACTGTGAAGCGTGAGCGCGAGCTCCAAATCAAAGCCCCGGAAAGCAAATAAAGAAAGGAGACTGTTATGGAAAGAAATACTCGTACGACATTCCAAGGCGTCGTAACCTCGATCAAAATGGATAAAACCATCACGGTCACGGTTTCCACGAAGCAAAACGATCCCCTTTATCAAAAGAGAGTCGGATACAGCAAAAAGTATCATGCTCACGACGAAAAGAACGCAGCCCACGTTGGCGACCTCGTCACCATCATGGCTTGCCGTCCAATCTCGAAGACAAAACGCTTCATCTTAGTGTCCATCGATAAGAAAGCGGTGGCGGCTGAGAAAGCGGATGAAGTCGAAGCAAAGTTAGAAGCGAGTGAAGGCAGTGCCGAACTCGTGAACGAAGAAGCGAAACCCGAAGCGGAGGCGAAATAACTATGGTTCAAAATGAAACGAATCTCGTCGTCGCCGATAACTCCGGTGCACGTGCGGTGCGTATCTTCCGTCAATTCGGCGGATCGCACAAGAAGAGCTCGACGTTAGGGGACATCGTCCTCTGCGCGGTCAAAGATGTCACGCCGAATGGCAAGATTAAAAAAGGCTCGGTCGTCAAAGGCGTCATCGTGCGGGTCAAGCGCCCCGTCCTTCGTAAGGATGGCTCCTTGATTTCCTTCGATGACAACGCGGTCGTCCTCATCGATAACGACGGGAACCCGTTAGGCACTCGTGTCTTCGGGCCAGTCGCCCGCGAACTCCGGGATAAAGGCTACATGAAAATCATTTCTTTAGCCCCTGAAGTCTTGTAAGGAGAAAGAAACATGAACATCAAAACTGGTGATAAAGTGATCGTTCTCTCGGGCGATGACAAAGGCAAGGTTGGCGTAGTCCAAAAGGTCTATCCATCCTTAAACAAAGTCGTCGTCGAAGGCGTGAACGTCCACAAGAAACACAAGAAACCGACCCAAGCAACTCCAGAAGGATCCATCTTGGACATCTATGTTCCGATGGATGCCTCGAAAGTTGCCTTAGTCGATCCCAAAACGAAAAAAGCAACCCGTGTCCACCACAAAGTGGTCGACGGTAAGAAAATTCGCGTCAATGCGAAAGGCGAAAGCTTAGAGAAGAAGTAAGGGAGGAATTCCAATGGCAGAAGAAAAGAAAGTTGCTGCGAAGAAAGCCGCCCCGAAAGCTGCTTCCGCAAAAAAAGCCGCTCCAAAAGCGGAAAAAGTCGCAAAGCCGGCTGAACCGGCCTATGTGAACCGTTTGGTCAAGAAATACAAAGAACAAGTGGTTCCAGCCCTCATCAAAGAATTTGGCTACACCTCGCCGATGCAAGCGCCGAAATTTGAGAAGATTGTCATCAATATCGGTGTTGGCGATGCAACGCAAAATGCCAAAGCGCTCGAAGATTCTGTCGCGGAATTAGCCGCGATTACCGGACAAGCGCCAGTCATCACGAAAGCGAAGAAGTCCATCGCGACCTTCAAACTTCGTGAAGGCCAAGCCATCGGATGCAAAGTGACGCTCCGGGGAACCCGCATGTACGAGTTCTATGATAAACTCGTCTCCATCGCGCTTCCGCGTGTCCGTGACTTCCGTGGCGTTTCCAAAAACGCCTTTGACGGCCATGGCAACTACACCCTCGGTGTCAAAGAACAATTGATCTTCCCCGAAATCGACTACGATAAGGTCTCGAAGATCCGTGGCATGGACGTCGTCATCGTGACGACCGCCCAAACCGATGAAGAAGCGTTCGCGCTCCTTCGTGAAATGGGCATGCCCTTCAAGAAATAACGAGGTAATTTCATGGCAAAGAAAAGTTTGATCAACAAATGCAATCGCCCGCAAAAGTTCTCGACGCGTGAATATACGCGTTGCCAACGCTGCGGACGTCCTCACGGCGTCATTCGCAAATTCGGCCTCTGCCGTATTTGCTTACGGGAAATGGCCTACAAGGGCGAAATCCCAGGACTCAAGAAATCTTCATGGTAAGGAAAGGAGACCAAGAACATGAACGCAGATCCGATCGCTGACATGCTGACTCGCATCCGGAACGCCAACGCGCTCCGCTATGAGAACGTCTCCATGCCTTACAGCAAAATCAAAGGAGAAATCGCGAAGATCCTTCTTCGTGAAGGCTACATCGCTTCCTTCGCCGCTGATGGCGAAGGGGCTCGCAAAACCCTCAACATCACGCTCAAATATGGCCCGAATGGCGAACGCGTCATCACCAATTTGAAGCGCATCAGCAAACCTGGCCTCCGCGTCACCGTGGAAGCTGACAAAATCCCAAGCGTCTTAAAGGGCCTTGGCATCGCCATCATCTCGACTCCGAACGGCATCATGACCGACAAGGAAGCGAGAAAACAAGGCGTTGGCGGAGAAGTGCTCTGCTACGTCTGGTGAAGAACAAAGAAAGAAGAGAGTAACACGATATGTCACGTATTGGATTTAAACCCATTGCTCTTCCTGAAGGCGTTTCTTACGTCAAAGAAGGAAACGTCATCACCGTCAAAGGACCCAAAGGCGAAGTAAGCGTCCACTTTCCGTCGGACGTCAGCGTCGAGGAGAAAGACGGTGCCTTGCATGTTCGTCCCTTAGAAGAAGGATCGAAGCAAGGTTCTGCGGACCACGGAACGACCGCGGCCAACCTCAATAATGCCGTGAAAGGCGTTACGGAAGGCTGGAAGAAAGAGCTCGAAATTAATGGCACTGGTTATCGTGCCGCCGTCAAGAACGGCTCGGTCACGATGTTCTTAGGCTACAGCCACGAAATCACCGTCGCTCCGATTGGCAAATACACGAAGATTGTTTGCCCCGATGAAACGCACGTCGTCGTCGAAGGATGCGACAAGCAAGAAGTCGGCCAAACCGCTGCCCTCATTTATGATAAGCATCGTCCTGATGTCTACGGACAAAAGGGTGTGCATTATAAAGGGCAACACCTCATCAAGAAGATCGGCAAACGCGCTGCAGCCACGGGTGCTAAGAAGTAATCGGAGGAACTTGGATTATGATCAAAAAAGAATCGCGGTCCGCTGTCCGGGAACGCCGGCACCTTCGTGTCCGCAAAAAGGTCTCGGGTACCCCCGAATGCCCACGCTTAGTCGTTTTCCGTTCGAACAAGAACATCGAAGCGCAAATTATCGATGACACCAAAGGAGCAACTCTGGTGAGCTCCTCCTCCGTCCAACTCAAGTTGGCCAATGGCTCCAATTGCGAAGCCGCTGCCAAAGTGGGTGAAGACATTGCGAAGAAAGCAATAGCCCTCAAGATCACGAAAGTGGTCTTCGATCGTGGCGGCTATCAATATCATGGCCGTGTCGAAGCTCTTGCCGATGCCGCAAGAAAAGGAGGCTTAGTCTTCTAAGGAGTCAAATATGGAAGAAAACAAGAACATTGCTCCCGCTCAAACGGAACAAAAACCTGCTGAAAACCGCCAAAGTGGCAATCCGCAATACGAACCCCGTGGCTCGCGCTCCGCGGAACGCCCTGGCAGCCGTAAATATGGCAACCATCGTGGCAAACCTGGCGAACGCCGTGGTGGCCGTGGTGGCTTCCGTCGTCCCGAAGACGATTACCAAGATCGTGTCGTCTCCATCAACCGCGTCTGCCGCGTGGAAATGGGTGGCAAAACCGTCCGTTTCGATGCGCTCGTCGTCGTTGGGGATCAAAAAGGCCATTATGGCTTTGCGATGCGGAAATCCGGTGAAGTTCCGGATGCCATGAAGAAAGCAGTCACTGCTGCTAAGAAAGACCTCCATTATGTGAAGGTTGGCAAAGGTGGCACGATTGCCCACGATGTCGAAGGAACTTATACTTCGACGAAAGTCGTCTTGAAACCAGCTCCCGCTGGCACGGGTATCGTCGCTGGTGGCGCCGTCCGTGCGGTGCTCGAACTCGCTGGCATCAAGAACATCGTTTCCAAAGTCTATGGTTCACGTACGGCCATCAACGTCGTCCGCGCCACAGATGCGGCGTTACAAAGCTTGAAGGACTATGACAAGATCATGGTGCTTCGTGGCTTAAAGACTCCCGAAGAAATCAAAGCTTCGCATGTCCAACAAGCTCCGGCGAAAGGAGATAAGTAATCATGGCTGAAAATCTTAGTACCATCGTGGTCGTTCCAGGTTCGAAAAAAGAACACTTCCGGAAAGGCCAAGGTTTGGGCTCTGGCAACGGCAAGACCGCTGGCAAAGGCCAAAAAGGCCAAGGTGCCCACGCCCATACGAAGAAACACGGCTTTGAAGGTGGCCAAATGCCGCTTGCTCGCCGTCTTCCCAAATATGGTTTCCGTAATCTCGCCCGTGTCGAGATGGAAATCGTCAATGTCGGTGCGTTAGAAGTCTTTGAAGATGGCGCAACTGTCAATGCAGCTGCCCTTCAAGAAAAAGGCTTAGTGAAAAGCATCGCCAATGGCGTTAAAATTCTTGGCAAGGGAACCTTGAGCAAAAAGCTCACCGTGCAAGCCAATGCCTTCTCTCAGTCTGCGAAAGCAGCCATTGAAGCCAAAGGCGGCAAGGCCGAGGAAGTCAAATAATGAAAAAACTCGTCTCAATCTTCAATAACAAAGACATCGTCAACCGCATCGTTTTCACGGTCATGATCCTCTTTGTCCTACGGATTGGGGCAGCCATCACGGTCCCGGGGGTGAAAGTCTCCGAACAACTCTCGAACATCATGAGTAGCGGCAATTCGCTCGCGATCATGGATTTACTCGGAGGAGGTGCGTTAAGTAACTTCTCCGTGTTCGCGCTCGGGGTTTCTCCCTACATCACCGCGCAGATCATCATTCAGCTTCTCTCGAAAGACGTGCTTCCTGCACTCACTGAGCTTTCTAAGCAAGGCGAATATGGCCGGAAGAAAATCGAGATGGCGACGCGTTACCTCACATTGCTCTTAGGGGCGGTGCAAGGTTACGGTATGATCCGTACGATGATCAACCAAAACTACATTTCGTTAACGCTCGCCGATAACTTCTGGACCTATGCCTATATCGTTACCGTGCTCTTGGCTGGCGCCATGCTCACCATGTGGCTCGGCGACCAAATCACCGAAAAAGGGTTAGGAAACGGGATTTCCGTCATCATTGGTGCCGGATGTATCCGTTCCTTACCGACCCAGATTCGTACGGCCTGGGAGAAGTGGGTGACGGGGAATGTGGACTACGGATCGAGCCAAATGATCAAAGGCGCCTTCCAATTCGCACTCTACATCTTCGCGATGTTCGTCGTCATCGCCTTTGTCGTCTTCATTGAATTGTCGCAACGTCGTATCCCGGTTCAACACGCGGGAAAAGGTGGTGCGACTGCATCGATGGCCCGTGCTTCGTTCTTACCGATTAAAGTGAACTCGTCTGGGGTTATCCCGGTCATCTTCGCTTCTTCGATCTTAACGGCACCGTCCATCATTGCCTCATTTATCTCTTCGGATGCCGCTAACGCGAGTTGGCTTAGCATCTTCAATTACAATACGACCATGACCATGACGAACTTCGATGGCTCGACATGGAACATGAACTGGGGCTTGTTCATCTACTTGGCACTCATCATCGCCTTCACGTTCTTCTACGCGGAGATGCAGATTGATCCAGAGACCTTAGCGGACAACTTCCAGAAATCGGGTTCTTATATCCCGGGCATTCGTCCGGGCAAAGAAACGGAACGTTACGTGTCCAAAGTCTTAAACCGCGTGACGTTCATTGGCGCGATTGCCTTAGCGGCCATCTCTGCCTTGCCGATCATCTTGGTTTGGACCAATGTGTTCGGTTCCGATTCGTCCTTGGCCATCGGTGGCACAGGACTCATCATCGTCGTTGGCGTTGCCATCGAACTCAATGCGCAGGTTGACGGCTTAGTCGCCGGCAAATCCTACGATCGAAAGGAGGCCTAACCATGCTGAACATCATCCTTATGGGTCCGCCAGGAGCTGGCAAAGGAACCCATGCCCAATGGATGTCCACCGACTTCCAAATCCCCCATATCTCCACGGGCGATATGTTCCGTGAAGCCATGAGTAGCGGAAGTGCGTTAGGCAACCAAATCAAAGACATTGTCAATCGCGGGGACCTCGTGAGCGATGAGCTCACCTGCGCCCTCGTGAAAGAACGGCTCTCGAAACCCGATTGTGCGAATGGCTATCTCTTAGATGGCTTCCCTCGCACACTTGAGCAAGCGAAAGCATTCCGTGAAATGGGCAAAGAAATCGGTCGTGCACCGAATCTCGTCGTGAATATTGCTGCTCCAGACGAATTACTCGTCCAGCGCATTACGACAAGACGCGTTTGCCCACATTGCGGCGCGAGCTACAACGTTGTGACCATGAAACCGAAACAAGAAGGCATCTGCGATGTTTGCGGAACCCCCTTGATTCAGCGGAAAGATGACAACGAAGAATCGTTCAAGGTTCGTCTCGCGAATTATTACAAGAGCACAGCCCCGCTTCTGGAATTCTATCGAGAAGAAGGCTTGCTTCACGAGTTTGACGGAACCGTTGGATTCGTGGCTCTTAAGAAGGACATCACTGCCCTTCTCCAGGAGATACAAAAGTGATCATCATCAAATCCCCTCGCGAGATTGAGCTGATGCGGAAGGCAGGGGCCTTAACGGCCAAAGTCTTCGAAGTCGTCGGCCCGCTCGTGAAACCTGGTGTTTCAACCCAATACCTTGCCGATGTGGCGGACAAAGTCATGACGGAAGGCGGTGGCAGAAGTGCCGAAAAAGGTTATGGCGGATTCCCGGGCGCGCTTTGTGCCAGTGTCAATGAGGTGCTGGTGCATGGCATCCCCTCGCCGAAGAAAATTCTGCGAGACGGAGATATCATCTCCTTGGATGTCGTGGCGGAATTAAATGGCTACATGGGTGATGCTTGCCGCACGTATGCG
>Ga0256406_1004208_pt1 | contig 16826 bp, 10 predicted proteins | sample RumenRJG_03DNA_FD_185986 | JGI IMG/M metagenome (GOLD analysis project Ga0256406, IMG submission 185986) | Bovine rumen microbial communities from Lethbridge, Alberta, Canada - RJG_03 | ecosystem: Host-associated > Mammals > Digestive system > Stomach > Rumen | place: Canada: Alberta | collected... | reverse complement strand
TTGTCCATCATCTGCTTGAGTCCGTCCTCGAACTTGTCGTTTATATTATCATAGATATATGCCATTTTCTCACCGTTTAGGTTTGTGGTACAAAATTACGAAATAATTACGAGCGAGAGATAGAAATTGGATGGAATTTGCATGCTAAACGAAAAAAGATATAACTTTGTGTGCGGAAAGGCTAATTAAAAAATTATATTATGTTCAGCTCCTCAGCGCACGAGTCGGCGCCGACGGCACCGAGGATAGCGGCTATGATGGCCGCGAGGATTTTCAGGATACTCGTCCAGTCGTTCTTATGTAGTGTTTTCATGTGGAAATATGTTGTTAATGGTTAAACTTATGTGGATAACTTTTGAGCGGACAAAGTCCGTCTTATGCTTAGAGGAATTGACAAGGATTATAGGAAGAAAGCAGTATGCTCCTCATCTTATTATTCCCATCAATTCCCTAATCACAGAAGAGTCTCAAATTCATGACAATGACAACAACGGCTGAGCTGATAGCTTAAGGCAGCATGTTGCAATCGTCAATTACCCATTGCTGACTGCTCACTGCTCATTGCTCATTGCTCATTGCTCATTGCCAACTGCTCACTGCTCACGCGTTGGTGCCGCCGGCCGACGTATTGTCGCCACTGCCGGAGCCGCTGCCTGCGTTGTCGCCAGAGTTATCACCGGCATTATCGTCAGAGGTGTTTTCGCCTTTCTCTGCCGCAAGGCTTGAGAAAGCCTTCACACGCGCTCCGTTGATGAAGGTACGGGTGCGGGTGCCGTTCTGCTCTCTCTTGAGCTCCGGGCTGAAGAGGACGTGGACGTCCTTGATGTTGGCCACGCCGAACTTATCACGCTCGTCGGCAGGCTTGGTACGCAGACCGAGCTTGAAGGTGCCGAAGCCTGGAAGCTTCACGCGGTGGCTGTTCTGCAGCGAACGGGTCATCTCGGAGATCAGCGACTTGATGACGGCGAGGACGTCGGCCTCGTTGACGGTACACTTCTCCTGGATGGCCTTGGCCAGGTCGTCGGTGGTGTCGGTCTCCAACATTGCCGCACGTCCGTACCACTTGCCCTTAGTGGGGCTGTCCTTTCTGTTGTTCTGATAAACCTTGTAATAAATTGCCATAATGATTTTCTTACCTCTCCGGTCCGCGCCAGCGGAAACCGCCGTAACGGTGTGTCTTTCATGGTCTTAGACCGGTCTTCTACGAGGAATAGCTGTTAAATGAATAAATAAGTAAATAAATAATTAGAAATATATTAATGTACATGTACAGATATATATCCGTCTACCGTGCTATATCACCTGGTGCCGGTTGTAGCGCCGTGTGGTATGGCTGACATGGAGCCAGTGGGGGTGTCGCCGTCCTCCGCGCACCGCCGGCTCATAGATAAGCTGGTCGAAATCGGTGTAGCGGATAATGAAACTGGCGTAGCGCTGTGCCATCTCCGGTGAGGTGATGTGTATGTCGGCAGCCTCGCCGAGGAGGTGCTGCGAGTTGCGCACGCCACCGACGACGCGGTTCAGGCGCTTGCAGCGGTAACCGCTGGTGATGATGATACGGCCGAAGCGCCGCCGGAGGGGTTCCAGGACGGTGAGGCAGAGAGCGCGCAGGCTCTCTATGGCCTCAGGGCCTGGGGTGTTGTCAATTCCGTGCCGGATGGCGGCACCGGAGCGAGTCATTTCCAAAAGCGTGAAATGCTCGGAGAGTTGAATGTTTTTTGTGTTTTCCATAGTATTTGTCGTTTTGTCTGGTTTACAGTTGCAAAGGTACTTCAAAAACCCTCCCGTTCCAAATATTACAAGTATCTCCTATGGTATTAAGTTTGTAAATGGTTTATAGTCAAAGGGGAAGAATATAATAAGTTTATAGTCAAAGCTCCTGGACTTTACAATGCTTTCTTAAAAAACATGATAACGGCGCTCGTATTAAGAAAATAAATTCGTATTTTTGCAGTATGTTCTATAAACTCATACAACAGAAACGGGATCAATGGTTCCTAAGCGACGAATGTACTGTGAGAGATTTCTTACAGTATATTGTCGACGAGGGAAAGATGCGCGATGCTCAGATAGAAGCGATAAAGACATATCTCTTCCTAAAGATTGCATGTGGCAACAAGCCGCTATGGCAGTTGTTCTGCGAAGGCGACTTCCTGACCATTGACATCAACAACATGCCACTGACAGTGCGTTCGCGTGAAGTGCTGACAACAAACCACGCTGCCGCGACGCTGTATGAGTACGCATGCCTCAACACCGACAGCGGGAAGCCTTTCTTCCCGGAACTGAAGACGGCCATAGAAACGGAGCCCGACAACATCGACTACGAGCAGGTGTTCCGCGACATCTTTTATGGTGTCTCTTATCCCGACTACATCTTTAGCCTGCCCATGGGAGCCGGCAAGACATACCTGATGGCGGCATTCATATACATCGACCTCTATTTCTCCAAGCAAGAGTCAGGTAACAATGCCTTTGCGGAGAATTTCATGATATTGGCGCCCTCGGGGCTGAAGACTTCCATATTGCCAAGCATTAAGACGATAGAAGATTTCGACCCCACATGGATACTGCCTGAGCCCGCGGCCTCGCAGACAAGAAATGAGATCATGTTTGAGGTCCTCGACGAGCAGAAGTCTGCCAAAAACAGCAATCTCGTCAGAAATCCCAACGCGCAGAAGATAAGCCGTCACCAGCCCTTTGACTCCATGCGGGGACTGGTCACCATCACCAATGCCGAGAAGGTGATACTCAACAAGGTCGACAAGGACACGTCAAGCAATCTCTTCAGCGAAAAGGAACTGAAAGAGATAAACGAATACAATGAGCTGCGGTCCACAATAGCTAAGATACCACGTCTGGCCATATTCATCGATGAGGTCCATCATGCCTCGGACGGTGACATTAAGCTCAGACAGGTGGTAAACAGATGGGCCAAAGGGTCTTCCTTCAACTGTGTGCTGGGCTTCTCCGGCACACCTTATCTCTCATCGACCGACAACGTAGAGATAACCCCTACCCTGCCGATGAAAAACAAGAACCTCTCCAACGTGGTCTACTACTACCCTCTCGTTGACGGTATCGGCAACTTCCTGAAATGCCCTGACATAAAGGTCTCGGATGGCGGATGGGAGGATATCGTGGATAGAGGAGTGGAGGAGTTCCTGGAGAAGTACAAGGAGACGGTATACCAGGGTGGCATCACTGCCAAGCAGGCTATATACTGCGGGAAGATAGAGAACCTTGAGGAGAATATCTATCCGCTGGTGGCAGAGATCGTGAGCCGTCATGGACTGAACCCGTCGGAGGTGATATTGAAATATCATGACGGCAACAAAAAATATCCTGCACCCACAGGCGCGTCGGCTGAGTTTGCGTCTCTGGATACGAACCTGTCGAAGAAAAGGATAATCCTTCTGGTACAGATAGGAAAGGAGGGCTGGGACTGCAAGAGCCTTACCAGCGTCATCCTACCGCAGAAAGGGGCGTGCCCGCAGAATATGGTCCTTCAGACCAGCTGCCGCTGTCTCAGGCAGGTGGTGCGCCATGCACATGAGACGGCGCTGATATGGATGAACTCCGAAAATGGAAAGAAGCTGAATAAAGAGCTGCTGCTACAGCAGCACACTTCCATCACTGCCATCAACAATGCCGGCGGTAAAGGCCACACGGCGGTCAACCGTTACTCACGGACCGACAGGGTGAAACTGCGGCCAATAACGTTCGTACAGCTAAAGGTGTCGTGGTCGCAGGACACTAATGAGCAGCAAAGGGATGTGGAGGCTGAGCTGCGCTCTCCTGGCTTGCTCGTTCCTGCCCGCACCGACCTCATACGCCATATGGACGTCAGAGGCCACTACACGCGTGAGGACCTGATGGCTGTCATCAACGGCAATGACGAGTTGCCTGTCACTTTCTCTGAGTGGACGCATGAAATCATCAGAGAGAGCATGGGCACGCTCTCGATGGATGAGATAAAGAAGTATTCCGCCCTACTGCTTAATATATATAATGGTATAACGGAAGAACACGATGGCTGCCGGTGGCTGAGCTCCAAATTCAACCATGCAGCCATACGCGCCAATATCCGCAGGGCCTTCGTGCCGACACGGCGCATAACGACAAAAGAGGAGACGATACCTCAGGAGGCGGCCATACTGACTATCAACGACCTCCACGACACCATATACACTGACAAACCGGAAGATTACTTCCCAAGTCAGGAAAAGGTAAGGCAGATCGTCGAGGGTGGCCGGCATCTTAAAGACGATGTCGCAGGCATCGTGAAGTCGCTCAGGGATACAAAAGGGATGGAGGCGGCCATAAAGGTGGTCTTGGACAATCATGACAGCTATGAGGATATGGACGGAGGCATATACAACCGCACCTATCATTATCTTCCATACCACTTCGACAGCGACCTGGAGATCAACTACTTCTCAAAGACCCTGCTCTCCATCATCAGCGACCGCAACCTCGAGGTCTACTATAACGGCGACGACACGCTGACGGACTTCAAGATACGATGCTATGAGAAGAAGGGCAACCACGACTGGCGATACCTCGGTGGATATGTACCCGACTTCCTGATGCTCAGCCGCAACGACAACAACGACATCAGCCAGGTGCTCATCATCGAGACAAAAGGAGAGGGCTATGCCGCTAAGTTCAAGGAGAGAAAGAAGTTTATGAGCGATACCTTCGTGGCTATGAACAATAAGGCTGCCGGCTATCCAAAGTTCGAATACCTGTATATCGAGGACACACTGAAAGCCGAAGAACGGGAAAGGATGACGCTCAAGGCGATTAAAAAATTCTTTAAGTAAAAAAACGAGACAACAGATTATGGCTGTAAGATATATTCCATACTATCCCGACACTCTTGAAGGTCAGGCACTTTTAGACAACTTCGTACGCACACAACGGATATTGAAATACCATGAGAACGGCGATATAAAGCAGCACATCATGCGGGGTATGCCATACTATGAGACGACACTGCGTGAACGGGTGGGCAAAAACGAAAACGACAACCTCGTCATGAGGGGCGATTGCCTCTCGGCGTGTGCTTACCTTAAGGACAAGGGACAGAAAGTCGACCTCGTTTACATCGACCCGCCTTTCGCCAGCGGCGCCGACTATGCCAAGAAAGTGTACGTCAGAAGGAACCCAAAAATTGCCAAAGCACTTAAGGCGGCTGAGCAAGACCTCAACAGCGAAGAAATGCGAACTTTTGAGGAGAAAATGTACGGCGACATATGGGATAAGGAACGATACCTCAACTGGATGTATGAGAACCTCATGGCAATAAAAAGCGTCATGAGCGATAACGCAAGCATATATGTGCACCTGGACTATCATATAGGACATTACGTCAAAATACTTATGGATGAGATATTCGGAGAGGATAACTTCAGAAATGAGATTATATGGAAGAGATCTACTGCACATAGCGATGCGGCATTTTTTGGAAATAACTTTGATACAATATATTTCTATACTAAATCGCAGATAGATTATGTATTCAATACTACTTATCAATCTTACGATGAAAGTTATTTAGCGCGTTTTTCTCAATCGGACCCTAATGGAAGGAAATGGGATAGTGGCAACCTTACGGCGAAAGGATTACAAGGAGGTGGATATGATTACGTGTATAAAGGATGCCATTCTTTATGGAGGATGCCATTGGAAACAATGAAAAGATTGGATGAAGAAGGACGACTTCATTTCACAAAAAATGGTGGGATACGCTCTAAAGTCTACCTCGACGAATTGCCAGGAATGCCTACACAATCATTGTGGACAGACATTAATGCGGTAAACTCTCAAGCTGGAGAGCGTGTTGATTACGCCACTCAGAAGCCCGAGGCCTTACTTGAGCGCATCATCAACGCCTCTAGCGACAAGGGCATGGTTGTTGCCGACTTTTTCGGTGGCAGCGGAGTGACGGCGGCGGTGGCGAACAGGTTAGGCCGCCGGTTCATCCATTGCGATGTAGGCATCAACAGCATTGAGACCACGCGCGACCGCCTTATAAAGGGCAATGCAGAGTTCGACGTCATGGACATCAACGACGGCGTGGCCCTCTTCCGAAACCCTGCACAGACAATGGACAAGCTGCAGAGCCTTATCCAAGGACTGCACGCCGACAAGGCTCTCGGAAAGCAATGGGCTGGCAGCATCAGCGACACGAGATATGGCAACATGCCCGTCTGGCTGCCTGACCTGAAAGGGAAGAGCTTCACACGTATGCTCGACGATGTCCTGATAAACAAGATAATACGCGAGGATATGCCTGACCTGCCTGACGAGACGAAGAAGGTCATCGTCTATTATATCGACATTGACGACGAGAAGGCTATCCGCCAGTTCATTCATGAGAACAACGACACGGGTGTGGAAATAGAGCTCCGCGACTTAAAGAATGTCCTCGACAATGTGGTAATGGACGACAAGGCTGAGTTCACAGTGCAGGAGGTTCAGCCTGAGGGCGAGTGCTTCAAAGTATGGCAGACGCGCATCGACCGGTTCTTCAGCGATCGTGTCGACAGAACCATTAAGGAGTTCAACTTAAAAGGGGAGCAGCAGGCTATGAAGGGACATAAGAAGTTCGTTCCGATAACCATCAGTGAGGACGGTCTCGAGACAATAGAGTTTCTGAGTCTCGACTGTACCACTGCCGACATCACTGCGCCATGGCACAGCAGCTCGGAGATACTCATCGACCGCCTCGGATACGTAAGACAGAACGGTAAGGACACAAAGAAACTGTGGGACGGCACCATAACCTCTGACGAACGCCCGCAACGCCTAAAGATCCGAAACATCTGCGGCGACGAGACCATATTCCCAATACAAAAAAAAGAATAAGAAAAACATACCTGGACGACCACTCTGGCTCCACTGAACGACACATCAAACTATCGCAAAAACAATAATCTCTCGCCAAGCCGCAAAGACCGCAAAGAATACGCAGAGAAAAGAACAAAAGAGTTCCTGGCGGAACCTTTGCGTCCTTTGCGCCTTTGCGAGAGAATAAAAATTAGCGATTGCAGTTATTGTAAAGCAGGCGGCGTTCCGCCAGTGTAGGGGTGGGGTTTATCCCCATCCTCCAAGCGCAGCAGTGATTTACAGCCTCGGAGAGGCTGACTTCTCAGTAACCCCAGACTAAGCGAGCGCAGTCTGGGGTAAGAAAGCGGGTACAACCCACTCAGTGCCTCGGAGAGGTACACTAGCACGTAGTGCGCACATACCTATGACCTCTTACATATATAAAATTGTATCTACAGTAACACATGATTCACACTGCGTGTCTGTACCTCCGAGGCACTGAGTTGGCTCTTTTCACATTTTCTTATATTACGGGAGTAACATCCGCTTGCAGGGTGCGGCTAGGTAGGGTTAGGGGCCGTCCGAATAAAAATATATTCGACATTATGTGGCGGACGGCCACAAGGGCCGCACCCTGCAGTCGTCCGGCTAGGCATCTGTCGTAGTGTCATAATCATATTATTTACCGTTTTAGTCAGGTTCTTTATGTGAGTTATGATTTATGTTCCGAAAGAAGAAATTATACGCGTAGAAAGGTGTCGTTAGAGGTCGTTCGTAAAAATTTTATATGCATCTTCTGGCGGACGGCCACAAGGGCCGCACCCTGCAGCCGCCCGAAACCCGCGCTAAATGGATACACGTCTGTCGTTAATCGCATGTTACATTCTCCACGGAATCCGATGGAATCCAAGTAGGGGTGGGGGTTATCCCCATCCTCCATGCGCAACAGTGACTTACAGCCTCGGAGGCTGACTTCTCAGTAACCCCAGACTAAGCGAGCGCAGTCTGGGGTAAGAAAGCGGGTACAACCCACTCAGTGCCTCGGAGAGGTACACTAGCACGTAGTGCGCACATACCTATGACCTCTTACATATATAAAATTGTATCTACAGTAACACATGATTCACACTGCGTGTCTGTACCTCCGAGGCACTGAGTTGGCTCTTTTCACATTTTCTTATATTACGGGAGTAACATCCGCTTGCAGGGTGCGGCTAGGTAGGGTTAGGGGCCGTCCGAATAAAAATATATTCGACATTATGTGGCGGACGGCCACAAGGGCCGCACCCTGCAGTCGTCCGGCTAGGCATCTGTCGTAGTGTCATAATCATATTATTTACCGTTTTAGTCAGGTTCTTTATGTGAGTTATGATTTATGTTCCGAAAGAAGAAATTATACGCGTAGAAAGGTGTCGTTAGAGGTCGTTCGTAAAAATTTTATATGCATCTTCTGGCGGACGGCCACAAGGGCCGCACCCTGCAGCCGCCCGAAACCCGCGCTAAATGGATACACGTCTGTCGTTAATCGCATGTTACATTCTCCACGGAATCCGATGGAATCCAAGTAGGGGTGGGGGTTATCCCCATCCTTCATGCGCAACAGTGACTTACAGCCTCGGAGAGGCTGACTTATCAGTAACCCCAGACTAAGCGAGCGAAGCGAGCGCAGTCTGGGGTAAGAAGATACGAACAAGACCACTCCGTGCCTCGGAGAGGTACAGACACGTAGTGTGCACATACAAATGACCTCTTACTTATATCAAATTGTATCTATCGTTGCACATGATTCACACTGCGTGTCTGTACCTCTCCGAGGCACTGAGTTATCACCCTATTATCATCACACCCCAGGCTGCACTCGCTTCGCTCGCTTAGCCTGGGGTTATCGAGAAGTGTGCCTCTCTCCGAGGCACTGAATAGTTTAATGAGTGTATCACAAGGGGGAGCAGTGAGCAATTTTTTGCGGCGTAGCCCATTAGCGTTATTATTTATTCAACATCCCCTCCATTCGGAGGGGCTGCCAGGCTTCTTCCATTCGGAGGGGCTGCCAGGCTTCTTTTTAGTGTTATCTATAAAAAATGTGGAAAACAACACGTTTTTAATAGAAATAATGTGTATCTTTGCCAAAAAATCATAGCAATGGAGATAGAAAGGAATATAATGGACGAGTTGGTGGCATGGAAGAAAAGTCCGCACCGCAAGCCTCTCGTCATGCAAGGAGCCCGACAAGTCGGTAAGTCATGGGTGATGAAACGATTTGGTGAGCGATATTACGACAATATGCTCTATCTCAATTTCGACACAATGCCGGGATTGAAAGATGTGTTCGTTCAGACAAAGGAACCGGCAAAAATCATCCGGGCATTGTCGCTGATTACAGGCAGAGAGATTGTCCCAGATTCCACGTTGATAGTCTTCGATGAAATTCAGGAGTGCAACGAGGCGCTGAACAGTCTGAAATACTTCTGTGAGGACGCCCCCGAGTTTCATATCGTCTGCGCAGGATCCTTGATGGGTGTAGCACTCAACCGACAGGGTGCCTCGTTCCCTGTTGGGAAAGTGGATTTCACAAGTCTCCATCCCGCGACTTTCTCTGAATATCTTCGGAGCGCCAGTCCTCAGCTTTATCAGACTTACGAACGCATCGATGGTATAATGAATGTCCCGGAGGTTATCCACCAGCAGCTCATCGATGCCTACAAGATATACCTTCTCTTAGGGGGCATGCCAGAAGTTGTCAGCGTCTTCTGCGATGATCATAATTTTGACGAAGTGGCGAAGATACAATCTGGTATCCTGCAATCATATACATTGGATTTTGCGAAACATATTGACAACAAGGATATTCCCCGGGTGTTTCAAGTATGGAACAATCTGCAAGACCAACTGGCCAGGGAGAATAAGAAGTTCCGGTTTGCTGACATAAAGAAGGGAGCCAGAGCACGAGAATACGAGACTGCGATAGAATGGCTATGTCTTGCAGGTCTGGCGAATAGGGTCAATGCTGTTGAGACTCCACGGTTACCGTTGTCGGCATATAAAAAAGGAGGGGCTTTCAAACTTTATCTGAATGATGTAGGACTGCTCTGTCGAAAGTTTAATCTCGATTACCGCAGCATTCTGCAAGGGAACAGGCTGCTAACAGAGTTTAAGGGAGTACTGACGGAGAACTATGTCCTTATGTCGCTGGTACAGCAGTTTGGCAAGGAACAGTATTATTGGACCTCAGGCAACACTGCGGAAGTGGAATTCGTGTTACAATACATGGACAAGATTATACCCATAGAGGTAAAGGCCGAACATAATGTCAAGGCGAAGAGTCTGTCAATTTATAGGAAGACCTATAACCCCGATATATCTATACGCCTCTCCACGCTCAACATGCGAAAGGATGCCGACCTTATTAATATCCCGCTCTATCTCGTGGATAAAATAAAAGAAATATTAAATCAGGTCTAAAGAATCCATGTACGAAAACCTCAGCTGTGGATGAGCGACCCTATCTGGTAACGTTTTGGAATATTTTAGGACAGTGCCTCGAAGAGGCACTAGGTACATCAACACATTGCACGACCGACTCATACCATGACGACCACGCTCTTCGGGGCAATGGGTCTTTCTTCCATTCTGAATGGAAATTTTCTTCCATTATACTTGGAAGATATTGTATTTTTGCTTATATTTGCACCATAACAACAGAAGAAGAAGCTATGCTAAGACAGAAACAGATAGCCCAAGTCATTGACATACAGAAGGCGACATACAAGCCTCGCCGTGGGGAGATATTGCGGGAACAATTACCGCTGATCAAGCACATCCCTGAATATGCGAGCATCATCACTGGCATGAGACGCGTGGGCAAGAGTACGCTGCTGCGCCAGATCGCTACATCCAGGAAGTACGGGCATGTGACTTACTTGAACTTCGACGACATTCGTCTGACGGGTTTCGACGACGACGACTTCAATAGACTTTACAATGAGATAAGAGCAAGAGGATCGAAGGAACTCTTCTTCGACGAGATACAATTGGTAAAAGGATGGGAGATCTTTATACATCAACTGCTGCGGGAAGACTACACCATCTACATCAGTGGCTCTAATGCCACTTTGCTTAGTGTTGATTTGGGTACACATCTTACAGGACGCCATCTTCAAAATGAACTTTTCCCATTTTCCTATACCGAGTTCCTGGCTTTCGAGAAGAAGGAAGCCTCGGCGGCCTCTTTTCAACAATACATGCTTAAGGGTGGCATTCCGGAATACCTGCGAACCCAAGAGCCTCTCATTCTGACCTCTCTCCTCGACGACGTGCTGATACGCGACATTGCCGTCAACAAAGGGGTGAGCAACGTGCGGTCGCTACGCCAGTTGGCCGTTTATCTGCTGTCCAATATCGGCAAGCCCTACTCTGCCAATCGTCTTAAATCGGTATGCGGAGTAGCCTCGGCAACGACAGTCTCTGATTACATATCTTATATGATCGACGCATACCTGATCGGCAGTATCGGCCTCTACAGCGACTCCATGCAAGTAACGGCGCGCAATCCTAAGAAGGTCTATTGCTACGACACAGGTTTGATAGAGAGTCTCTCACTGTCAAAGAGCCCCGACAAGGGACGGTTGTTGGAGAACATGGTGTTTGTCTGGCTCCGACATCGATATGCTTTGGATCATATCTTCTATGAGCAGGGGGAAGGTGAATGCGACTTCGTAGCTGTCGACGCGAAGAACCATCCCGACCTGTTGATACAGGTGTGCTATGAACTCAATGACGACAATTTCCATCGCGAGATGAACGGACTGACTGAAGCCATGCGGAAATATCAGTTACATGAGGGGTTCATCATCACTGCCGAGGATAATGATGAATTCAACACAGAGGCAGGAAAGGTAAATGTCGTAAAGGCGTGGGAGTGGATGTCTGGACACTGATCCGTTTTGCTGCATGCACTCGGCCAGCATCCTCCATCGTATCGCCAAAGCCAGCCAGAGGACTGACAGTTGTCCAGTGTCCTCGCCACAAGCCGCTAAGGACGCAAAGAGTACGCAGAGAACATAATAAAAGACTTCTTGGCGGAACCTTTGCGTCCCTTGCGCCTTGGCGAGAGAATAAAAACTAGCGATTGCAGTTATTGTAAAGCAGGCGGCGTTCCGCCAGTAGGGGTGGGGTTTATCCCCATCCTCCATGCGCATTCGCGCTGCGGAACCCAGTAGGGGTGGGGGTTATCCCCATCCTTCATGCGCAACAGTGACTTACAGCCTCGGAGGCTGACTTATCAGTAACCCCAGACTAAGCGAGCGCAGTCTGGGGTAAGAAAGCGGGTACAACCCACTCAGTGCCTCGGAGAGGTACACTAGCACGTAGTGCGCACATACCTATGACCTCTTACATATATAAAATTGTATCTACAGTAACACATGATTCACACTGCGTGTCTGTACCTCCGAGGCACTGAGTTGGCTCTTTTCACATTTTCTTATATTACGGGAGTAACATCCGCTTGCAGGGTGCGGCTAGGCATCTGTCGTAGTGTCATAATCATATTATTTACCGTTTTAGTCAGGTTCTTTATGTGAGTTATGATTTATGTTCCGAAAGAAGAAATTATACGCGTAGAAAGGTGTCGTTAGAGGTCGTTCGTAAAAATTTTATATGCATCTTCTGGCGGACGGCCACAAGGGCCGCACCCTGCAGCCGCCCGAAACCCGCGCTAAATGGATACACGTCTGTCGTTAATCGCATGTTACATTCTCCACGGAATCCGATGGAATCCAAGTAGGGGTGGGGGTTATCCCCATCCTTCATGCGCAACAGTGACTTACAGCCTCGGAGAGGCTGACTTATCAGTAACCCCAGACTAAGCGAGCGAAGCGAGCGCAGTCTGGGGTAAGAAGATACGAACAAGACCACTCCGTGCCTCGGAGAGGTACAGACACGTAGTGTGCACATACAAATGACCTCTTACTTATATCAAATTGTATCTATCGTTGCACATGATTCACACTGCGTGTCTGTACCTCTCCGAGGCACTGAGTTATCACCCTATTATCATCACACCCCAGGCTGCACTCGCTTCGCTCGCTTAGCCTGGGGTTATCGAGAAGTGTGCCTCTCCGAGGCACTGAATAGTTTAATGAGTGTATCACAAGGGGGAGCAGTGAGCAATTTCTTTACGGCGTAGCCCATTAGCGTTTAAATGTATTCAACATCCCCTCCATTCGGAGGGGCTGCCAGGCTTCTTCCATTCGGAGGGGCTGCCAGGCTTCTTTTAGTGTTATCTATAAAAAATGTGGAAAACAACACGTTTTTAATAGAAATAGCGACCCTATCTGGTAACGTTTTGGAATATTTTAGGACAGTGCCTCGGAGGCACACTTCTCAGTAACCCCGGACTAAGCGAGCGCAGCCTGGGGGATTTTCCCCTTTCCGCCATCATGCTGCTTGATACTCTTGGCTCTGGCGATGGCAAGCAATATCCCCATGTTGGCATCGCTGTCCATCTCTGCATGAACCTCATTGGCGAAGAGGTTGCTGACGATGGGGTACTCGCCGCACACGTCGACACCGATGACGTTCTCGCGTTCCACCTGATGGACGAGGAACCGTCTGAGGTCGGCCTCACGCATATCGCCCTGGTCCCAGTTTGTTACCGCATCCTTGGTGGAGAGCACGTCCTTGTCGATGGAGATATAGATGGTCTGGCCACTCGCCGGCTCCGTGACGCCGTCGAGGATGTCGTGGAACTCCTGCTCCGTGACGAAGGTAACCTTTTGAAGCAACGCCTTGTCGACATTCATCGCCGAGACTTTCGGCACGCCGAGGACAAAGACATGCTTGAGCATCGGGTTCTCTTCTATCACCGCTTTCACCCAGCCGCCACACGACAGCATGCCGTCGGCACGCGCGTCCTGCATGTCCGTGTGGTGATCGATGAGGACGAGGGAGAAAGGCGTGTGTATCATATCGGTCCAGAACTTCGACACATAATGGTAGTCGCCGGAGTCCAGGAAGTGGATGCCTCGAGGACCGTATCCGCTAATGCGTTCCCTGATCACCCTGGCCGCATCAGCGGAACAGTAGCCCGCGGTACCTGCCACGTAGCGGAAGTCCAGGTTTATGATATCAGTATTGTCATCAAAATCTTCCAGGTCATAAGCTCCGGAGAAGTTCATCACCACCACCGGCGCATTCTTCATTTTCTTCATCGTCCTTAGCAAATAGTGTAAAATTGTTTCCACCGACAGTCTCTGCAAGAACAAGGCCAAAGCATCATACCCGAGCAGGAAAGTTATGATTTTGTCATGATATTTAACCAATAACAACGGTTTTGCAGTATATTAACACAAGGATGGCAGGGTGTAACAGTTCAGCCAAAGACCTCTGTGACTATTTTATCTCAAGAATTTGAGAATTAGAGAATTTTTCCTGTCATTGTCATTTTTGAAAGATAGGCTTGTAACGCATTGATAGTCAATATTAGTGTACTTTGATATTTTTGTAGGGCTCACACAGAGACACAGAGACACAGAGACTCACTCGCGTCTCAGAGCACAGAGAAGGCTTCGCCTTAAAGAGAATACGGTGTCTTCTGCGTGAGCTCGCTTTGTGAACTCTTTACGGCGAAGCCGTCTCTGTGAACTCTATATTAATAGTGAACCCGTCTCTGATACTCTTGTAGTGTCCTAACCATATTTACTGTTTCAGTCAGATTCATTATGTGAGTTATGATTCTTGTTCCGAAGGAAAAATTATACGTATAGAAAGGTGTCGTTAGAGGTCGTTCGTAAAAATTTTATATGCATCTTCTGGCGGACGGCCACAAGGGCCGCACCCTGCAGCCGCCCGAAACCCGCGCTAAATGGATACACGTCTGTCGTTAATCGCATGTTACATTCTCCACGGAATCCGATGGAATCCAAGTAGGGGTGGGGGTTATCCCCATCCTTCATGCGCAACAGTGACTTACAGCCTCGGAGAGGCTGACTTATCAGTAACCCCAGACTAAGCGAGCGAAGCGAGCGCAGTCTGGGGTAAGAAGATACGAACAAGACCACTCCGTGCCTCGGAGAGGTACAGACACGTAGTGTGCACATACAAATGACCTCTTACTTATATCAAATTGTATCTATCGTTGCACATGATTCACACTGCGTGTCTGTACCTCTCCGAGGCACTGAGTTATCACCCTATTATCATCACACCCCAGGCTGCACTCGCTTCGCTCGCTTAGCCTGGGGTTATCGAGAAGTGTGCCTCTCCGAGGCACTGAATAGTTTAATGAGAGTATCACAAGGGGGAGCAGTAAGCAATGAGCAGTTAGAAGTGAGCAATGAGCAATGAGAAGTTTGCAATGAGCAATGAGCATTTTTTTTGCGGCGTAGCCCATTAGCGTTTAAATGTATTCAACATCCCCTCCTTTCGGAGGGGCTCCGAGGCACTGAATAGTTTAATGAGAGTATCACAAGGGGGAGCAGTAAGCAATTTTTTGCGGCGTAGCCCATTAGCGTTTAAATGTATTCAACATCCCCTCCTTTCGGAGGGGCTCCGAGGCACTGAATAGTTTAATGAGAGTATCACAAGGGGGAGCAGTAAGCAATTTTTTGCGGCGTAGCCCATTAGCGTTTAAATGTATTCAACATCCCCTCCTTTCGGAGGGGCTCCGAGGCACTGAATAGTTTAATGAGAGTATCACAAGGGGGAGCAGTAAGCAATGAGCAGTTAGAAGTGAGCAATGAGCAATGAGAAGTTTGCAATGAGCAATGAGCATTTTTTTTGCGGCGTAGCCCATTAGCGTTTAAATGTATTCAACATCCCCTCCTTTCGGAGGGGCTTGGGGAGGCTTTTGGGGAGGCCTTGAGGGGCTGCCAGTATACCCCAGCTCCATCATCATAGGGTTCTGGAGCCTGTAGTCCAGTGCCAGGTGCGCGTAGCGATCGAGGATCGGCTCTATGGTCACCCCTTTCCGCTGGCGGCTCTTCTCGACGAAGGTATATGGGTTCGGGACGACGCGGCAGTGGAGCACGCGGCAGATGTGGCGGGCCATGACGCGGAAGGTCAGCGGACGCCCCGAGCGGTCGTAGAACCGCTCCGACTCCCAGATGTCGTGCGTGAGCTCCATGAGGTCGGTCATCGTTCCGGTCCAGTAGCGGGGGCTGTCGTCGACGGTCATCAGATAACGGAACACGGTGGCGATGCTGTCCCTGACTTTCCGGCGGGCGGCACGGAGGGCTTCCTTGCGCTCGTCGCCGCTCATGACTTGTCCTGCCTCCGGAAAACTGTCGACTCTCTGAAAATGCCGGACCGCTGTGGGTCCGGCAACGGTGGGATTGTCTTGTCTCACCGATTTTTGTGTGTTTTGCATGGTATTCATGTCTAGTTTTTGAATTTAGCTATATAAATATATATGTGTATTTTTACACTTTTTTGTCTACGATAGTGCAAAGTTAAGCGGTATGTGTGCACCAAATGTTCACTGACTAAAATTTTTCTGTTAAACTTAGTTATATCTTAACATCGGTTAACGTTTCATTTTGCCTCATTTTCGCCGTATTCCCGACCAGCTGCCCGTCTTCCGTCAAATACGCGAAATTTGAGAGACTTATCCTCGCCACCCCAATTCCCCGCAAGACCTATCGCCAAAGTGCAAAGGGTGTACAGAGAACATAACAAAAGAGTCCTTGGCGCAACCTTTACGTCCTTGGCGCCTTGGCGAGAGTAAAATATACACAGAGCAAGGGGACTAACTTTTAAAATATTCAACATCCCGTCCTTTCGGAGGACCTTGGGGAAGCCTTGAGTGCATGCAAGACCTGTATTCGTCATAGAGACACCCATCTTACAAAGCCATGTAGGAGGCGACGCCTCTCGCGTCGCGATTGTTTCTTGCAAGGTTATATGGTTTTGTGACGCGGGACGCGTCACCTCCTACACGCTCATCTCTTGGCGGTAATAATAATATGAACCAATATTCTTGAAGCAATACTCACACA
>Ga0256406_1004207_pt1 | contig 16829 bp, 15 predicted proteins | sample RumenRJG_03DNA_FD_185986 | JGI IMG/M metagenome (GOLD analysis project Ga0256406, IMG submission 185986) | Bovine rumen microbial communities from Lethbridge, Alberta, Canada - RJG_03 | ecosystem: Host-associated > Mammals > Digestive system > Stomach > Rumen | place: Canada: Alberta | collected... | reverse complement strand
CAGCTATAGCTTTTGTTACGGAATTAATAGCTTTAAGTAATTTTTCTTTTTCACAAATTATTTTCATTTTTTTATTCCTTTCTTAAAAAAATATAAAAATTATATAGTAGTAGTAATAGTAGGCTATGTGAATTTTGTTGAAAAGTATTTTATTTGCTTATTTCCCTAAGGAAAACACTGTGGATAAAATTGTGGAAAAAAAATTAAAATATCCACACAATTATTTTTTTATTTTTAATTTTATTTTTTCCACAAATTATAAACTACTTGTCCACAACTCCCTGTGGAAAACTTATTAGGTATTATAAAATAAATAAAAAATAAATATAAGTCAAACAAAAATTTTACAAACAAATATTTAAAAAATATTTAAAATTTATTTATTTAATAATTAATTTTCATTTAATAATAAATTTTTCACACTTTCCACAATTAATTTTGTATTTGAATTAGATTTAATTTCTTTTTCAATTTTTTCACATGAGTGCATAACTGTGGAATGATCTCTTCCTCCAAAATCTTTTCCTATTTGAGGCATAGACATTTGTGCAGTGTTTCTACATAAATACATAGCAATTTGTCTAGGAAAAGTTACATCATTAGATCTCTTCTGCCCTTTTAAATCATTTACACTAATATTAAAATATTTAGCAACAACCTCTTGTATGTAAGATGAAGAAATAACTTTTTGCTTTTGAGAAACCATATCATCAATTGCTTTTTGAGCCATTTCCATAGTAATAGGACTATTAGTTAAAGAAGCAGTTGCAACTATTTTATTAAGTGTTCCCTCAAGCTCTCTAATATTAGTATCAACCTTATCAGCAATTTGAGCCAAAATTTCATCATCAATAATAATGTTATCTAATTGAGTTTTCTTTCTTAAAATAGCAAGTCTAGTTTCATAATCAGGGTTTGAAATATCAGCAGTTACTCCCCACTCAAATCTTGATTGTAATCTTTCTTCAAGAAGTTCAATATCTTTTGGAGGTTTATCACTAGAAATTACTATTTGTTTTCCAGCATCATACAAAGTATTAAATGTATGGAAAAACTCTTCTTGAGTACTTCTTTTATTTGAAATAAATTGAATATCATCAATTAAAAGTACATCAATATTTCTATATTTTTCTCTAAACTTTTCAGTAGTCTGATCCTTCAAAGCATTTACTAATTGGTTAGTAAATGTTTCAGAAGTAATATATAAAACCTTTGCAGAAGGATTTGAAGATAATATTTGGTTACCAATAGCATGCATCAAATGAGTCTTTCCTAAACCAACACCACCATATAAAAATAATGGATTATATTTAGTAGAGCCAGGATTTTCAGCAACTCCCATAGCTGCTGCTTGGGCAAACTTATTATTATCTCCAACAACAAAAGTATTAAATGTATATTCTTTCTTTAAACCAGATGAAGCAAATAATTTATGATTAAAATTATTTTGATTATTAAAATTAGAATTATTGTAATTTTCATTTAAATTATCTGATTCAAGTTGAATAATAACTTTGCAATTTTTATTAGTAAGATAATTAAAAGTATTAGTTATCAAATCCATATAACGAGATTCAATAGTATCTTTTTGAAATGTATTGAAAGCCAATAAAACTACAATATTATCATTAATACTTTTTAATTCAAGAGTATTAATCCAAGTAGTATAAGCAATATCAGTAGTTTCTTCTTTTAATAACCCTTTTGCCCTATTCCATAATTCATTCAAATTTTCTGTAGGCATAATCTTCACCCTTTCATTAGCATTTTATATAATGTAGATAACATAAAAAAGCTATTTAATTGACAGAAATTTATACCAATTAAATAACATTTATCTTTAGTACATTATTATCCCCACTATATTATCAAAAAAAGTGCTAATAAGTCAAGCAATCACGCAAAAAAAATAAAATTTTTTATTTTAATTCTATTGACATAATTAACCCTTTTGTTATATAATACAAATTACTTATTAAGAAAATTTGGAGGTGCTATTTTATGAAAAGAACATATCAACCAAAAAAGAGACAAACAAGTAAAGTACATGGTTTTATGAAAAGAATGTCTACTAAACAAGGAAGAAATGTTATAAATGCTAGAAGAGCTAAAGGTAGAAAAAAGCTTAGTGCATAAAATAATGGTCACTTAATTTAATTAGTGACCTTTTTTAAGGTGTTATATGAAAATAGAAACATTAAAATATAATTATGAATTCAAAAATGTTTTTAATAAAGGTAAATATTACATTGGTAATCAAGTAATAATTTACTTTTTAAAAAACAAATATGATCACAATAGGGTAGGAATAGCCATAAATAAAAGGCTATGCCATGCCTTTAAAAGAAACTATTTAAAAAGAATAATTAGAGAATCATATAGAAAATTAGATTTAAATGAAAAAAATAGTTTTGATGTAGTTTTTATATGGAATAAAAAATGTGATGTAAACGAAGCATCTTATAACAAAGTAAATGAGGACATTACTAAAATATTTAATAAAAATGGATTATTAAAATAGTGAAAAAATTTTTTATATTATTAATTAAAATTTATAAGAAAACAATTTCTCCTTTAATTTGTGCCTTAGGATTCCATTGTAAATATTATCCATCATGTTCAGAATATACAAAACAAGCAATTGAAAAATATGGTGTAATAAAAGGTTTAACTATGGGATTTTTTAGAATATTAAGATGTAATCCTTTCTCAAAAGGAGGATATGATCCAGTAAAATAATTTCCAATATTTAGAAAAAATGAAAGGAAAAGAAACATGAGCTTTATAGCGAATTTATTCGGTTATATATTAAACTTTATATATAACATAGTTCAAAATTATGGTTATGCAATTATTATATTTACAATATTGTTAAAATTAATTATGTTGCCAATGACATACAAGCAACAGAAAAATATGAAAAAGCAAGCAAAACTTCAGGATGAAATAAACAAATTGCAAATAAAATATAAAAACAATCCAGAAATGTTACAACAAGAAACAATGCAATTATATAAAAGGGAAAAGATAAGTCCATTTTCAGGATGTTTATCATCAATTGTTCAATTAGTAGTTTTCTTAGCAGTATTTTATATGGTAAGCAGTCCATTAACATATATGAAGAAAATAGACAAAACAAAAATTGATAATTATAAACAAACAATAAGCGAGCAAGGGGAGAATTCATCATACCCAGAAATAAAAATAATTGAAAAATATTCTTCAGAAGATCCTGATGTAAGCTTAAATATGAACTTCTTAAATTTAGACTTAAGCAAAGTACCTATGCAAAACGCAAAAGATATAAAAGTATTTATTATTCCAGCATTATATGTTATAATAACATTTGTAAATATTAAAATATCAAATAATCTTACAAGCAAAAAGGAAGATAAAAAAGATAAATTAATTACAGATGGCAAAGATGTGGACAAGGATAATGATAAAGAATCAGCAGAAGAGCAAATGGAAAGTATGCAACAAATGACAAAAAGTATGAATTATATGATGCCTATAATGTCAATTGCAATTGCATTAATCGCTCCTTTAGGATTATCATTATATTGGCTAGTAAGCAATATTTTACAACTTGGCGAAAGATTTGTAATAAATAAAATAAGCGAAAAAACTGAACAAAAAGCATAAGCTTTAGGAGGTAGTAAATATGCAAAAATCAATAATAAGTGAAGGAAAAACATCAACAGAAGCAATTAAAAAAGGACTAAAAGAATTAGGACTAAAAAAAGATGATGTTGATGTAAAAATATTAGAAGAAGACAAAAAAGCATTTTATGATATTTTAGCTCCAAGAGTAGTAAAAGTAGAATTAACAGTTAAAGATGAACATAAAGAGAGCAAGCCAAGAGAAAAGAAAGAACCTACACATGAAGAAGTTAAAAATTGCAAAGAAAAAATAGAAAACTTCTTAAATGATTTTTGCAAAATATATAGCAATATAGAATATACACTTGATGTAAAAGATAATGAAATATTTATTAATATAAATGGAAAAGATTGTGCAAGCCTAATAGGATATAGGGGAAACACAATAAATGCAATTCAAACTTTATTATCTGCAATAGGAAATAAAGATAATAAAGAACATGTTAGAATTATAGTTGATATTGAAAACTATAGAGATAAAAGAGCAGATAGCCTTAAAGTTTTAGCAAAAAATATGGAGAAAAAGGTAGAAAGAACAGGAAAAAAGGTTACATTGGAACCTATGTGTGCTTATGAAAGAAAGGTAATTCATACTGAATTACAAAATAGTGATAAGGTTACTACTTACAGCATTGGTGTTGAACCACATAGAAAAATAGTAATTGATCTAAAATAAAGTAATAAGTTTTATTTTCATAATTTTTTTCGAAGTCAAAGTTCGAAATTAAGTACATTTTGTCTTAATTTGTAACTTTGACTTTTTTAAATTCTATTAGATAAAGGAGAAGATATGAACGAAGATGTTATTACTGCTATTTCTACACCTATTGGAACTGGTGGGATTGGAATAGTAAGAATGTCTGGAGAAGATACTTTTAATGTAATAAATAAAATATTTGTACCTGCCAATAAGAGTAGTGAAATTGAAGGATACAAAATGAAGTATGGACACATAATTGATAATTTTAATAACAATAAAATTGTTGATGAAGTGCTTGTAACATATTTTGTTTCTCCTAAAAGCTATACTAGGGAGAATATGTGTGAAATAAATACACATGGAGGTATTGTTATTGTTAAGAAAATTCTCGAATTGTGTCTAAAAAATGGGGCAAGAATGGCTGATCCAGGAGAGTTTACTAAAAGAGCATTTTTAAATGGAAGAATTGATTTATCACAAGCAGAGTCTGTAATGGATTTGATTAATTCTAAAAGCGAAAGGGAAGAGGAAGAGGCTATTAATCAATTAGAGGGTAGCTTGTCTAAAGAGATAAATAATATTGAGAGCAAATTATTGAGTACAATTACTGCTATTGAGGTTACTATTGATTATCCAGAGTATGAGATTGAAGAGGTTGAAGGTAGAAACATTCCTGATGAATTGAGTGAAATTTCTAAATTACTTGAAAAATTAGAGAATAGTTTTGAACAAGGAAAATTAATGAAAAATGGCATTAAAACTATTATTTTAGGTAAACCAAATGTAGGTAAATCTTCACTTTTGAATTCTATTTTAAAAGAAGATAGGGCGATTGTAAGTGAAATTGAAGGTACTACAAGAGATACAATTGAAGAGAATGTTAATGTAAATGGAATTACACTTGATTTAATTGATACGGCAGGTATTAGAAATACTGAAAATGAGATTGAAAAAATTGGCGTCGAAAAAGCAAAAAAATTAGCAGATAAAGCAGAATTAATTATTGCTATTTTTGATATTTCAAAAGATTTGGATAGTGAAGATGAAGAAATATTGAATATTATAAAAGATAAAAATTCTATTATTATTCTAAACAAGGTTGATATTAATAAAGAAAACAAGAATATGGAAGCAAAGTTAAAAGAGTATAATAAGCCAATTATTAAGATTTCTGCAATGAATAATGAAGGAATTGATGATTTGTATAATGAAATTGAGAAAATGTTCAATTTAAATGAAATTAAAAGTGGTAATGAAATAATAATCACAAATGAAAGACATAAAGATAAAATTAAAAAGGCTAATGAATATGTACTAAAAGCTATTGATGCAATTAAGCAAAATACGCCAATTGATATTTGCTCAATTTATATTAAACAGGCTCTTAATGAGTTAGATGAAATAATTGGAAAAAATGTTTCTGATAATATTATTAATGAAATATTTAAAAATTTCTGTTTAGGAAAATAGAAATTTTAAATGATTGATTTTAATAAAAAGGGAAGAAAAAGCAATAAAATTTTAGTAAAAAAGCAGTATTATTTTTAATAAAAAATAGCTGAAACTATTGATAAATAAAGAAAAGACATCAAATGTTTCACGTGAAACATTTGACTAAAATATTAAGATATTAAGATATATATATTATATAAGTAAGGAGAATGAAATGAGTTACGATGCAGGAAAATTTGATGTTGCAGTAATAGGTGCAGGACATGCAGGTTGTGAGGCAGGTCTTGCATGTGCTAGAATGGGTATAAAAACATTAGTATTTTCAATTAGTTTGGAATGTGTGGCTAATATGCCTTGCAATCCTCATATTGGTGGAAGTAGTAAAGGTCATATTGTAAGAGAAATTGATTGCCTTGGCGGAGAAATGGGCAAAAATATTGATAAAACTTATGTACAAGTTAAAATGTTAAATAAGTCAAAAGGGCCAGCCGTTTATTCTTTGAGGGCACAAGCTGATAGAAAAAGATATCAGGAGGAGATGAAACATACTCTTGAAAAACAGGAGAATCTTTATTTAAAACAAGCAGAAATTGTTAACATTGAAGTAGAGGATAATAAGGTTAAAGCAATTGAAACAAATATAGGTGCAAGATATGAGGTAAAAGCTGTAATTCTTGCTACTGGTACTTATTTGAAGGGTATGATACATATTGGTGAGGTTTCTTATGAGAGCGGACCAGATGGAGTTTCTGCCGCAAATAAACTTTCTGATGTTTTGAAAAATTTAGGAATTAAATTGAATAGATTTAAAACCGGCACACCTGCTAGAATCAATAAAAAGAGCATAGATTTTTCTAAAATGACAGTTCAACCTGGAGATGAAAATATTGAAGCATTTTCTATGGAAGATAAAATATCTGATGAAAACCAAATTCCTTGTTATTTAACTTATACAAATGAAAATACACACGAAATTATTAGAAATAATTTGTCTAGATCCCCATTATATTCAGGAAGAATACATGGTACAGGACCTAGATATTGTCCATCAATTGAAGATAAAGTTGTTAGATTTGCTGATAAAAAGAGACATCAATTATTTATCGAGCCTATTGGCAGAGGCACGGATGAAATGTATGTTGATGGAATGAGTTCATCACTTCCTGAAGAGGTTCAAATCCAAATGTATAGAACTGTTCCAGGATTGGAGCATTGTGAGTTTACAAGACCTGCATATGCCATAGAATATGATTGTATAGATCCTCAAGAATTAAAACTTTCTTTGGAACATAAAAGAATTCATGGAATGTTTTTTGCTGGTCAAATCAATGGTACCTCAGGATATGAGGAAGCAGCGTGCCAAGGCTTAATTGCTGGAATAAACGCATCTCAAGAAATAAAGAATGAAGAGCCAGTTATATTGGATAGATCACAAGCATATATTGGCGTACTTATTGATGATATTGTTACAAAAGGCACAAATGAGCCATATAGAATGATGACATCAAGAGCAGAATATAGACTTCTTTTAAGACAGGATAATGCTGATTTAAGATTGACTGAAATTGGTCATAAAATAGGGCTAATATCTGATGAAAGATATCAAAAATTCCTTGAAAAGAAGGCAAATATTGAAAAAGAAATTGAAAGATTAAAGAACACAATAATAAAGCCAACAGAAGAAGTAAATGAATTTCTAAAAGAAAATAATTCAAGCGAATTAAAAACAGGTGTAAAACTTTCTGATTTATTAAAAAGAACAGAGTTAAATTATGAAATGCTAGAAAAAATTGACAAAGAAAGACCACAAAGCCTTACAGAACAAGAAAAAAATGAAGTTGAAATTCAAATAAAATATGAAGGATATATTAAATTAGAGAAAGAACAAGTAGAAAAATTTGAAAAACTTGAAAACAAAAAAATACCAGAAAACATTGAATATAAAAATATCAATGGATTAAGATTAGAGGCTAGGCAAAAATTAGACAAGATTCGACCTACATCTGTAGGACAGGCTTCAAGAATTTCTGGTGTGTCACCAGCGGATGTTTCTGTACTTTTAATATATTTAGAAACACTCAAAAGTAGCGAAAAATAAATGAAAAAGGAGAATGTTTCACGTGAAACAATTTTGTAAAAATAAGAAACAAGAAGAAAATTTTAATAAATATATGGATCTTTTATTGGAATGGAATGAGAAAATAAATCTAACGGCTATTACAGATAAAGATGAAATTATTTTAAAGCATTTTATTGATTCATTAACGATAGAAAAATATATTAAAGATAACGATAAAGTAATTGATCTAGGTACAGGAGCAGGTTTTCCGGGAATTCCATTAAAAATAAAAAATGAAAGTATTGATATTACTTTAGTTGATTCTCTTAATAAAAGAGTTAATTTTCTAAATGAAGTAATAAAAGAGTTGAATTTAAAGAATATTACAGCAATTCATTCAAGAATAGAAGATTTAGCACATGATAAGAATTTTAGGGAAAAGTATGATGTTGTTACATCAAGAGCAGTTGCAAATATGTCTACATTGGTTGAATACATGCTTCCTTTTGCGAAAATTGGCGGAATTTGTATTTGTATGAAAGGACCAAATGTTGATGAAGAATTGGAAAATGCAAAAGGAGCAATTAAGAAGCTAGGAGGAAAGGTCGAGAAGGTTGAAAGCCTTACACTTCCTGATTCAGATATAGAAAGAAATATTGTTATTATTAAAAAGATCTTACAAACAGATAAAAAATATCCAAGAAAAGCAGGTACACCTTCAAAAGATCCTTTAAAATAAAGAAAAATCATTTAATTGTTGCTTGTAAATAAATCTATATATGAATAAAAGTATTAAGTTATAAAAATAAAAAGAAAATAAGGCTAATTTCATTTATTGCATTAAATACTTTTTAAAGAATTAAAAAGTATTTTTATTATTTAAATGTTCGTTTAAATAAGTAATCTAAAATATTATATTTCTCGCCAAATTTATTGACAATTTGGCGTTTTTTTTATATTATATAGAGAGTTGACAGGAGGCAAAAAAGTGGGAAAAGTTGTTTCAATTGCAAATCAAAAAGGTGGAGTAGGAAAAACTACTACAGCAATAAATTTATCAGCATTAGTTGCTAAAAAAGGAAAGAAAGTTCTTCTAATTGATGCAGATCCACAAGGTAATGCAACAAGTGGTTTTGGACTAGACAAAAATAGCGAATTTTCTACTTATGATTTACTAATAAATGATGTTGAAATTTCTAACACAGTAAAGAAAACAGGAATCAAGAATTTAGATATTTGCCCTACAAATATGAATTTAGCAGGGGCTGAGGTAGAACTTGTAAGCGTTGTAGGAAGAGAGTATAAATTAAAAGATAAAATAGACAAAGCAAAAGATAATTATGATTTTGTATTTATTGATTGTCCACCATCATTAGGTCTTGTTACACTTAACGCTTTAACTGCTTCTGATAGTGTGCTTATTCCTGTACAATGTGAGTATTTCGCTCTTGAGGGAGTTGGAGAGTTACTAAAAACAATAGATTTAGTAAAGAAATATTACAATAAAAGTCTTACAATTGAAGGTGCACTTTTAACAATGTATGATTCAAGAACAAAGCTTTCAAATCAAGTTGTTGAAGAGGTAAAAAAATATTTTAAAGATAGAGTATTTGAAACACTAATACCTAGAAATGTAAGATTAAGCGAGGCACCAAGTTATGGAATGCCAATTTCATCTTATGATCCATTTTCAAAGGGTGCACGCAGTTATGACAAATTGGCAAAAGAATTCTTAAAAAAGAATACTAAAGAAATGTAATTTTGGAGGATTAGAAAATGGCAAAAGAAACTGAAAAAAAATCAGGAAAGAAAACATCAGGACTTGGAAGAGGCTTAGATGCACTATTTTCTGAAAGTTCAATATTAAGCGAAATAAATGAAGAGCACAAGAAAAATGATAAAATTCAATATATAAAAATAATTGATATTGAGCCAAATGTAACACAAGCAAGAAAAGAATTTAAAAATGATGCATTAAAAGATTTGGCTGAATCAATTAAAAATTATGGTGTTATTCAACCAATAATAGTTGAAAACAAAGGTAAATATTACCAAATAATTGCAGGCGAAAGAAGATGGAGAGCCTCTAAATTAGCTGGATTAGAAGAAATACCATGCATTGTTAGAGATGAAGATGAGCAAAGAAACAAAGAAATATCGCTTATTGAAAATATACAAAGAGAAAACTTAAATCCTATTGAAAAAGCAATGGGATATAAAGAGTTAATAGATAATTATAATTTAACTCAACAACAATTGGCTGATAAATTAGGTATAAGCAGATCTTATGTAGCTAATACACTACGTATATTAAATCTTGATGAAAGAGTCTTAAAATTGGTTAAAGATGGCAAATTAACTGAAGGTCATTGCAAATCATTATTAGCAATTACTGATGGTGATAAACAATATAAAATGGCTTTAAAAATTGTTGATGGTGGAGATACTACAGTTAGAGATGTCGAAAAATTAACAAAAAAGTCGAAAAAGAAAGATAAAAAATTTGAGGCTGTATGCAAAGACATTGAAAATACTTTTCAGAATTATTTTGGAACAAAAGTACAATTAAATGCTGGGCCAAGAAGTGGAAAAATAATTATTAAATATTCATCAAATGAAGAATTAGAGAGAATAATTGAGTTAGTTAAGAAGGATAATTAAATGGATACATTATATATAACATATTTATTTTTATTTATTTCATTTATTTTTTCAATTATTAGTATTTATTTTACATTTAAAACGAAAAAAAGATATGAAAAAATTGCATTAAAATTAGGCAATGGGGAAGACATAGCTGATATTTTGAAAAATTATATAAGTAAAGTTGATGACATCAGCACTAGAGATGATCAAATAATTGAATATTGTAATAAATTAAATAATGAAGAAAAAAAATCAATTAAAAAAATTGGAATGGTTAAATATGATGCTTTTGAAAATACAAAAAGTAAATTAAGTTTTTCAATTGCTCTATTAAATGAAGAAAATACGGGAATAATATTAAATAATATTTATTCAGAAGATAGTTCAAATATTTATGCAAAACCTATTATAAAAGGAACATCAAAATATAACTTAACAGATAAAGAAAAAGAAGCGATTGAAGAAGCAATAAAAACTAAATAAAAGTTAGAAATAACTTTTATTTTTTTTATTTATAAAAAAAAGGAGAAAACTTAACAAAAAAATTGTCAATTAGGCAAAACAAAAAACATAAACAACAATTGAAAACGAAAAGAAAATTAGTGAAAAAGCAAAATGGTAAGTCAGAAAAACCTAGGGAAATAAGGGCATTATAAAAAATGTTCTTCTTATTATTATAATCAAAATTAAGCAAAAATCAACAGAATAAAACTAGCTTTATAAGAAATATTCATAACAAACTTTATAATTAAGGACTTTAAAATAAAGCAAATTTTTCAAGAATCTATAGGCTTTTCCACAAAAAAGCCATAAATTGTGGAAAATAATTTTTTTGAATATTATATAAAAAATATTTTTAAATTGGCAAAATGACAATAAAAAACAATAAAGATTACAAATTTTTTCTATTTTAGTGAAATAATTTATATAAAGATTTGAAAGAATTATCTTAAAAAAATCAAAGGAACAAAGAAAATATAAAGTTCATAAAAAAAATTTGAAAAAACTTTTCTATTACTAACTTTTAAGAAAAAAATACAAGATTGACAATTAGACAAAAATTATAAAAGGAAATAAGTCAAATAGATAATGGCAAATAATGGAAGAAAGAGAACCAACAATAGCAAATATCTCAGGAATAAATTTTAAATTAGCAAACAAATAATAAAATTTATTTGTAATAATTTTTATAACTTATTTATCAATTATAAAATTAAAAGATATCTAAAAAAATAAAAAAAGAAAATAATATTTTATTAATTCGTTTAAAAAATTTTTAATCTAAAAATTATATCTGAAAAAATTTTAAAAGAAAATTTTTTACTGAAGAAAATTTATTAAATAAAAATTAACTTAAAAAGATTTTTTTATCTTTATGATAAAAAATATCAAACTAAAATTTTTGTATATAAAATTTTGGAATGCATTTTTTGAGAATATGATTCATAAAAAATCTTTATTGAATGTTAAAATATTTTTTATATGATATATAATAACGGAATAGCCCCAATTTTTTTTATTTTTTTAAAATTTATAAAAGATATAAATTAAAAAGATAGATTAATTTGTCAAAAAGCCAAAATAACATTTTAAATAAAAATGAAAATTTTCATGAGTAATAAAATAGAATCCTCCTTCAAAGCTTAGGGAAATAAGCAAAAACTTAAATTAAAATTTTCAAATTCAAGGTACGAAATTAAAGGTTTTTTAATGGATAAAGTTACAAAAATTGGTTTATAATTGCTTATTATAATCAGAAAATTTTTAAGCTAATACACACAATTCATAAAAAAAGCAAGACTTTGCTTTAAAAAGGTTGAAATTTCTACAAAACAAAAATAGAGAAAAATAAAAGAAAATAAAACAAAATGTGTCATAATGACAAGATAACATATCTTTGAAGATACAAAATTTTTTGCAATTTCTAAGAAAAAAACTCAAAAAAGCTAGCGGAATTAAGAAAAATCAAATTCATATTTCATATTGAAAAAAGAAAAATAAGTTTATCAAAATTTATAAAATTCTTATGCTTTGACAATAAGACAAAATATAAACATAAGTCAAAACATTAAAATCAGCTGGAAGATAATGGCAAATCAACATGGAATTTAACTAAATTTTTTATGAATAAATGTAAAATTTCTTAATTAGATGTTTACTTAAATTCATAATTAATAAAACAAGTTATTAAAAAAATTTTTAAAATGAAAATAAGATATAATTAGAAAATTAAATTTCGAATAAGGATAATATAAAAACATAAACTTAATCATAAAATAAATATAAGCATTATTATAATCATTGAAGTAAATATAAACTTAAATATAATAAAAAAATAATGCAAAATTTTAAATAGAAATACTAAAAATTTTTCTATAAAAATTTGCATTAATAATAAGATAATTAATCAATGGCGTAGGTGAGAGGATTTGAACCTCCGCGGCCCTAAAAACGAACCCTACAAGTTTAGCAAACTCGCCCCTTCAACCACTTGGGTACACCTACATTTAAAAAAATAAAGATATAAAAACTATAATAATATGGTCTTTATATCTTTTTATTTGGCGGAGAGAGTGGGATTCGAACCCACGGTAGGCTTTCACCTACGCCAATTTTCAAGACTGGTGCCATAAACCAACTCGACCACCTCTCCATCAACTAGGTTACTTCTATTGGTAACAGTAATTATAATAACATATTACATGCCCAAATGTCAAGCAATTTATAACTTTTTTAATAAAAATTTCGGCAATAAAATTATACACAAATACATTAAAAAAAATAAAATTATTCACTTATAGAATCTAAAATTAAAAAATAAATTTATTTATAACAATATTATAAATAAATTTATTTTCATGAGCTATTTAATTTTTTTAATTCCAAATTTTTTTAATTTTCTTTTAATTTGTTTTTTATACATGAAGTTATTCATGTTCTGTATGTATATTGAATACATACCTGCTCTATTAGCACCAAGTATATCTGATATTCTATTATTTCCAATTACAGCAATATTTTTAGGATCTAATTCCATAGTACGTGCCATTTCAAGAAAAGGTTTTTTAAGTGGTTTTAATGCAAATTTTTTAACTGTACGAATTTTTAATAATTTTAAAATTTTATTACTTACAAACATGTTATTACTTAAAACTGAAACTTTCAAATTTTGTTTTTTAGCTTCTCTAATGAAATCAATTGTTTCAGCTGGTATTCTTCTATTAAATGTTATCGTTCCGTCAAAGTCGAATATTAATCCTCTAATATTCACATCATTTGTTAAGTAATCAAGGCTTATATCATTTACTCTTCTATAAACTTCTCTTGGTTTAAATATATTCATAACTAAGCCTCCTTATATTTGCATTAAAAATTATCTAATAAATACTTTAAAAAAATATAAAATTAAAAATTTAAAACATAAAAAATTAATTTTTTAATGAAAAGAATAAAATTAATTATTAAATAAAATCTAAAAACAAATAAAACATTATTTTCCTACAGCTACTACTTGATTATGTGGGTAGTATTTATCATTTGAAATTACTTCAGTTTTTACTGTTGTACCATTTTTCTTATATATTTTATAAGTTGTTGAATATGCTCCGCTTGAACCTTTTTGAATAACTTTTGTTTGACCCTTTTTTAAAGAAGCATCAGTTGTGTATGTTATACTTGGAGCAATTGTACTATTTACTTTAGATGTAATTGATATTTCATAATCATCATCTTGCTTCAAGCCTTGTATTTTAATATACACATGTTTATTTGATGTGTACGCATTAATACGTATTGCATAATTTCTATTATTCTTAAATTTGAAATCAGGAGCACCCCAAGAAACAGTGGCATCTGTTCCAACAGGAACATATCCAACTTGATAATGATGGTTGCTTCTAGCAACAATCTCCAAGTTTGCTCTTAATACTGCATTATACAATGTACTTGAAACTTGACAAATACCTCCACCTACTTCTGTTACAACCTGACCAGCAGAATATGCTCCAGCCTCTCTAAATCCAGCAGATACTGTTCTCTTTCCAACAGTATTATTATAAGAAAAAGTTTCGCCAGGCATAAGCACTGTTCCATTTATTTTTCTAGTAGCAAGTTCAACATTATTTGAACGATTTGCATTACTTGATGTATAACTCGTTGAATATGATGCAAGAGTATCAGGGAAAGCCTCTTGAGCAATTTGATCGTTTGTAACTGTAGGGTACAAATATTTCAAAGGAATAGTATAAGAATCCTTCTTTTCTGAAATCATTTTTTTAGCATCATCAATTGAAATATCAAAATCAATACCTGTTTCACAAGATTCTATATGATAAGGATTAATTGTAAACGAAGCATTTTTAGCTTCTTTGTAAATTTCACCATGAATAGCATCAATATCAATATCCTTGCATTTGCCCATTTCTACAGGAATTTCAATAGCATTTGTAGAATAATTTTCAGAAACCAAATTATCGTTTATTTTCTTTTTTAGTTCATCAGTTTTTAAAACATATCCATCTTTGCCAGCTGTAATATTTAAATTCTTACCATCTATCTCATAAGAGTACTCTTTAATACCATCTTTAAATAAACTATTAGTTTGTTCAAGAGTAGCAACTAATGTATCATTATTATATGATAATTTAGGAGTAATATTATATTTAGAAAATTTTTGTTTCAAAATAGAAAAATTATTTTGAATGAAATTCCCATTTCTTCCAACCATATAGGCTTCATTTACAATGTCATCAATATCAAAAGAAAAATCACAAGTAGCAGGTTCCAATACATAAGATTCATCATTATGTGTGAGAACAATATCATCATTAAGCCTTGGCGAAAAAGCACTTGTTAACTTCTCTTTAGCTTCATCTTTTGTGAGGTTCGATATATCAACACCAATTACAGAAACATTTTTTAATATTTTTGTATTATTAATATTTAATAAAGAAAAAATAGAACAGAATAGTAAAACAAGTATTACAATAATCAAAACAATAATAAGCAAAAATTTATTTTTAAAAGAATTTTTGTTATTATAAAAATCATTGTTTTCCTTTACTATATTTTCTGCTTCCTTAAAAAATTGCATTTCATTTGGCGTAAGATTATTATTCGATTGTGTAGATAAAATAGAATTCATATTAAGCCCCTCTTAATTATTCAATATTTTCCTTTCTCTTTGCTGGTATAAAGAAAAGTGCACCAACAATAATAGGTAAATAAAATACATAAATTCTCCAAAATAAAATTGAAAGTGACAAAGTTTCCTTTTTAAATATTGAGCTAAACAATAATAAAAAACCACCTTCAGCACCAATTCCTGCACCTGGAGTTGGGAAAATTGTCATAATAAGCATCAAAAATGCTTGAGTAGTTACTATTTGGAAGAATGTTGCGCCAACAATTCCAAATGCTCTATATACCATATAAGTAATTGCATAATAAAGTATATTTTGAATCAATCCAAATACGGTCATAATAACTAACAATCCATTTTGTTTTCTAATTTTTGAAAATTGAAGACTAAAATTATTTGCACTATCAATAAATTTAGCCATTTTTTCATCAGGATCTTTTATCAATCTAAATTTTCCAATGTGAATTTTTCCTGCAAACACTACTAAAGGTTTGATCATCTTAATAACTAAATCTTTATTAATACCCATTAAGAAAAATAAAACAACAATTCCAATATTTATAATAATACCAATTATTCCAATCCAAACCAAATTTTTAAATAAATTAATGAAAAATTTGAATTGAGTAAAAACAACAACTAATGTAAATAAAATCAATGTGGTTTGAGTTATTACAAATTTCATAGTAAGTACAGAAAAAGCATCGCTTGCCCTTCTTCCTTCTTTTTTTAAAACATATGCTTCCATTAATTGACCACCAGAAGCAAAAGGCGTAAGGTTATTAAATAATTGACCAATCATATTAGCACGAAAAGAATCGAAAAATGTTTGGTCTCTGTATATCTTCTTAAATGGAAAATGGAAAGTAATAGTTTCACAAAGCCACATAAGTATTAAGCAAACCAATCCAGCAATCATCCACTTATAATCAGCAGATTGCAAAACATGTAGAATGTTATCAAATCCATCTACGTTATGCATATATACAAATATACCTATAAGTATTCCAATAATTATTATAATGTTCAAGGTATACATTCTTTTTTGACTCTTAGAATCTGCTTCATCAACTTTAGCAATTTTTTTTGACATAGCCAAGCTTTGTGAGGCCGTTTCAGAAGTATTTTTTTTAGCCTTATTTTTAGTAGACATTTATCCTCCAATAAAA
>Ga0256406_1004206_pt1 | contig 16836 bp, 9 predicted proteins | sample RumenRJG_03DNA_FD_185986 | JGI IMG/M metagenome (GOLD analysis project Ga0256406, IMG submission 185986) | Bovine rumen microbial communities from Lethbridge, Alberta, Canada - RJG_03 | ecosystem: Host-associated > Mammals > Digestive system > Stomach > Rumen | place: Canada: Alberta | collected... | reverse complement strand
CACTCCTCGCATCCGCTTACCGAGCCACCTCGGCAAGCTCCGGCTTGGCAGCTTTCGCTGCGATCGCGAACGCCTGGTCAAGATCTTCGATGAGGTCGTTCACATCCTCGATGCCGATGGACAGGCGAATCAGCTCGTCGGTGATACCGACTTTGAGACGTTCCTCGCGCGGCAGTTCGAAATGCGTCATACGACACGGCAGCTCCGCCAGGCTCTCCACCGCGCCAAGACTGACGGCAAGCCGGAACAGATGCAGGTTGTCGAGAATGTTCGCCGGATCAATGCCTTTGACCACTTCGAAGCTGAGCACACCGCCGAAGCCCTTCAAACCTTTATCGGTGTCGCCGGGCTGGCGGCCGCCTTCGACGCCCGGGTAGTGGACGGTCGCGACGAGCGGGTTGTCAAGCAGCCAGTTCGCAATGGCGACGGCGTTGCTTTGCTGACGTTCGATACGCAGGCCAAGCGTCTGGATACCGCGTCGGACGGCATCGGATTCAGCCGGCGGAAGGATGCCTCCCAGACGGTTCTGCGCATAATACACGCGCTCGCCCAGCTTGTCGTCGCGCACGACGGCAAGTCCGGCAATCACATCCGAATGCCCGGCCAAGTACTTGGTCGCCGAATGCAGGACGATATCTGCACCCAAATCGAGCGGCTGCTGAAGATACGGGGTGACAAACGTGTTGTCCACAATCACAATCGCACCGTACTTGTGGGCGATCCGCGCAATCGCCGCAACATCGTTGACTTGCAGCAGCGGGTTCGTCAAGGTTTCGAAATACACGGCCTTGGCGGGCTCGCTGACGCCATCCTCATCGCCGGTGACGCCGACACCGCTGATCGTCGCTTCGAGCGCCTCGTAATCATTGGTGTCCACAGGATGGCTGACCAGCCCCCAGCGGGTGAAATGCTCGTTGAACTGCGAGTAGGTGCCGCCATACACGTTGCTGCCGACGACAATGCGATCGCCCGGTTTGAAGATCGACAGGACCGCGTGGATCGCAGCGAGTCCGGACGCGAACGCGAAACCGCGCGTGCCGTGCTCGAGCTGCGCGATCTGTCGTTCGAGGAAATCGCGGGTCGGATTGCCGCTGCGCGCGTAATCCCAGCGGGGCATGGACTCGACCGATTCGAAAGCATACGTGGATGAGTTGTAGATTGGCGGGTTCACGGCTCCGGTCGTGTTGTCGTTCACCGGAAGTCCGTGGACCAGCTGAGTGTTGAACCTCGTCATAGTGCACCCCCTAGGTAGTGTCGCAAGCGCCGCGGGCAGGCCGGGCGGATGGTTGGTTTGGCTGTGTTGTTGTTTGGTTTGGTTGTTGATTACTTGCCGTGTTGCCGGCGGCGGGACCTTTCGGCCTCGCGTTGGTTACGAACCTAATCGCGTAAGGCCCATGGATACAAGCTGCGAGACATACGGGATACTTATATGCGGCTAACAACCGTTGCGGCGATTGGGTTTTTACTGCTTGGCGGACAGGATCCGGCGAGCGCGACACGCGGGTGAGGGGCGCTGCGCTACGAGGAGCAATCATCAGCGCCGCGCCAACCTTGGGATCATCATCATCGGCAGACTTGTTGTGTGAATCAATCCTCACAAACCGGCGCCGCCCGGCGAAGGAGACCGCAGCGAGCCCTCACCTGTCCGCGCCCGCCACAGCGGCGAGCAGCCGTGCGACGTTCGCGGCGGTGGCGGCGAGGTTGTCGGCGGTCTCGCGGCACGCGTCTGCAAGGGATTGCGGTTCGCGGATGATCGGGAACGCCGCGTCGATGCCGCACGCGTAGAGATCCGCGGATACCGATCGATCGGCACCATCCGGAACACCAGTCCCGGTAACCAAGGAATCAATGCCTCCAGCCGTATCAGGACTTCCCACAGCCGTCTGCGGCACTGCGGCGACGCCGCGGGCGACTGCTCCGGCGAGCGCCACGACCACGATGCGCGGATTGGCCTGTTTGACGATTCGGGCGACGCCGGCCGGGGTTTTGCCGTAGACGGTCTGTCCGTCAATCCGCCCTTCACCAGTGATGCACACGTCCGCCGCCCGCGCTCGGTCCGCCAGTCGCGTCGTGTTCGCGACGAGTCGGATGCCAGATTCGATGGTCGCGTTCGTGAAGGCGAGCAGTCCCGCTCCGGTTCCGCCACCGGCACCCGCCCCGGCAACCGCGGCGACGGAACGTCCCAGATCGCGTTCAATGACCTGCGCGAACCGCCCGAGTGCGTCATCGAGTTGCCGGACCATCGCCGGGGGCGCGCCCTTTTGAGGGCCGAATACCGCGGACGCGCCGGTCGGTCCTGTCAGCGGGTTGGTGACATCGGTGGCGATGCGAACCACCGTATGCGCGAGTCGCGGGTCCATGCGGGCGGTGTCGATATGGTCGAGTCGAGCGAGCGCCGCACCGCCCGGTTCCAAGTCCTGCCCGTTCGCATCAAGCAATCGGGCGCCAAGCGCTTGGGCGATACCGGCGCCGCCATCGTTGGTCGCACTGCCGCCGAGCGTAACGATGATTGTGCGCGCCCCCTCATCCAATGCATGCCGGATCAGCTCGCCTGTGCCGAACGTGCTGGCATGCAACGGGTCTTGCGTGTGCTCATCTACGTAGTGCAGGCCGCTTGCACGCGCCATCTCCACCACGGCGACACGCCCGGATTCGGCAGCCATCGCGCGCGATGCATGATCGACGCTGTGCGAACCGCCGTCATGCGGACCGCACTCATGCGAGCCGCTCCCAATGCCTTGGATATCCCCGAAATTCTGCGCATCCCCGTCAGCAGGCGCATCCAACAGCCCGTACTCCGCACGGACCGGCCTCATAAGCGGGTCGTGGACCATCGCACTGCGATGCCGTCCGCCCACCGAAGCCAGCAACGCATCCAGCGTTCCCTCTCCCCCATCCGCCATCGGTGCGATATCGCAACGCGCCGACGGGCAAGCCGACATCACCCCGCGTGCGACCGCATGACACGCCGCCACGGCATCAAGTGAGCCTTTGAACGAATCCATCGCAATGAGAAACTTCACGACTCAAGCCTATGATGAGGACGCAACCAGCCGCCGCACCCGCCAAACGCGACCGCCGGCGGCCACACACGCGAGCAAAGGAGCCAACGATGTCACCAATCACTCCAGACACATACACTCCATCCCCCGACCGTTACAGCACCATGCCCTATCGTCGAAGCGGCCGCAGCGGCTTGAAACTGCCCACCATCAGCCTCGGGTTCTGGCATAATTTCGGCGATTTCTCGTCATACGACACGATGAAACAACTGTGCTTCACCGCATTCGACCACGGCATCACGCATTTCGACCTCGCCAACAACTACGGTCCGGAACCCGGCAGCGCCGAACGCAACGCCGGCAAGATCCTCCACGACTATTTCGGCGCGCACCGCGACGAGCTGGTCATCAGTACCAAAGCCGGTTTTGACATGTGGCCCGGCCCATACGGCGACCACGGCAGCCGCAAATACCTGCTCGCCAGCCTCGACCAGAGCCTGACGCGACTCGGCCTTGACTACGTCGATATCTTCTACCACCACTGCCCCGACCCGGACACGCCGCTCGAGGAGACCATGGGCGCGCTCGCACAGGCGGTCACCAGCGGCAAGGCGCTGTACGTGGGCCTGTCGAACTATGACGGGCAACGGCTCGAAGCGGCCGCCGCGATTCTTGACGAACTGCATGTGCCGTTCATCATCGCGCAGAACCGCTACAACATCCTTGACCGGACCGTGGAACGCAACGGTCTGCTCGAAGCCATCAGCCGTCTGGGCAAAGGGCTCATCACCTACAGTCCGCTTGATCAGGGACTGCTCACCGACCGGTATCTGGATGGGATTCCCGCGGATTCACGCGTGGCTCGCGACGGGCGCTTCCTCACCGAAGCCGACGTGGCACGTGCGCATGATGCGATTGTCGCATTGAACACGATTGCCGCTGCGCGCGGGCAGAGTCTGGCGGATATGGCGCTCGCCTGGCTGTTGCGCAAGAGCGAAGTGACCAGCGTGCTCGTGGGCGCGTCCCGGCCCGAGCAGCTGCTTGACAGTATCGGCGCGTTGCACGGACCCGACTTCACGGACGATGAGCTCTCCGCCATCGACCAGATCGCGCGGGACGGACGGTGACAATACGCGTCCATGAGCGGGCGTAGACGCTGAACGCGTGTGTTTCGGACAAAGAGAGGGGCCCGGCGTGAACCGGGCCCTGAAGAAGGAGAGAAGAGAAAAGAAGGTTGAAGTTGTGGGATTCGCGGAACGAATCTCGTCGGCTTTCGCTGACATGAGATAGTATACGCATACTATCTTGAGCACAGGGATGTGATTACCTGAGAATATCCTGAATTACTTTCAGGGAACGCCCAGCATGTTGTGCAAATGCACATCAGCCGTCGCATCACGGCTGCACACCACACCGGCCCACCGCACCATCACCATCATGTCAACAACCGCATGCACAATAAGCGACATGAACACGTTGGGCAATATTCTCTGGCTGGTTCTCGGCGGACTCGCACTCGCCGTAGCGTGGGCGATCGTCGGCATCGTGCTGTGCATCACCATCGTCGGCATCCCTCTGGGCATTCAAGCGTTCAAAATGGCGGGACTGACCCTCACCCCATTCGGTAAATCCGTGGTGTACGGCGGCGGCGTCGGATCGCTCCTCGCGAACATCATCTGGGTGGTGCTGGCCGGCATTTGGATGGCGATCGGTTATCTGATCGCCGGCGTACTCAACTGCATCACCGTCATCGGCGTGCCGTTCGGCATCCAATCGTTCAAAATGGCGAAACTCGCGTTGTGGCCGTTCGGCGCGCAAGTCGTATGACTGCGAGACACATGCTGCGGCCGCGCCGCGATTCGGCTGCCCGCGAATCCGCCAGTTCTGGCTACGCTTGCTGCCACGCGGACGGCAGATGCATGAACTCCGGCACCTTGTACCATTTGACCGGGTATCCGGCCCCATGCGCGCAAAACACTGAATCGGGTGTATTCTCCACATCGGATTCGGGATCGTAGCCCGCCGCGGCAATCACCGCATCCTCGTCGTGGCACGGCCGATAGCCCGCGGATACGCAAGTGAGCGACCCGCGACCATGCGTGTACGCGTTCACCTCCATCGCGTAATCACGCATCCCCTCGACAGGCGCCTCACCCTCCAGCACAGCCGTCATGCCGTCATTGTCGGGCGGATCGAACGTGCCGCTCATCCGCTGGATATCAGCCATCGCATGCCCCACCTGGTCGGCGGGCAGCTCCAAACGGAACCGGTACCACGGTTCAAGTACATGGCAGTGCCCGCCCTGCCGGGCTTGCATAAGCCCCTCACGGATCGCGCGGTATGTGGCCTGGCGGAAATCCCCGCCCTCCGTATGCTTGTCGTGCGCCCTGCCGGTGAGCAACGTAATCCGCATGTCGGCAATCGGCGCGCCGATGAGCACACCCAAATGTTCACGCTCACGCATATGCGTCATAATCAGACGCTGCCAGTTACGGTCAAGCACATCCAAACTGCAATCGCTGGCGAATTGGAGGCCGCTGCCACGTTCGAGCGGTTCCAGCAGCAGGTGGACTTCCGCGTAATGGCGCAAGGGTTCGAAATGCCCGACACCCTCCACCGGAGCGTCAATCGTCTCGTGATACACAATGCCGCCACGGTCGAACGTGACTTCGATGCCGAACCGCGTGCGCAGCAGTTCCTGCACGATCTCCAACTGGACGGCACCCATGAGTTGTATGTGAATCTCCTCAAGCCGCTCAATCCACCGCACGTGCAACAGCGGTTCCTCGTCTTCCAGCTCACGCAACGCGCCCAACAGCTTGTGCGCGTCCGTACCATCACTGGCGGTGACCGTATAAGTGAGCACCGGTTCCAGCAGCGGATGCGAAGCGTCGGCTTGGGCACCAAGCCCCTGCCCCGGTATCGTGCCTTGCAATCCGGTCACCGCGCAAACCGTTCCCGCGGGAGCAGACTGGAGCAGGTCGAATTTTGCTCCGGAATACTGGCGGATCTGGTCGATTTTCCCGTACGGTTCGATATCGCTTTTCACCGGCAGTTCACCGCCGGTCACTTTCAGCCAGGTAAGCCGATTGTGCTGGGCGTCATGCGAAACGCGGAAGACGCGGGCGCCGAAATCCTTGTCATGCTGCTTGTTGTAATGCGGCTGCGGGGCATAATTCGCGAGCATGTCCAGCAGGTAGCGGATGCCGTGCAATTGCAGCGCCGACGTCCACAGGCACGGGACGAGCTTGCGTTGCGCAATCATCCGGCTGATGATTGTAGGGCTGATGCGGCCGGTGTCGCAAAACTCGTCAAGTGCGGATTCATCCAACGCGGCGACATCCTCGTCACGCTCCATACGGGAACCGGCATGAGCGTCGGCATCGGAGATGTCATCGGGATTATCGGGATTCGCGGGGCGGCTTCCCGCAACGCTGGCAGCACCGTCGGAACCCGCCGTATCGGCGGTATCGCCGGGCCAACCGGCGTCCACACACCGGTCGCCGAACCGTCTGCGGATGCCGGCGAGCACATCATCGCGCGATATGCCGGGCGCGAGCGCGTCGATTTTATTGATGACAATGATGGTCGGCACATGGTAGCGTTCCAGCAGGCGCCACAGGGTCTCGGTATGGCCTTGCACGCCGTCGACGGCCGAGATGACCAGCAGCGCGACATCGAGTACACCCAGCGTGCGTTCCATATCAGCGGCGAAATCCACGTGCCCGGGCGTGTCGAGCAGGGTCAAGCGCATTCCCGGATAGTCGATGATCGCGTCTTTTGAATAGATGGTGATGCCGCGTCGTTTTTCCAACGCGTCGGTGTCGAGGAACGCGTCACCGTGGTCAACGCGGCCGAGCCGACGCACCTGACCGCTCACGTACAGCATCGCCTCGGAAAGTGTGGTTTTGCCCGCATCCACGTGGGCCAGCACGCCCGCGACGATCTGTTTCATCATGCTCCTGTCGGTCGGTGGAAAGCGCCGGGCAGTGCCCGACTTCCCCATCCTAGGACGGCACGGCGTCATCAGCCCGGCGTGACCGATGCAGCGCCATCCCCGCTCTTCCCCCAACCTTCTGCCGACGCTGAGCGACCCCTCAACGTCGGCAGAAGCAGAAGACCAACCCACTACCGACACTGAGCACGCCCCAGCGTCGGCAGAAGCAGAAGACCAACCCACTACCGACACTGAGCACGCCCCAGCGTCGGCAGAAGCAGAAGACCAACCCACTACCGACACTGAGCACGCCCCAGCGTCGGCAGAAAAAGGATACAAATGGGCGAATCGCACGGACTGGTCACACTGAGTGGGCTCAGCATGACCAGTCCGTGCGATTCGAGATTGCCACTACGCGGCAAAGCGCGATCCCAGGGCTTCAACCCCTAAGACACCGCGTTGCAGGCGCAACGCCCTTGGGTGTCACGCTTTGGCGACGGTGACCTCGAGCTCCTTGGCGGCGTCGCTCGGCTTGATGTCAAGCGTCGTGGCGAGCGTCTCGTGGGCGATCAGGTCACGGAACTGCTCGAGCTTCGGCGCGTCCGCTGCGGGGGCGGTCAGGGTCAGCACAATCCGGTCGGCGATATTGAAATCAGCCTCCTTGCGGGCATCCTGCACGGCACGGACCGCGTCACGCGCGTAGCCTTCGGCCAGCAGATTGTCATCAAGCGCGGTGTCGAGAATCACGAACCCGCCGGACGGCAGGGCCGCGGACACCGAATTGGCGGCTTCGGCGGCATCCTGCTCCTCCACGCGGTTGATGACCTCGAACTCACCGGCCTCCAGCGCGATTTCGCCGTTCGGGGTTTCAACCACGGGAGCGCCGGTCGCGGCATCCACATGCCATGCACCGGTCTTGGACGCCTTGATGGCGAACTGCACCTGCTTGCCCAGACGCGGGCCGGCGGCACGCGCGTTGACCTTGAGCTGGTGGATGATCTTCAAGCCGTGTTCAGGCGCATCCTCGAGGGTCGAGAAGTCCACGGACTTCACGTTGAGTTCCGTCTTCAAAATCTCGACATAATCCTCGACCGCCTTCGGGTCGGCGACCACGACGGTGAGCTTGCTCAACGGCTGGCGCACGCGAATCTGCTCCGCCTTGCGCAGCGACAGGCTTGCGGAAACAACTTCACGCACCTGGTCCATCGCCGAGACGAGCGCATCGTTGGCTTTGAGCACGAGCCCGAGTTCCGTAGGCTCGCTGGTCTTCTCGTCGGCGAGGAACGGCCAATCCTCAAGATGCACCGATTCGCCGCCGGTCAGTCCACGCCACACGGTTTCCGCTTCCATCGGAGCGAGCGGGGCAAGCACCCGCATGAAGGTTTCCAGCACGGTGTACAACGTGTTGAACGCGTTCTCATCCTCGTTCCAGAAACGGTCACGCGTGTTGCGGATGTACCAGTTGGTGAGCACATCGATGAAATCGGTGACCGCCTCGCACGCGTCGGAAATCGCGAAATCATCCAGCGACTTCTCCACACGCTCAACCAGCAGGCGGGTGCGAGCCAGCAGATACTGGTCCATGCGCGGCAGGCCCTCGACCTCGTCGGCACGCAGACGACGCGCGTCGAAGCCCTTCCCGCCGTTCGCCGCGTTCGCATACAGCGTGAAGAAGTAGTACGAACTCCACACAGGCAGCATGACCTGACGTACAGTGTCGCGGATACCGTCGGAGGTGACGATGAGATTACCGCCACGCAAAATCGGCGAGCTCATGAGGAACCAACGCATCGCATCGGAACCGAATTTGTCGAACACACCGTTGACATCCGGATAGTTGCGCAAATGCTTGCTCATCTTCTGGCCGTCGGAGCCGAGCACGATGCCGTGGCAGATGACGTTCTTGAACGCCGGCTTGTCGAACAGGGCCGTGGCCATGATGTGCAGCGTGTAGAACCAGCCGCGAGTCTGACCGATATACTCGACCACATAATCGCACGGGAAGTGCTGTTCGAAGTATTCCTTGTTCTCGAACGGATAGTGGAACTGGGCGAACGGCATGGAGCCGGATTCGAACCAGCAGTCGAGCACGTCGGTGATGCGGTGCATCTGGCTCTTGCCGGTCGGGTCGTCCGGGTTCGGGCGCGTCAGACGGTCGATGTACGGGCGGTGCATGTTGATTTCGCCCTTGTCATCACGCGGATAATCGCCGAAATCGGCCTTGAGCTCATCCAGCGAACCGTACACATCGACACGCGGATACTTCGGGTCATCGCTCACCCACACCGGGATCGGGCTGCCCCAGAAGCGATTGCGGGAAATCGACCAGTCTCGCGCGTTGGCGAGCCACTTGCCGAACTGGCCGTCTTTCACATTCTCCGGAATCCAGTTGATCTCCTGGTTGTGCTTGAGCAGACGGTCCTTGATCTTCGTGACGGAGACGAACCAGCTGGACACCGGCTTGTAGATCAACGGGGTGCCGCAACGCCAGCAATGCGGATAGGAGTGCACATAGCTCTTCTCCTGGAACAGCAAAGCGCGATGCTCCTCGGGGATGCGGGCGAGCGGACCGTCACCGGCACGCAGGTTACGCAAAATCGGCAGGTTCGCGTCGAACACGAACATGCCCTCGTAGTCAGGGGTCAGCGAGTTGAACACGCAGGCTTCGTCAAGCACATCCATGGACTTGATGCCCTTGGCGTTGAGCGTGTTCATATCGTCTTCGCCATACGGTGCCTGGTGCACGAGGCCGGAACCTTCAACCGTGTCGACATAGTCGGCGGTGAAGATCTGGAACGCGTTCGGGCCGGGGGTGCCACCTTCGGCGAGCGCCTTGTCGTCCGCGAAGTACGGGAAGACCGGCCAGTAACGCCAGCCTTCCATCTCGGCGCCTTTGAGTTCGCGCACGATCTCATAGTCGTCGCCGAGCTCCTTGGCGTAGGCCTCAAGGCGCGGCTTGCCGATATAGAACTTCTTGCCGGCGAACTTGCCTTGCGTCGGACGCACTTCGACATAGTCGATGTCAGCGCCGACGACGATGGCGAGGTTGGTGGGCACAGTCCACGGGGTGGTGGTCCAGAACACGGCGTAAGCGTCGTCCTCGTCACGCAGTTTGACGGCCACGGATACGGTGGTGTCCTGCCGATCCTGGTAGACGTCGGCATCCATGCGCAGCTCGTGGTTGCTCAGCGGGGTGCGGTCCTTCGGGCAGTACGGCAACACGCGGTAGCCTTTGTAGGCGAGGCCCTTGTCGTACAGCTGCTTGAACGCCCACATGACGGATTCCATGTACGGGGTGTTCAGGGTCTTATACCCGTGGTCGAAGTCCACCCAACGGCCCTGGCGATGCACGTATTCACGCCATTCGTTGGTGTATTTGAGCACGGAAGCACGGCAGGCGTCGTTAAACTTGGCGATGCCCATCTTGTTGATGTCGTCGACCGAATCGATGCCGAGTTCCTTCTGCGCCTCAAGCTCGGCGGGCAGGCCGTGCGTGTCCCATCCGAACACGCGGTTGACCTTGTGACCCTTCATGGTCTGGTAGCGCGGGATGACATCCTTCGCGTAGCCGGTCAGCAGGTGGCCGTAGTGCGGAAGGCCGTTGGCGAACGGCGGGCCGTCGAAGAACACGAATTCGTTCTGGCTGTGATCGCCGGATGGGCGGCGTTCCACGGATTTGTTGAAGGTGTCGTCGGTATCCCAATAATCCAGCACGGACTGTTCGAGCTGGGGGAAGTTCGGGTTCGGCGCGACGTTGGCGCTTTGCTCGCCGGTTGATGCCTTGGGATACACGTGATCGGTGGTTTCGCTCACCATATTCTCCTCGACTGGCTGGTTGATATTGCCACGAGGACGACGGAGCTTGCGCTTGCGCCGCGGTACCACCTCGCTTGCCGCGCATTGCCGGGAACCGGTTGTGCACGACCGCTTGTGTCCGGCTGTCTCGGGCCGGACCCGTCGGTTCTACTGGGGGCTTGGCTGATGCCGTGCCCTGTTCTTCCGAAGGCTCCCCGCTGATGACGGATCATCGCCACATACAGCCGCCATGATAGCACCGCGGGCGGGACGACCGAGCGACTCACAGCGAACATGCGATTCGACGCCACCCTCCCCTGTTTCTACCGACGCTCAGCAACACTTTAGCGTCGGCAGAGGCAGAAAACCCACCGGCTGCTTACGCTGACAGTGGAGTTGAGCGTAGGTAGACGGTGGGTTTTCTGGCTGTTGTCGCGTTACTCGAGTTCGAGCGCTCCGGTGTACAGCTGGTAATATTCGCCACGCTGGGCGATGAGCTCGTCATGGTTGCCGCGTTCGATGATCCGACCATGGTCGAGTACCATGATCACGTCCGCATTGCGGACAGTGGACAGCCGGTGCGCGATCACAAACACCGTGCGACCCTTCATCAAGGCGTCCATACCTGCCTGCACGACTTCCTCGGTACGGGTGTCGATCGAGCTGGTCGCTTCGTCCAGAATCATGGCGGGCGGGTCCGCCACGGCGGCGCGCGCAATCGAAATCAGCTGGCGCTGGCCCTGCGACAGACCGGAACCGTCGCCGGAAAGCACGGTGTTGTACCCTTCCGGCAGCATACGGATGAACCCGTCGGCGTTCGTCAGCTTCGCGGCCTCAATGCACTCCTCGTCGGTCGCGTCCAGACGCCCGTAACGGATATTGTCCATCACGGTGCCGGTGAACAAGTTCACGTCCTGCAACACAATGCCGAGCGAACGGCGCAGATCCGGCTTGCGGATGTTCCGCACGTCAATGCCGTCATACAGGATCTGACCTTCCTGAATATCGTAGAAGCGGTTGATCAGATTCGTCACCGTGGTCTTGCCCGCACCCGTCGCACCGACCAGCGCGATCTTCTGCCCCGGCTTGGCGAACCATGTGATGTCGTGCAACACCGGCTTGGACGGGTTGTATCCGAAGGTCACGTCGGTGAAGCGCACATCACCACGCAGCAGCGTGTACCGGCCGTCCGGCGACGTGATTGCGCTTTGCTTGGCTTTGGCGGCGACCTCACGGGCCTGGCCACGCAGTTTGGCGGCCGCGGCAAGCGAGCGTGTACCGTCATCATCCGCCGTCCGCTTCCACGCCCAGTGTTGTGTCTCCTTGTCGGTTTCCGTCATCGTGTGCCCGTCTTCGCCAAGCTCCACGTTGACCAGCGTGACCGTACCGTTGTCAGCTTCCACCGGTTCGTCCATGAGCGCGAAGATGCGTGAAGCGCCGGCGAGCGCCATCATGATCATGGTGAACTGCATGGAAACCTGGCCGAGCGGGTTGATGAAGCCGCGTGACAGGGTGAGCATGGCGATCACGGTGCCGAGTGTCATGGTGCTTGCGCCGCCGAAACCGAAGTTATGCATGCCGGACAGACCGGCCCACGCGCCGAGGACCGCGGTGATGACGTACAGCAGGTAGCCAGAGTTGTTCACGATCGGCATGGTGATGTTGCCGTAGGTGTTGGCCTGGGCTGCGGCGTCGAACAGTTCCTCGTTGCGGCGGTCGAATTCGCGTTGTGTGGCGTCCTCATGGTTGAACACCTTGATGACCTTCTGTCCGTTGACCGATTCTTCGACGAATCCGTTGACATCGCCGAGCATGCGCTGTTGGCGTACGAACTGGATACCGGAACGGGCGACCAGCTTGTTGACCAGCACGAACAGGATGATCGCGAATACGAGGGTGAACAGCGCGAACGGCACGGACAGCCACATCATCGCGATCAGGGATGCGAGCGCGGACAGCAGCGAGGCGAACATCTGCGGGAAGGACTGCGAGATCGCCTGCCGCAGGGTGTCGGTGTCGTTGGTGTACCGGCTCATCACGTCGCCGTGTTCGTGGGTGTCGAAGTAGCGGATCGGCAGACGCTGCTGGTGGGCGAACATGTCATCGCGGATTTTCTTGAGTGTGCCCTGCTCGATGTCGATGATCAGCCAGCCCCACAGCCACGCGCAGAATGTGCCGACCGCGTACATGATGGCGAGCATGGTGAGCGCACGGATCAGTGGCCCCCAGTCGGGGTGGGTGGCAGAGACCAGCGGGATGATGTACGTGTCGACGAGCCGCTGCAGGAACGCGATGGACAGCGCTTGTGTGGCGGCGGACACGATGATGGACAGGACAACGATGGTCAGACGTACCGGGTATTGGGCGATGTAGCCCCAGAGCCGTTTGATGGTACCGCGGGGGACTCTCGTGCGCGGCTTGCGGCCTGATGCATCGGCAGGCTGTTCGGCGTGTTGCGTGGTGTTCTGCGTGCTCATCGCGTCTCTCCTTCCTGTGCGGTGTTTGCGGTGGACTGGCTGGCTGCGGCGTCCGGGACATTCGTGGCACTCGGGGTGCCCGTGGCACCATCCGCGGTATCCGCTTCGCCGTGGTTCTTGGTTTGCAGCTCATAGATTGCACGGTATTCGTCGCTTGTCTCGAGTAGCTGCTCGTGCGTGCCTTGGTCCATGATGCGGCCGCCCGCCATGACCAGGATCATGTCGGCGTCTTGTACGGAGCTCAGACGCTGGGCGATGATGATTTTGGTGACGTCCGGCGCTTCGGAACGCAGCCCCTCGCGGATGAGCTGGTCGGTTTTGGTGTCCACTGCACTGGTGGAATCGTCCAAAATCAAGACTTTCGGGTTTTTCAGCAGTGCGCGGGCGATGCACAGGCGTTGCCGCTGGCCGCCGGACACGTTGGTGCCGCCCTGCTCGATCATGGTGTCGTACTTGTCGGGGAATTCTTGGACGAATCCGTCGGCTTGCGCGATTTTCGCGGCATGGCGAACCTGCTCGTCGGTGGCGTCCGGGTTGCCCCACCGCAGGTTTTCGGCAATGGTGCCGCTGAAGAGCACGTTCTTTTGCAATACCATGGCGACCTGGTCGCGCAGGGATTGCAGATCATAGTCGCGCACGTCATGGCCGCCGACCTTCAGTGAGCCTTCGGTCACGTCGTACAGGCGCGGGATGAGCTGTACGAGGCTGGATTTGGACGATCCGGTGCCGCCGATGATGCCGACCACCGATCCAGAGGGGATGTCAAGGTTGATGTCGTCAAGCACCGGTTTCTCCGAGTTGCGCGAATACCGGAAGGTTACGTGGTCGAAGGTGATGGAACCGTCCGGCACCTGTTCGATGGGGTGGTCTGGGTTGGTGACGGTGCTGCGTTCCTGCAACACCTGACAGATGCGTTCTGCGGATGCCTGCGAGATGATGAACATGACGAACACCATCGAAATCATCATGAGCGCCATGAGCAGCTGCAAGGCGTAGGTGACCAGTGCCGTCAGGTCGCCGGTGGTCAAGCCGTGCGCCGCGTTGTTGCCGGACGCGACGATCTGCTGCGCCCCCATCCATGAGACGGCGAGCAGCGCGATGTAAATGCACGCGTCCATCAGCGGGGCGTTGAAGCTCAATACGCGTTCCGCTTTGACGAAATCACGGTAAATCGCCAGTGAGATGCGGTTGAACTTGCCGATTTCATGGGTTTCGCGATTATACGATTTGACGACGCGGATGCCTTGAAGATTCTCATCCACGTCATTGTTGAGCTTGTCATACGTATGGAAGACCCGCTCGAACACAGGATGCACCAACAGGACAATCGCGAACAGCGCGATGCCGAGAATCGGGATGATGGCGAGATACACCAAGGAAATCGACCGGCTGATACGGAACGAGAAAACCCATGCGGCGATCATCATGATGGGCGCGCGCACGCCGATGCGGACGATCATCTGGAATGAATTCTGCAGGTTGGTCACGTCGGTCGTGCTGCGGGTGATAATCGAACCGGTGGAGAAACGGTCGATATTCGTGAAGCTGAAGCCCTGCACTTTGGCGAACACGTCGTGGCGGAGGTTCTTCGCGAAACCTGCGGAGGCGACGGCGGCGAAACGGCCGGCGAGCGTGCCGGCGGCGAAGGAGACGAGCGCGCACAGGAACAGAATCAGGCCGAATTTCCATACCATAGGCATGGAACCGCCGGTGATGCCCTGGTCGATGAGGTTCGCCATGACGGTGGGGATGATGATTTCCATGATCGCTTCGACGGCAACTGTAAGCGGGGTGAGGATGCTTTCCTTCTTGTATTCGCGCAGGCTGTGTAGCAGGGTGCGGATGACGTGCGTTGGTTTTGCCGGCGCGTCGGCGGCGTCGCGTGTAGTCGCGAGCTGTTGTGCGGTCACTGGTTGCGCTCCTGTTCTTCTTCGATGGTGGTGTGATTGTTGCGGATGATGCTTGCGGCAAGTTGACCGGCGCTGTGCGAGGGCTCCTGCCCTGTGGCGGACTGCGCCGGGGCTCGCGTGGGTTGAGTCTGGACGGCGGTGTCAAGCGCGGCGTCCATATTGCGGTGCAGCCGGGCGAGATAACCGCGCAGTCGGACGAGCTCATCAGGCGTGAACCCTGCGGTGAGGGAATCCTCCGCACGGCTCCCGTTGGAGATGAGATCGGCGACAATCCGGTCGGCTTTTTGGGTGAGCACGATGCGTTTGAGTCTGGCGTCGCGGGCGACCGGTTTGCGGATGATCAGCCCCTTGTGCTCCATACGGGTCAACACGCGTGAGGCGGTGGACCGGGTGATACAAAAGCGGGTTTCGATATCGTGCTGGAATATCTCATCACCGCGATGGCGGTCAAGGAACATGATGATGCTGGCGTTGCCGTCTGTCGCTTCGCGCGCGCTGGCAGGCATTGTCAATCCGAGATACCGGCGGACCGCCCTGGCGAGCCGTTGGATTTCCACTCCCAGGGGGATCTGATCGGATGCCGGGACGCAGCCGGGCCCGGACCTGCTGTCATCGCGGCAGACGGCAGGCGCGATGCCAGACTGATTGATGTCATATGTCATGTTCTTCCCCTGTGAGGCTGCCCGATACTCTTGACGTGATGCAGGATGCCCGCAGTCACCGTGTTGTTGTGACTCGGATGCTCCGCATCTTGATGGTAATGGGTGCCCCATACAACAGTTGCATATACAACATTTGGCGTGTCGAACCGGTTTGCCGCCGCCCTCCGGGCACCAGAGCGAACGGCCCTGCCCTTTCCGGGATCACACGCACATCCCGACACGCACGTCCCGGCCGACATGCAAGCACATCCCGACACGCACATCAGCGGGGTGTCGTATCCGGCAGCGACACTAAACTACCAGTTGGTAACTAGACCCGCCTCGATGAAGAAAGCGAACCGCATGACCGCCAATCTCCCCTATCAAAACCCAGCACTGCCGACACCGCAACGCATCGCCGACCTGCTCGGACGCATGACCCTCGAAGAGAAAGTCGGGCAGATGATGCAACTCGATGCCCGCAACGGCGACCTCGACGATCTCATCGTCGCCAAACATGTCGGCTCGATTCTGCACACCAGCCCTGCGGACCTGCCGCGTGCCGTCGAAACCGTGAACACCAGAACGCGCCTCGGCATCCCGCTGCTCATCGGCGACGATTGCATCCACGGATACTCCTTCTGGCCGGGAGCCACCATCTTCCCCTCGCAACTGGGCATGGCGGCCAGCTGGGACCCCGCCGCAGTGCAGGCAGTCGGCCGTGCGACCGCCGAAGAAGTTTCCGCCACCGGTGTGCACTGGACTTTCTCCCCCGTGCTGTGCATCGCCCGAGACACCCGATGGGGCCGCGTGGACGAAACCTTCGGCGAAGACCCGACCCTGATCGGCGACATGGCCTCCGCCATCATCAAGGGCTACCAGGGCGGCGCCAAAGCCGGCGAGCCACTCGCCCACGACGCCATCCTCGCATGCGCCAAGCATTTCGCTGGCTACAGCGAGACCCAAGGAGGCCGTGACGCTTCCGAAGCCGACCTGTCCCACCGCAAACTCGAATCATGGTTCCTGCCGCCGTTCGAACGGGTCGCCAAAGAAGGCTGCGGCACCTTCATGCTC
>Ga0256406_1004205_pt1 | contig 16837 bp, 17 predicted proteins | sample RumenRJG_03DNA_FD_185986 | JGI IMG/M metagenome (GOLD analysis project Ga0256406, IMG submission 185986) | Bovine rumen microbial communities from Lethbridge, Alberta, Canada - RJG_03 | ecosystem: Host-associated > Mammals > Digestive system > Stomach > Rumen | place: Canada: Alberta | collected... | reverse complement strand
AATATGTTCTGCCTGGCGTCGTTGACGCCTTCTTTGTCGTGCAGTTTTCAAGGTACTGATCTATCTAAATGGATTTCTCCAATTTAGGCTTGATTTTTAATAGTTAGTCTTAAGTCTGGCCAGATCGTTTTGCGAAAGCCTGTAGTAAATCCAATCCAGCTTTTGCTCAGTATCAAGCTTAAGATACAGATTGTTTGCAGGGGTGTTCCACTCAAGGCAGTGCCACTCCATCTTGGCATATCCGCGCTCATTTGCGATTCGGACGAGCTCTCTCATTATCTTTTCTCCTATGCCCAATTCCCTGTACTCAGGTCTGACATAGATATTTTCAAGATAAAGCCCCTGTTTCCCCACCAGCGAAGCATAGTCGGGAAAGAACATCGCATACCCTGCTACCGTACCGTCATCCAGGCAGGCAAACAAGGTCTCGAATTCCTTGTTAGAAGTCGACTTTCGAACCTTCTCCTCATCAGTTGTGACTTGATCCAAGAGTTTTTCATATTCGGCCAGCTCGTAAATCAGCTGCATTATAAGTTCGCTGTCTTCTTCCGTTCCCAGTCTGAATGTGATGTTCATTTCTTCTTTCATATTCTCTGTCCCTTGTTCTTCTCAGCATTAAATGCTGTGGTGCTCCTTCTGCTGCTTCTTGAAATCATATCCACCGTAAACAATCAGGCCCTCATCGAGCAAATCGGTGATTATTTCCTGAGCCAGCATCTTTATATTGTACGAGTGGCTGTAGAATTTGGTCCTCTTGCTGAGCAACTTGTTTATCGCCTCCATATCTTTGACTTTGAATCTGTAGAGATTGTTCCCCTTATATCCTATCGAACCCTCTCCGTTAGGCGGGTAATCGTACTGCATGGTAAGGACCTGTCCGAGTTCCTTTAATACTTCATTTACATTAATATTCATGTCCGCCTCCTATCCTACTTCTTATCCCTGTAGCGGATTACCTCTTCTCCGTCCTTGATAATCATATCCATGTTCTCTACGCAGATATCATGGATGTCACTCAGAGGATCTCCGTCGATAACCAGCATGTCCGCATTCTTACCTCTCGTGATGGATCCGGTGATGTGGTAACATCCGAGAGCTCTGGCGCCGTTGGCCGTACCTGCGATAATGGCGTCCATCTCGCTCATGCCGCAGCATTCTACAAACTTGTGTATCTCACCTATATTCGTAACGCCGTAAGGAGTGGAATCGAGGTTGAAGCTGTCGGAGCCTGCCGGTGATGAGTTGCCCTCCGACAAAGGCTGTTTTCAGATAGTGTCTCTTTCTCATGAGTCTCCCCCCTTTAGACTGTTATCTACTTGGCGTTCGGTCCGTTGTATTTCAGGCAAAGCATTGTTATATCATCAAATTGTTCAGAACCCTGAACGAATTCATTGATGCCGTCCATTACATTCTCAAGCACCTTCTCAGGCGCGGCATCCGGCTCTTTGTTAAGCGCATCGAGCATGCGATCAGTGCCGAAAAGCTCATTTGTGCTGTTTGTCGCCTCAGCCACTCCGTCGGTATATACGAATATGGTATCTCCCGGTTCCAGATCAAATTCGTGCTGCTTAAACCGCATGCCTTCCATGGCGGCCACAACAGGAGAATGCCTGTAAACGACAAGGGAGAACTCCTCTCCGTTCTTGCAGATAACCGGGTGCTCGTGACCTGCGTTTACGGAAACACCCTTACCCGTAGATATCTCGAGTATGCCGAGCCACACGGTAACGAAGAGTTCGGCCGCGTTTCCTTCGCAGAGCTGATTGTTTACATCATAAAGAATCTCTGACGGTGTTCCTCCCAGCATAGATCTGTTCTTTATGAGAGTACGCGCGACCATCATAAAGAGTGCTGCAGGTATGCCCTTACCTGATACATCTGCCATAACGAGCGCAATGTGATCATCATCTACGAAGAAAAAGTCGTAGAAATCACCACCTACTTCCTTGGCGGGAGTCATCGATGCGTAGAGATCAAACTCTTTTCTCTCAGGAAACACCGGGAAGATATTAGGCAATACATTGGTCTGTATATCACTCGCGAGATTGAGCTCGGTAGCAAGTCTTTCGGTCTTCTCTGTCTCTTCCTTCTGAGCGTAAATCGCCATTCTGCCCCGTTCCGCTATCTTCGTACATACGATCGCTATCATGCTGAACAGTATGAGCTTCGGAAGGAAGCTGTGCTGCAGGAAATGAAGGAACAGGCGATTATAGTCGATGAGCTCGGGATTGATAACATTGCGAAGCGCAGTGTACTCCGGAAATTCAAGAACAGTGCCTGCCGGAAGTTCCAGCATATTAAGATCAACTCTTGTTATTGCATGAGTAATGCCGTAGTAGCTGGCAGCTAAATATGTAAGTACGGTAAGAACGGATACCAAGGAAGTCAGAGGTCTGGAATAGTATCTCACGGAAAGCGCTACTGGGAATACCAGGCAGAGCACTATATTATGTCCGAGCACCATGTGAAGGCGCCCCAGCACAACTACATATGCGACCATAAGGATAACCTTTAGCCACGGCTTTTCACCCTTAAAGTGAATGCAGATTATCGCAGGGATTACAAGCTCCAATACGGCAATCCCGAGATAGCGGGATATTACACGCGCATCTATTGAAAAGACGTGAGCCGCCGAGAGTGCTATTATCAGTATCGCTATTGCCGCGGTATAAAGAAGTATCCTCGCAACGAAGATATTGGCCTGCACTTCATTATTCCACAGCGTCTCCGTGGTCATGAAAAACTCTTCTTTTAGTTTATCGATGAAATTCTTTCTCTTTTTCATATTATCTGAATCATCTCCGTTTCAAACTACAATTTTTCTGTATTGTAGTTTACTCCGCCTCAGTTACAAAAACGATAATTGCATAATCTGCAACGAATTTGCAGCGAAGTGAAGTCTGATGCACGGGTTTTACTCGGAAATAGCACAGTCTATCTGATTCGTATATTCATCTTCTTCGATGGTGGTATGTCTAAGATCGGAAGTCACGCTTTTCAGCACCTTATATGACAGTTCGTTATCCGAATCCGCAGGGTCGAAGTGCTCTCCGTTATACTTCACCGTCATCTCCGCCCTCTTATCTTTCTCGATATACTCCGTACGAACTTCAATGCTCGGATTGTCTATCCTCGGCATGAGCATCTGCTGTACTAGTTCCTCAAATACCAGATGTATGCGATATTTAATTCGAGTCGGTATTCCGGCCTGGTCGCAGTAGTTATCGATCATAACACCTGCTTCTATGCAATCAAGATCCGAAGGAAATACCATACCCATTTGTCGACGCGCTTACATCTCGAGTATGCGAGCGCAGGCCACGAATATCCTGCATTCAGCAAAGGAGGTAGAGATTTCTTCATTTTGAAAGAAAAAATTCCCCTCCTCTTGCTACTATGGAGGGGCTCAAATTCAGAGGTGGTGACATAGAGCTCCAAAAGGGCGACGTGCTCTACGTATATACCGACGGAGTCACTGAGGCTACAAATGCCGAGAATGAGCTCTTCGGTCTCGATAGGATGCTCGATGCTCTTAATACAGATGTATCGGCGCCGGTTGAGGCAATAGACACTAATGTCAGAAGCGCAATCGATGCCTTTGTTGAGGAGGCTCATCAGTTCGACGACATAACGATGCTTACGTTCAGGTATAACGGCGCTGAGTAAACAGTATGGTGCTGTTCCTTAGCAGCTTGCCTTCCAATGATCCTCCCGGCCTGCTATTTTCCCGAGCAATTCCATGATTTCACGATTATACTGATTTGATTCAAGCAGCGCCTCAGGCACGATTGGTTCCCCTTTGGCGCCGTTTCTGTAATATGCAATGATTTCTGTAATCAGAGTTTCCGTGTCTTTGTCAAGTATCTCCCGGATCTTAGGTGTTATATCCTCATTGTTTTCCGGCGGGACAAACAGCAGCCCGTCCGAATATAACAAGTTTGGATATTTTTCTTCAATAAGCATCAGAAGGTCGAAATCCTTTTTTGTCACTTCGGGATCGTCGTGTACAAGGTAGACACATCCGGTCTCAGTCTCAAGATCGATGGTCTCGTGGATAATAGACGTTTTTCCTGCATTTTCCAACCACCCGGAGTTATAACTTCTCAGATTAAGAACTATCGGAACGATTCCGGAGGAAGATATTGGTTTGTCCGCATCGGAATAAAAATCCTTGACGTATCCTTTTCTCAGGGGCCGATATGGTCTCTTCAGGAATTCGCTGTGATAGTCACTGTCCAGCATGCATTCCAATATCACATCCGTCTCATGGTATCCGAATACTTTGTCGAGAAAATCGATGGGAGCACTTCCGCCCATAACACGACAGTTTACTTCGATTAGAACCGGTCCTTTCTCATCAATCATATATTCTCCATGAACAGGACCATCGCTGATTCCAAGTGCTCGAACTGTCTCGAAAGCATACTCGACGAGTTCCCGCTCTTTCTTCCCGAGTTCCATGACCGTTTCAAGACCTCTGTATACTATGGCGCCCGAAGCCAACTGCTTCTTGTAATACCTGAACACCGAAGTCAACGCGGGAATGCCGTTTCTGCTGATCGTATTCACGATGTATTCCTCACCGAAAATGCGTTCCTGCAGCATAAGTCGGTTTTCCTCATCCCCAAACATATTCTCTGTCGTCTCTTCCTGTCGAAACGCCTCCAGCACTTCCTCCCTGCCATGCACCATATGTACACCGACAGAGGCAACGCCGTGATCGTGTTTCAGAACTACATCTTCCAATCCTGTTTTTTCCATGAATCTCAGGCAGTCCTCAAAGGAGCATACCTCCGCAGACCGTATGTATCTGAGTCCGGCATCCCGTAGAGTTCTGTGCATAGCGTTTTTTTGTGTCATCTTGTCGATATTGGAAACAGGATTGCCCGGCATTCCCAGATCGTATGCCAGCCGGGTCCCTATGATGACTCCTTCTTCGCCGCCAACCAAGACAAGAGCCGGATCCAGATCACGTATCTCCTGAAGAGTCTCTTCGTACTCAGGTTTTTCCCTGATGATAGTGATCGGGTAATCTATCCTTGAATACTTGCTTTGCCGTTCCGCATCCATGAGGCTTCTAGCGTAGCCTTCGGGAATATATGATTCGAGAATGACCGGCTCGAATCCTCTCTCCCTTATATCTTCGAGAAAGTTGAAGGCTGTGGACATCGGTTCCGCGACTACAATTCTATTCGTCATGTTTCTTATCTCCTATGGTAAGGCTCGTGGAGTTCAGGCCGAAAACATACTCGTGTCTGATTTTGAACAGACCGGTCAGCAGCATTTCATTCAGAGACATTTCTGCTCTGTCTGTTTTGATAGGATAAAATGGTCTGCCGGAGCTTCTGCATGTAAGTATATACTCACTGCCGTTGTGACTAATCAGAAAATCCACAGCCGTATCAATCCCACACTGTTCTGTTATATATAATCCCATCTCTTCGGCGGCAAGACATATTTTGCGCGATACAGAAGGATTCATAGAGATGTCGGCCAGACTGTCCTCTATATATGTCCCGATCTGCGCCGCATTTTCCAGGGATTCTACAGAATAGCTGCAGATAGTTTTCAACGGATACTCTTCATCCAAAAGCAATATAGGCGAGTATCTTCCGTTCGATCTTACGACAATCCTGTGATTGACCACGGCTATGAGACATAGTAGAAGAGTCACACTTACCGGGAAGGCTGCAATCACTCCGTATCCTCCAAAAAAAACATACAGCAGTCTGCCGATAAGAGGAATGGAAACCACCTTATCCAAAATGCCGAGAACGGTCGCATACAAGCTTCTGTCCAGCGCGTTATAAATATCCCTGAGAACAAGCAGTATTGCGCGCAGAGGATAATACAGGACATATATCCACATCAGTTTTTCGATTAATGTCAGAGTTTTCAGATCGTGAATGTTGAAAATCGCAGCTAGCTGATGCGGGAATAACACGAAAAGAACTGACATCACGGAGCATGCTGCTACAATCATCACTGTTACACGCTTGCTCAGATTTCGGATGCCGTAATAATCTCCTTCCCCCTTCAGCATAGCTGCAAAGGAGGCATTGTTATCCACGATTCCTGTCAGCGCTATGGAGATGAACGAATCAAGCTGACCAAAGAGAGACATGACCACCACACCTCTCAAGCCGAATGCAAGATTCATGTAATTATTACAGAAGATGGTGGTCACCACATAACCGGCCTGCACGGATCCCGACGGCAATCCCTTTTTTACGATCTCCCCTATGCACTTTCGCGTATTGCTTGCTCTGCAAAGATTCAGAGGAAGCTTGCCAAAAAGCCAGATAAAAAGCATTCCGGCAAATACGACAACGTATGATACCAGTGTGGCTGCTGCCGCCCCTTCACATCCCATTCCGAATCTTCGAATGAAAACAATGTCAAGAACGATGTTCAACACGTTCACTGAGATTACAAGTCCCATGGAAAGAAAAGGTCTTCCGACGATAGGGAGGAAATACGTGAAGTGCGTGAACAGGATACCCACCGGAACAAAGAAACACAGTACACGGACATAGGTATCGAATTCCTCCCTCAAATCTTCCGGGCATCCGAAAACATCACCGAGAAAGGAATGTGAGGCAATGAGAATCACAATAAGCACGATCCCTGTCATAAGCGACAGGCCCGATGATATCGTAAAATAGTTGTCTGCTTTTTTGCTTTCCTTTTTCCCCAAACATTCGGCGAATAGAAGTGATCCGCCCAACCCGGTAATTGTGCAGATCATATTGACCATAAAGATGATCGGGGTTGCGAGATTGATGATCGCGAAAGCGTCTGAATCAAGCAGATTCGAGACGACCATACTGTCCGCAAACTCACTCAGTGACATTCCTATGGCAGACAGCATCGCCGGAATCATGAAACGAATGTATTCTCTATTCAGTACAGTTCCGGTTCTCCGGTATGTTGAAGATGACATTATCTGTGCATTATTTATCAATAGTTTCGAATGACTGCTTTTCAATTTGTCAACTTGCAGTTGCTTTTTTCTTTAATCCATCGTAGCACGGATTACAATCTTTGGAAATGTAAATGACCACCCTGCGGCGGTCAAACTGGTTCTGAGCGATATCCGCCCAGGTCGATTCTAATTATCGATCTCCAGCATGGCCAGCAGCCTCCCGAATGTATCCTGCCCGTCCAGACAAGTATCAATGAGCCAGCCCTTTTCATTACGCCATTCGGCAAGGCCTCTGTAGTAATATGCTTTTTTAGAATCTTCGATAATAAACGGTATCACATTATGGCGAAGACATTCCTTCAGAGCCACAAGCCGTCCGACTCTGCCGTTTCCATCCTGGAACGGATGGATATATTCGAACTCTGCATGGAATGCGATGATATCTTCTATTGTGACTTCTTTCCTTGCATTATAATCATCTATCAATGCTTTCATATGTCCGTGAACGTCTGACGGCCTAGTCGTTTCTCTGCCACCGACAACATTCGCGCGTTTTTTATAATCACCCACTGCAAACCAAGAAAGAGTCGAGTCTTTCGTATCATGCTTCAGGATAAAATGCAGTTGCTTGATAATGTCTTCTGAAAGCATGGCTTCAGCATTGTCAATCACATAATCAATGGCACGGAAATGATGCACCGTTTCCAGAATATCATCTACAGGAATCCCTTCGTCTATATCAATGGTATTCGTCTCAAAGATCAATCGTGTCTGTTCTTCTGAAAGCTTACTGCCCTCTATATGATTCGAATTGTAAGTCATCCTGACCTGAAGTTCATGATAAAGCCTCCCAGACAGTTTCATTTCTTTTTCATCCCTAAGTAGCTGAAGTATTATGTTGTCTGAAATGTCCCGAACTATATCTTCAGCCGGCAGACCAAGATAATCAGCTATTTTTTGTATGCTTCTTTTGGAAAGCTTTTCACCCTTTGCAATCTTCGCGATCGTTCGCGAGGAAAGTCCCAGATCCTCAGACAGCTTTGTTTTAATGATACCTTTTTCTTTTAAAGCTGTTTCCAATTTTTCATACGAAAGCATCTCGACTTACTCCCTTCTAAATCTTTACTTATTATAGTATATTGACATAATAAGGTAAAGATTTCTCGCCTTCTGTTAATGAATTAGTAAAGAATCGAAGGCTCCGAACCAGTTTTAGTTCAGAGCCTTGTGTATCATCTATTCGAAATTATCATTCTGACAAATCAGTCATTTCTTCCTTCTATCGAACACCATTCCGGTCGTTCCGACCAGTGCAGCGATAAGAAGCACGATCCATGCGGCGAGGTTATTTTCGTCTCCGGTATTTACACCCTTCTTTGATGAACCGCCGGTACCACCGTTGCTCGAATCATTCGGGTTGTCAGAATTGCTCGGATCGTCCTGCTTTCCTGGGTCATCCTTCTTCCCGGGATCGTCGGAGTCGTTCTTCTTCCACTCTGCTGTGAATGTGTGATCACTGTCTACAAGATATTTCTGTCCCGGCTGATACCTTGATCCCCTCCAGCATATGAAGGTATATCCGTCTCTCTTCGGAGCGCCAATAACATCAAACTGTTTTTCTAGATCCGCCTCATACTTCTTGATGTTGCTTCCGCCATCCTTCCACATCCCGCCGTTGGGATCAAACTTCAATTCGGGTTTTATTTCGTGCTTAACTTCATACAAATCCATCATTGAAATCGTTATTTCAACGCTCCCTATGCCCAGTTCTGAGTAATGAGCCTTTACCAACCTGGCATTTGTTCCGTCTAATATGAAAGGCATGGTCAGAGGTTCATCTTTTCCTCCGCTCGGATCATTGCACAGTGTTACCATCAGCACTCCTTCAAGCGTATCGAGAGGAATCGGGATCGTATTGCCGTAAACGTAGATGCTCTTTGCGTTTCCTTCATCATCAAATATCAGTTCTCCCGGCCCGAGATTTTTACCATTTAAGGTGAACGCGGCATAAACCGATTGGTCTGTTGCTTTGCTTGCAATATGCCTGACCCCATCAGAATCTTCCACGGCATACCACTGCCCGTCAAACTTCGGAATGAGATAGGAAGAATTAGTGCTTGTCATATAATCATCTGAGTCATATGATGGTGCACTGCCGTAGAATGTCATAGTAGGATAAAAGAATATTTCGTCTTTTTTATCGGCTTTTACCGTAAGAACCGGAATGTCGATAATACGCTTCGGCGTATCTGAAATATCGACGCGATAGTAATCCGTCCCGTCCTTACTTTCTGTCTTAAGCGATGCTTTTTCGCGGCTTAACACTTCCTTTTTCTGATCATCTATTATCTTGCCAAGCCATGCTTCTACATTTCTGTCACTGCTTACAATAGCCTTTGAAATGTATTCCCACATGTTCCTCTCTTTTTCAGACTTGAGGTAGTCCACAACTTTATTGTAGTCGATTTGGCTCGGGTCAGAACCGTTTTCGACCATGGTTGAAACTGCTATGCCGGCATTATAGATGAGTTCATAATCTATGATGGCCTGCAGGTAGGTATCAATGAGTTCCTTTTCTTTTTCGTTTTCCAGTGAACCCTTAAGCGCCTCCATAGCATCGATGTAATATGCTACGTTTGCAGAGGTGTCGCCATCGGTAGGGTTGCGGGCGTAAAAAATGCTCAGTCCGCTTGTCGGTACATTTTTACCTCGTGGTATAATCGCTCCATCATCATCCCTGCCAAGAAAAGCCGCCGCTTTTTCGGAGTCTTCGGTATGCTTTGCGTAGATGATGTCTTCATTGTGCAAGATGTTTTGGATCTCCAGTGCAGAGTCTGTATAAGCATTTTTGAGTTCGGGGTCCTGAAAATCGCCTTCGTATATATTGATTCCGAGCTGTTCTACCACAGTCGCGAAATCCTGCAGATAATGATAGGCAAAACAATAGGCTTCCTTCGAAGTACGAATTTCGTCATAGTAGTTTCCATCGGTAGCTTCAGCCCTCAGCTGTTTAGCAATCTTCAAAAGCTCCTCTGTGATGCCGCTCTCTTTGAATTCCTTCGTGTCAACCAGGGCATTCAAGATCGCGCTTCCGATTGATCCTTTTTCCGGGTGTTCCTCATAATACTGGACATACAGGTCTACATATTTCCGTCCGAGGTCCTTGCCATCCATATCCGGGTCTTCGTTTAGGAAATTAAACAACGCCGTGTAGTCCACTGTCGGCAGCGGTGCTACATCTGCAGAGCCCAGGAAATAGTCCGTATAATCTGCCAAGGTTAATATAGTCTCGAAATTGCCCATCATGCAGCAGTCGAAATTGATGATGTCGAATTTGCCGCCGTTCTTTACCACATCACTCTCGGAAATTGCCTTTTTGAGTTTTAAAACATGCATCACTACTTCCGGGTTTTCAGGGTCATGGTCATCAAAACCATAACCGCGTCCCGGGCCGCAGCCGTGGTCGTTAAGAAACAGGTCGTATTTATCGGCAGGAGCAATTGCCTTTGCATAATTGATGAACTCTTTTAATGTGCTCGGATCGCTCATAAGCTCATCTTCAGACTTAACTCCCTCGCCGGTGACGCCATCGCCGTCGATCAGTTTTATATAGCCTTCTGCATCATCGGTAGCGCCATACACCTCCCAAATTTGGTTATATTCACCGCTGATTTCGGTAAGTGTGTCCGGGTTGCCGTCTTTGTCTCTCAGATACTTTGCATCCAGGTGCCACTTAAGCGAACCACCTGTCACAACGATAACACGGAAGTTTTCTCTATTGAACCTCGCACTCACGTACTCTTCGATCATGTCACTGCATGCCCGATTGTTTTCTTCGGAGGCTGCGCCATCCATGTAGATCATAATGGTGCGATCTGTCTCGCCATCTGTCGCATATGCCTTAGAAGCGTTGATCCCAGCCAACATCAGAATCATTACCAACATAACGCCCAGTGCAATCAGGCTCTTTTTCGTTGTTGTCTTTATCTTGATGCTCATACCTGCAAACTCCTTTGCTTATCGCCTCTTACTTACTCGTATTCAAACACATGTGAATCCAGTCGATTGGAAATGTGCTCCCTTGCCTTTACGACGGCTGCGCTGTTTCCAAACTTATCCTCATTTGATTATACCACCTGACAAAAGGAACCGTTCAATAATCTTGTCGCAGGGGACCTGCCGCCGCTCTCGCCTCGCGAATCGCGGGACTAGGTCTCCCAACCCACCGTGGGTCCGAATCCATCATTTCCCAAAACAGCAAAGAGACGAGCTTTCGCTCGTCTCTGCTTTGGTGGAGCCGGCGGGAGTCGCAAACTCTCCACTGCTTGCAATCACTGCGATTCATATTCGCAGTTTGTAAATCCTCACTAACTTTAGTGAGGATTTGGGCGCCTGAGAGCACCTAAACGACCTTTGAAAGCCGTAATCTGATATCTAAAACTAAAACAAAGAAAAAAGGAATGGTCCTACGTTTACCGTACACCCCGCTTTCACGCAGCAAGGAGGCCAATCCTTTATCTATAAATATGTTAGCACCGCTTTCCCCTCTTGTCAAACAAAACAAGATTCCGGGTTTATTGTACAACTCTTACAGAATCCGAAATAATACCGTAAAACATGTCTACTTCATCTTCACTGATATGCCGTCTTACAGTACTGCATATATTATCTATAAATTGAAGACCTTTCTCTTCCTGAGAATCTCCGGGTCTTGCAGACATAACATGTGAAAATGCTTTTACACTTTTAACTATATCTTTTTCAAATCCTTCAATCCCGAACCCGTCAAAAATAATATCGATATCCTGTTCTATACATGAAACTATCTTTGAAATAAGAGTAATGTAAATGGATTGTTTAAGGATTTGGTTAATATTAGATCCGTTCTTTGAATAGTATGAATATATAATCGAACAGTCGGTAGAACTGATTTCTTCGAGCATTTTCTTTTTGTACTTAGGATAGTTTCTATCCATCAGCACGGACTTGAATTCAGTAAATAGCCTTGATTTTGCCTTGTGGCTTATCTTGTATCCTCTCACACTGTTCTTGAACTGTTTATATGCCAAATCGATGCTTGCTTCATTTTCGAACAGCAATCCCGCTACTATGAAATATTCTTTGTTTTCTGTTTCATCTACATATAAAACCATGCCATCATTATAATTCTCTTTTCTACATCTCTCAACACAAATTTAAAAACCTCGAAATCATATGATTTCAAGGTTTTCAACTCGTGGTGAAGGCGGTGGGAGTATCCCGGCTCTGTTTCGATCAATATTTCAACCAGATTCCTGTAATCGAGATACTGAATACCATAGAGGCCTTCATGTATCTTTTCTGACAAATTACTGCTGTAATACTTATCCATAGCATCTTCCAAAGAAATCTCTTTCACTTTTGCCAGATATGCGATTATGCTTTCCTCGAGAGACTCCCGATATGCTTTTTCCAATACACTGTCTTCAGTCATAAAGTTACCTCAATTGAATGTGAAAAAGCGAGACATCGATCTATTGCTTTCTGTGTAATAAACACTTCTGCGCGCCCACCTCTTAGCCTGCTCTTTGCCGGTGGTGACATAAAAAGCCTTTCCCAAAGTCCAGATTTTTATATGAATGCTCTGTACCAGGACGCTTTACTTCAGTTATTGCCCCATGATAAACGATCAAAGTGCACCTCCTCTGGACTCAACGTATCCTCGGATATCATCCATTAGATACTGTGTACCCATTGTATGAAGAACATCGTAGTGAGGAACCATATAATTATCGATGCACCCTGACTCCTTAAGAACTTTATACACCTCTCCCGGAGACACGCCTTTTGCATTGGCAAGTTCATGTATCATATATATTGTAAAAGTCATTGATGACTCATCCATCTAATGTATCCTCCGTTATTTGCACAGATCATCTGCATATCCTGAATCGCATACTCGCACTATAACGTATGTTCCCCTCTGTTGTTTAAGCATATCATCAGTTCTGACTATTCACTACAACAGACCAGTAAGCCTTGAAAACACTATATCTTTGAGTTTTATATCTCCTGAAGACTCCAGCCTCTTCTTGCACATGAACTTACTAAATGTCATATTCTAAATATGTTCGTTAAAAGCCTTATTATATGTTGTGCATTTATCATAGTATTGGGTATTCTTGTATTATTTCACCTTTAATAAGGCACCCATTTTTGTTTTTCTGCACACCACCCCACTGTTTAAAGAAAAATGGGACATTGTTATCCCTAGAACGTTCTAATAAGCCAAGAACCCATTCTTCTTTCATTGGTCTACTGCCCGGTCCAGACTCTCCCCCTACAATAATCCAGTCTATGCCCATTAGATTAACGCCATCAAGACTACCAATTAATAGCTCTGCTGAAATATATTTTACCTTTGCACCACATGTTCGCAATGTATCTACTCTATTTAGGTATTTGCTATTTTCGACTGATACTCCCATCCAAATATTATCTGTCCATACTACATTTTCGTTTATACTCAAAAGTCGTTCAGGTCTTTTTGTTAATACTTGAAACTGGTGTTGTGGACAATCATTCATTGTTTTAAAAATGCTATATATAATATTATCTGGAACATTTTCATGGAAAAGATCAGACATTGAATTAACAAAAATTCGTTTTGGTTTTTTCCATTCAAATGGTTTCATAATAAGGTCATTATGAATTGTTACTTGAAATTCATTAATATATCTTGGATTATGCATAGTCGGGCACATGTCTTCACAGTTTACTTCTTCGGCAATAACTTTCATTGTTTCCTGGTTTGTCTTCATATCGGTTCCTTTCCGGCATTACGCCTTTTCATAATAAAAGACCCTGCCGGAGGGCAAGGCCATGTAACGGAACCGTTAGTTATTACTTCATGAATTTGATCAGAAGGTCATCTACAGCATCTGTGTATCTGCCTTCACGAATAAGCTGGTTCTTGAGTTCAATGAGACTCATGATGATTATTCTCGTTTCGTCATATGTGAGTTTGTATTTAGTCATGCCGCTATACCTCCTTATGGCCATATCTTAATCTAGAAAAATATGAGTGATAAGGCTGCGATTTGGAGAGCATATTTTCATACCTCTGTCCAGCCTGCCTCAACTACGGTTCTCGCCATAATTTGAAATCCTCACTAAAATCCTCACTAAGTACCCTTTTCAGGGGTATTTTACGGCTCCTGAAAGCACCTTTTCGTCATAAGAAAAAACGCTGACTTTCATTGGAAAATCAACGCTTTGCTTGAAAATTAAAGGACTCCTTGCCTTTGTGCAAAGAGCCCTGATTTTGGTGGAGATGGCGAGAGTCGAACTCGCGTCCAAGAGTACTTCCGGAAGACCTTCTCCGAGCGCAGCCGCTTGCTGCGGATTCGCTTGCCCATCGCCAATACGGCAAACTCAGGACTCGCTATCCCGTGGATACTCTTACGCTACCGGGAACTTACGCAAGAGGTCCCTGCATGGTCGACGCCGGATTCCAAAGCTGCAGGTGACCTTGGGCCGACGCGCGGGGCTGAACTATGCAGCCAGTGCGAAATTGTTGTTTGTTTTAGCGTTTCTTTTTAACGGGTACTTTTTACGTGGATCACCACCACGGCTCGCTTATCTTCGTTCCACACACCTGTCGAAACCATTACATCCCCACAAATGATGAAAAAGTGAACTATTAAGTTGTTAAAGGCGGCAGTTTCCACTGCCGCCTTAATTATAATTATTAATAACTCGGTGTCAACAGAATTAAACCAGCAGTTTAAACCCTGAATGACCGACGCGCGGGGCTGAACTATGCAGCCAGTGCGAAATTGTTGTTTGTATAGCTTCCAAGGCTCGCTTATAAAAGGCTACGCATTATACACTACAGCTATGAGTTCAAGATCTTCGGTGCCGTTGTTTTCTATACAGTGGCCGTTGCCCTCTTCGATGATGCAGCAATCGCCCTTGCGAACTACATGCTGGCTGCCGTCGCTGTCGGTGTAAAGTCCTTCACCTGCGATTATGTAATAAGGCTCGGTCTCACCCTCATGAACGTGCCATCCGATCGAACTTCCCGGTGGAAATACTAGCTTTGCGAGGAGTCTGCCGTGTCCAAGGAACTCGTCCTTATCGATAACGTGATGGAAGAAGATGCTACCCTTGCCACCCTTAACTTCCTTTTTTTCCTCTATTACTTCTTTTCTTACCATAGGTCCACTCTTCCTTTCTCTTACTTATCTGAAATCTGCGAGCACAACGCCCTCTTCATCGACGATTGCTCTGAGCCTGTTCATTTCTTCTTTTGTCGGTACGCGCAAATCTCTTTGTTCGTATGAAATGCCGAGCGCTTTGTACTTTATCGTTCCGAGCTCGTGATACGGCAAGAGCTCCATCTTTGCCTTAGGCAGATACTCATGTACAAAAGCCGCCGTGCCTCTGATATTATCCTCGTCGTCATTTACTCCGCCTACAACCGGAATCCTTATTATGATTTCCGCATCGATCACATCATCGAGCTTCTTTATATTATCCAGAATCTTCACGTTGGAAACTCCCGTCCAAGCCCGGTGTCTTTCAGAATCGAGAAGTTTGATGTCGGCAAACACCTGATCCATGCGCGACAGAATCGGAGCAACTTGCTCTCGCTCAAACATGCAGCAGGTCTCGATTGCCATGCTGAATCCCATGTCGTATATCCGCTTCGACAGGTAGTCCAAAAATTCAATCTGCGTTGTGGACTCTCCGCCCGAGAATGTTACTCCGCCCCCGCTGTATGAATAGAAGATTCGGTGCTTTTGTATCTGATTCAGCACCTCATCCGCATCCATTAGGGAGACCATGTAAGATCTGGCCTCGGTCGGGCATGCATCCACACATTTACCGCAGGCCGTGCAGCGCTCCCTCTCAAGTAAGTTGATTGCGATTCCCTCAGGACAAGCTGCCTCGCAGGCACCGCAGCCTATGCACCTGCTCTCATACCATCCGACCTTGGACTCTGCCGTAAAGCCTTCAGGATTTGAGCACCACTTGCACCTGAGCGGACAGCCCGCCAGAAAGACCGTAGTCCTTATCCCGTTCCCGTCGTTTACTGAGAAGGGCTGAATATTCATAACATAACCTTTGATTCCCATTTCTCTGCCTTTATGGTCTCTTTATCCATCGAGAATCAAAACTCGGTATGTGCATTCCTGGCCATGATGGAGTCCTGCATCTCCTTGGAGAGATTCGTGAACTGGGCGCTGTAGCCTGCAACTCTGACGAGCAGACTTCTGTACTTCTCAGGATGTGCCTGTGCATCAGCCAGTACCTCGTTAGAAATCGTGTTGAACTGAACATGGAATCCTCCGAGGGCAAAGTAGCTCTGGAGCATGGCTCCAAGATTCGCGCGGCCTCTCTTAGTCGATACCAGGTCATGGTTTAGTCTGAGATTAAGGAGAGTTCCTCCGCTGTGTATGTCGTGCTTTATCTTCGCCGCACTTCTGAGAGCGGAAAGACAGGTGTCCTTGTCGCTTCCCGTGTACGGTGAGACGCCCTCATTGATCGGATCTCTCGCGTGGCGTCCTTCAGGCGTAGCACCGAGCACCTTACCGGTCGGAAGATAATTGGAAATACCCATGAATGCCGTCACGAAGTGATTGCCGTAGATATCGTCATACTTGGTGACCTCGTCGTAGAAGAAGTCCGCGAGATATCTCGCGATGGAATCCACATAATCTATATCGTTTCCGTATTTCGGGCAGGCAAGTGCAAGCTCTCTGATCTGTTCGTATCCTTCCCAGTTGTTGTCTATCGCATCGATTATGTCCGCAAGAGTGCAGACCTTGTCCTCAAAGACGAGTTTTTTTATGACAGCCAGCGAATTGGCTGTGACGGAAAGACCGACTCCCGTAAAGACCGGGCCGATGCTGTACTTCGCACCGCCGT
>Ga0256406_1004203_pt1 | contig 16837 bp, 16 predicted proteins | sample RumenRJG_03DNA_FD_185986 | JGI IMG/M metagenome (GOLD analysis project Ga0256406, IMG submission 185986) | Bovine rumen microbial communities from Lethbridge, Alberta, Canada - RJG_03 | ecosystem: Host-associated > Mammals > Digestive system > Stomach > Rumen | place: Canada: Alberta | collected... | reverse complement strand
CGACGGTTCAAGAAAACTGTAAAGCGTAAAAAATAAAACCATGAACTTATGACTGAAGAATATCATAGGTCCATGGTTTTTTCTATACACCGATTTATTATGCGCTTACGGAGACTCTGCAGCTTATTGGCAGAAGCCAACGTCAACCCTTCGCCCATTAAAGGCTGGATAAAGGAGAGCATTTCCGCTTTCGTGACATACCGTTCAAAGGGGCAGCCGTTATAGAAGTTGATTTCACTGATAGATTCTTCATGATCATCCGGCAGAACTTGTTCATTAGTCGCCATAATGTCATAGGCCTGACTCATTTCTATCTTCAGGATTTCTGCTTTCTTCAAACATTTCGACATAATTTCTTTGCGAACCTGTTCAGTGACATTGAACATTCCTTTCGTATTTTCCAGGAAATCATCACACAAGTGGACCGCAATCATGGCATCAAAATTATCCCCACCAATCTGAGAATAACGGGAAATCGCCAAGTCTTCAATATTCAGGAGTTCCCCTTTTTCACCCTGGCTGACTTTATGGAGAGACACATCGAGCGTACCGCCGCCGATATCATAAACCATAATCGTCTTCGGTGTCGATACGTCTATCATTTCACTAGTAGCTTCATTTTTCACATGGGAATTGACAAGATCATACAAGACCGCCTTGGGTTCATAGAGGAGGATATTTTTAGGTTTCCCATGGCTTCCATAAGCCTGAATCCCCGCTTTCTGAGCCGCATCCAGCGTCGCCTTGCACTGGTCGCCATCAAAAGATGCCGGTACCGTAATGATGACGTCATCCGGCTTTTCATGAAGCATCAATTTTTTCTTTGCACCCTGAATCAGTTGATTTAAAATACGGGCCGATACATCTTCCGGTTTCTGATCCGGCAAATCGACATTCATATCCGGGACATACCCTTTGCCCATCGAGGATTTAACGGACTTGATGACGAAGCCCTGACGTTTCCCATACTGCGCTTTCGCAAAATCACCGACAATCGGCAGGAAGGTCCCGTCTTTTTCCGCCTTATAATAGACAACGGACGGCAGCGTCTTACTGCTGATCTGACTGCCAGTATCCGAAATACTGTTAACGGCCGGCGAAAACAGCCACCAACAGTCCGCTGAAAACAACCAATTACAGTCCATCGAATATCGCCAATGAACGTAAAAAGCCATTACATCTTTTCACAATTTCCTTTACAATGAGTGTAGCCAACAGCTCAAAGTAAGGAGGACTATGAAAAAAGATTTATGTAATGGCTTGTCTAATATTTTAACACAAGCCATTGAAGAAATGAAAGCGACGCAGGGAACCGATTTCTCATTGGAAACTGTCAACCTTGCCGAATTAGAAAGAAAAACGGGGATTTCCCGTGCCAAACTGCGGAAATGGAAGAAAGATGGTTTTCGCATTTGTTCTTATGACAGCTCTTCTCGAAAGCCTCATCGTCTTGATGGTTTTACGGCCATATTGGATAACCTCTTACGCGAAGGTGTTCATAATTCTGCGGTTTGTTTCAAACGACTGTGCCAGGAAGGATATACGGGCAGTCAGACAACGGTCAAGCGATACATCACGGCTCATAAAGAGTTACTTCCTGCTAAACGTCAATCTGCAGCTCCACAAGGCAACCGCGGCCGCCGGTTTCAAACGGGTCCGGGTGAAGCCTACCAGATGGACTGGGGCTTTGTGAATGTTCAAACGAATTACGGGGAAAAACTCAGGGCTGCTTGTTTTGCCTTAATTTGCCATCATTGCGGACAGCGTTATATTGAGTTCTTCCCCAATGCCAAGCAGGAAAATTTATTCATCGGCATGATTCATGGTTTCCAATATATGGGAATCCCTGAATACATACTAACGGATAACATGAAAAGCGTGGTGATTAAACGGGACTGGAGCGGACAGCCGATTTGGCAAAAGGATTACGAAGCTTTCATGAATACCATCGGCTTCCAAACTAAGCTCTGTAAAGCGTACCATCCATTTACAAAAGGTAAAGTGGAACGGCTTATCCGTTTCGTGAAAGAAAATTTCTTAGCCGGCCGTTCTTTTTGGACAATAACAGATCTGAACCGTGAAGCTTTGGAATGGTGCCAGGAACAGAACCAGACGTACCGTAATGAAATTGGTGATACACCTGAACATCTGCACAACATCGCCTGCTGCCAAAATGTGAAAGCAATTCCGGATACAGATTCTGTTTTTCGTTATTTATGTCCGGAAAGAAGAATTTCCTTTGATGGCTTTGTATCGTATGAAGGCCGTCGTTTTGGCGTTCCTATGTCCTATACCGGACAGACTGTACGAGTAGCCAGAAATGGCATGACGTTGATCATTTATGCCGCACAGGCGCCCTACCAAATCCTGACAACGCATCCCGTTACCTGGGACCGACAAGATCGTTTCTGTAAAGACCAGTACCTTCAAGAACAACCGGAAGAATTTCCGACCATGCCTGTCCGTACTACGATTAAGCAATTGTCGCCGCCTCCATCGGACGTCGCCTTGTCTTTTGACAAATTTGATTTCGATAAGGAGGATGTCCATCATGAATGAAGCAATGTACCAAAAGTTTCAGGAAAGCTGCAAGCGGCTGCGTTTGGATTTTTCAATGGAAGAATTATCTGCGTTAGCCACTGAAAACAATTATTCAGAAGATACACTTACTGCTATTATGCAGATTTTCGAGCACTTGGGTGAAAAAAAGAGACAAGCGACGATTCGAACGCTTCTGCGGTTGAGTCACCTTCCCTTGCGCGACATTAAGACATTTGACAATTTTGATTTTTCTGTTTTTCATGGAAAAGATATCCAACAACTGGTAAGTTTGCGTACACTGTCTGCTATCTATGCGCACCGGAATTTAGCCCTGATAGGGCCCGCAGGGACCGGGAAAACCCATTTGGCACAAGCCTTTGGCTACGAATGCTGCCAGCATGGCCTTAAAACTTATTTCATTAAAATGACAGAATTGCGGGATAAATTCAATACAGCCCGTAAAAATGGGACAGAAGCCAGGATGCTGAACGGCCTGGTGAAACCGTCCTGCCTCATCATTGATGAAGTGGGTCATTGTGAGTTCGATAAACACAACACCAGGCTGTTCTTTGACCTGATTGACCGGCGATACAACAAAGAGGGGTACTGCAACATTGTATTTACCAGTAACCAGAATCCGGCACAATGGCGGGAAAGCTTTGATGATAGTGATTCGCTGCTCTGTGCCATGGACCGGCTATTCGATGAAGCTACCGTATTTACCATTCGTGGCAACAGCTTTCGAGGGCAAAAGATGAATCGCATCACTCTACATGCTGAAAAGCCTCAGAAAAGGTCATCTACGGCCCCAACTTTGTTTTGATTCTTTGAATTCTAACTGATATGAAGCTGAGCTGTTGGTTAATTTCAATGAACTAAAAATGGCTAATTTCGACGGACTTAAAATGGCGTTTTTCGCCGGCCGCTAACAATACGGGGTATATCCAGAATCTTCGCATTGATTTCATTATCCTTATTGACAATATAGGAAAGAACAGAATTGGTGGTTCCTAAGTCGATCCCTAAAAAGAAGTTTGTGTTCATCATAATAGCATGTCTCCTTATTTTACAACTACTTTAACAACAGCGTCAGAAAGGATATTTTCCATGTCGTCACCTCCTAAGGGAAATTTCCTTTCACTCTATATATCCCATAGGGTATCCCCGGTTTGGCACGAAAAAAGAAAAAAATTCCCGGACTTGTAAAAACAAGTCTGGGAATTTTGTGCTGACGTTCCTATAAAACTAGCAGCTTATAAAATAGCAAGAAATTATTTTACAGTACCATAACTATCTTTATTTGTGCAATATATCATTTATGAAACTCAATGCCGATTCATTTCCCGGTACAAACATTACTTTGGGGTTCGAAAATTTAATAACAGATTTTATATTATCCGCTAAATTTTGTGCTGATGAGGATAAGTCAACTGTTTTGATTCCATCGGGATTATATTGCAAGACTTTATTAATATTCTTTTTTTGTTCTTCAGAGCGAAAATCATTATTTGCTGACAGCAAAATAGATGGTATTTTTAAATATAGCAACTCGCTGGTAGTATTACGACCTGCTCTACAGATTACAGCTTTCGCTCCAGAATACATGCGCGCAGGATTGACATACGAATCAAAGATTTCTACAGAATCATTTTCAGACAAATATTGATGCAGTGCTGAAGCCACTGTTCTGTCATTACAATATATCCGACAACGATATGCAGATAGTATTCTGGAAGATTCTATCATCTTTTTCCCCATCAGAATCGTTGATTCCCAAAACCCCTTTGAGGAATTTTGACATCCACCGCCTAATATTCCGACGATATCTTTTGAACTATCATTGTTTTTTATATTTATGATTTCATCTCTCAGAATCGTGTTCACCCACTTGATTTCACTGGAGTTTTTTTCCAATACTTCTGATTTCTCCACCCCCACCCCATGAACAATAGAATATCCGGCACTCAAATAGTGCCTCTGATAAAAAAGCCTCGATGAAATTGGCAAGGAAGGATTATGCAAATCTGACGGATTCAATAAGGATATAATTTTTTCTCGGGGATATATCATGCTGAGTGTACTGATGAACAAGGGTTCACCGTCCACAAGAACTAAATCCGGTTTGTTTTTAATGATATCATCATATATCTCACCAGCAATTTTGCTGATAGGATTCAATCCGATAACCATGATATGAAGTTTCGACGGCTGTTCGTCATGAATTAATGAGATATTATTCTGTTTAAGAACTTCAAGTCCCTGCAGATACGAATAAGCATATACTTCATAGCCCTGTCTCCTTAATGAATTCAACAAAGCAACACCAGACATAACTCTTCCCAACCCTGGAAAACCTCTAAATATTCCATATATTTTCATATTTTTCAAAGCTCCAATATTCCACTTTCAACAAGAATTTTATGCACAGAATCTTTGCTATCTCTAAGACCTTTTTTGACAGCATTTAGCGCTGTTCCCTTATCAATGAATCCAACTGTGATTTCTCTTGATAAGCGCGTTGAATCCAAATGGAATCCCAAATTCTCATAAGCAATCTTTTCACACGCATTAGCCAGAGGGCAGCATTTTCCACCGGTTTCAACACCAAGTTCCTCTACATCGCTCAGGCAGTTCATTTCTTTGAGCTTGTTTTTCAATTCACTGTATTTACGGCGCATTAAAAATGGTAGATGAACAATCAGTACCTCTGCTTGATCAGCAAATGGTTTCAAGCGTCTGATAGCAGAATAACGCCCGTCTGTAAGCGCAGCCCATTCATTGATTCCCACAAAGACTACCGACACATTGTGTTTAATCGCTTCTCCATAATAAGCTTTGATTGCCACCTTTCGACAGGCCTGACAAGGACGCACAAACGTGCAAACAGTATCATCTTTAGTCGAATAGTGTAGTCTTCCTTCTTTATAGGTATCTAAGAAATCCTGATGGCTTATTTCACCTCGTACTGCAGCATCATAAAAATCGCTCATCGCTTGGAAATTTGCAGAATCAGTCTTTGTAATATAGGGAATAGCATCGATCACTTCATAATCTAATCCCATTTTCCGTGCAATCCTATGAATTTTCTCTACACGCTTTTCATTTAAGTTATTGTATCTGGCCTGAAAAGAGAATGCTGTCGGATGGAAGCCTAATGCCAATGCATCCTGAATCATCGCTGTACTGTCTTTGCCGCCAGATAAAGCAATTAATGAATCTGCTTTATTTTTTCGTACATAATTTTTCAATATGGACACTTCTTCATCCAAATACGAAGGATCATAATGCTCTTGAAAACTATTGCATACATTGCATAATCCATTTTCTAAGATTCGGATCGATGGATTTTGGGTGGTATTCAAGCATTGACGGCACTGCTGTATTGTCGACATAAAAATGTTCCTCCTTTTGTTAATACTCATCAAATGTTGTATACTTAAATAATATATTTTGATACTCTTTATTTTTCAGTAAGTATATAAGTTGATCGGTAAATTTAAAGAATATCAAATTTAGTTTATCCTTAAATGATCTTTTCTCCACGATGGAGATTCGCTTTTCAATTTCTCGGATATACTGTTCTTTGAAAGCTTTTTTATCAAAAACAGCTCGGACAATCAAATACATTAATATATTTTCATCGCTCATTATCCAATAATTGTATTTATTATTCCATTTTTTCGTTGCCCAAATATCCTTTTGAATATCATTATGAAGCGGAATAACACTGTCACCATAGTTTGTGTAGCTGATACAAGCCAACTTGTCAAATATATGGACTTTAAAATTTCCTTTACAAAAAAACATATCTGGCCGCATTGAATATACAAAAAAATATTTGCAGGACATTCCATTCATAATATTGAAATCATGTTTAATCAGCAAGGAACGGATTTTTACATAATCATTGGGATGCACCAAAATATCAAGATCTTTATTTTCCGGCATATTCATAGGAATGATATTCCCATCGTTTTTCTTCAAAACATAATTGATTTTGTTATCATTTAATAATTGGAATAATTCAATTATATTGTTAGGTGAAACAATATTTTTTACCATTTTACTATTTCCTTTTCTCTTCCCCTGGTATAGTTTGCATCAAAATGAAACCGCAATACGGGAATACTGTACTTACTCCCGTATTTATACATTAAATATGCAGCCCTGATTTCACCGTCTAATATTCGATTATATTCATCAATAATTATAAACTGATTTCTAAATGGATATCCTTTATCATCAACGATTTTCCGTATTCCTTCAATATGCTCCTCTTTTGAAACATTTATTGGTCGATTCATGCAGAAAGACAAAGCCCACTCTCTATGACCATTGAAATAGCAGAAAAAAGGCGACTGATTTAGTTCGAGAATAGTTTTAGGCTCATATAGTGCTTTCAAATCACTGACAACAACATCCTCTTTTGTTATATCAGTTATTTTAGCCCAACAAGGAGCAAATTCATATATAAAATACGGATCAAAATCAGACATTGTGTAGTTTTCAGGCAATGAGATCACTTGGTTCAACGCTTCTAAAACAGCCTGACTGAAATCTAAGAACTCCTTCGTAGATAATGTTAATCTCGTAATCCCTAAATGTAAGTGAATAGCCTCGCCCAAATTATCTTCCCATTTTATATTTGTGCCATTTATACTCGAATTCGATAAGCAAAAAACACCAGGATTACTCATTGGATAGATTGCCTCCCTTATTTTTAAGCCTTAAATAATTTTTTCTGGCAATTGCTGTCGATGCTGCAAATTCAATAAAATGTACGTCTTTAAAAAGAAATTGTATCAATTCATTTTGAATATGTATATTAAACCCGCTACCTTTATTTCCATGGTTAAGTTCAATAAAAAATTTCGAATCTTTTAACTCACAAGTTGATAAATCTTTTATTTTCTCTCCCATCGTATATCCCTCCCATGCGTATTATGAATTTCACCAGGCATAGCAAACCGTTTCCAATAAATTCGACATATTTGAGTGATTATATATGGCTATTTTATAGGCTGGATTGAATTCATGTATCAATAATGGGATATTCCAAAAATCTGACTGCCAATGATAGATACATATTGCAAGTTTAGGTTTATGCATAGATATTGTTTTCCTCAACCCCTTTAACGCATCTATTTCAGAGCCTTCGATATCCATTTTTATAAATGTTGCAGGCACCGGTAAATTATCACCACTCATAGAAGCTACAGTGATATCACCATCATTACCTACGTGAGGATTGCTCCTTTTTGTCGATGAGTGCGAGGACAAAAAGCGGCAATTCCCATCATGGCATCCGAGCGCAGCATTATAGAGTATAATATTGCTGTATTGAGATAAGTTATCCTTAGTCTGCATGTAGTTTTCTGGATCAGCTTCAAATCCATATACAGCTGAATATTTATGATTGACTTTCTCTAAAAAATTAATTGTATCTCTTCCATCATACATTCCAGCGTCTATAAATACTTCTTTATTAGAAAAGGTAAACGCATCATGGAAATACTGGATACGGCTTTCAATATATGGATAATGAAATTGATACGGAGCAATCAACCTGGTCATACAATCCAAGTAAATTTGTTTTGACTGATTATCATATAATAAATTATACACTTTACAAATTTTTTCTATATTAGAATAGATGACATTTCTTTTTTCATAGAGATCAATGTATCCATGTGAATTAGGTCCAACATATACATTATCCGGGATAATACCGTGAGGAGCCATTTTGTTATAAACGCGCTTCGTCAATGCATGCGTATGGATAAAAACAGATTTCCTTTTATTTTTTTTAAGCAATGATGTAAGTTCGTCATCATTTAGAAGCGTAATAATTTCACTGGGTTCGCTATCTGTACATTTTTTGAAATCCAAAATATCTTCCTTTTTATCCGAAACAATCAATACTCTCTCTCTGGCATAAAAATTGTTTGTTTTTTCTATATACCTATTCTTATTATTTAACAATAGCTTTTCGAAGTCAGACTCCGTTATTATTCTATTCATTTTAACTCCATAAATTTTGAATAATACGTCCAATACAAATCATCATAGATATTATTTCCTATTTTCTCATGCTTATTTTTGCTTCGTATCGCAGCCCAATGGTAAATACCATCCGATAAAGAGGTAGGATTTTTCTTCAGTTCAACAACATATTGGTTATATTCATATGGAAGAATTTTTAAATCATTGTTATTGCCAAAAATGGAGTTAATAGCATCTTGATCACCAAAAAAACTTTTAGGATTGTTTTTAAAATAGTTCATAGCATCATCATAAAAATGATATTTTTTTCTCAGCCTATCCAGGTTGAATATCAAAACTCCAGCATTTACATACGCATCCATGTTTTTGATATCCGTGATGCTTTTTACCCATTCTTTCCACGCCTCATTGTTTCGGAATATATTTAAATCCAACACGGCGGCACAAGTAATATCCTCCAAATCTGTCATCCATATATTACATATGTCGCAGTTTATAATTGTATCTGCGTCAAGATATATAATTTTATCAATGTATTCTGGAAAGATTTGGTCAATATATAATCGATACATGGTCGCATAGGAATGTTTTTCTATGCACTGAGGATCCACATACTTCGTCAGTTCTTCATGCGAATTAATATAGATAAAATTAATACTGCAATGGGTGTATTTACTAATTGCCAACAGATGGTTTTGAGCTGCATTTGATAAAGTACTGTCTGTAATGATGAATATATTGATATTGTCTTTATTCTTATCACATAATGATATTATCGAAGCTCCTAATTGCTCATAATACGTCCCATCCACATCTGTCAAAGCATAACAAACATTGATCATTCGAATCACCTCAACAATGGACATTCATTAAAATTATCCCATAATAGCGTTATCTGTTTTCGAATGTCTACTGGCTTAAAACTGAAAATAGGTTCTTGCTTAGAAGTAATACAGCTCATAAAACTGAGATTCGGTAAGAGCCGTAATTCCGCATAATCTCTACAAATAGTGATGTCTTTTTGGGCGCATGCCAAGGGAATGATCTTTACAACGGTATCGTTCTTAAGCCTCCATAGCGTAATACCAGAACGAATATCAAAGGTTCTTGTTGCTCCTTTCTTAAATAATAATTGACCCACATTTTCAACCCAATATTCAACTTGATTATCCTTATACTTGCCTTCCAGCAAAGGAAGGATTTTTAGGCGCCGATGCATTTTAGAGGCATAGTCTATTATGTCTTCAACATAGTCATATGTTAATTTGCATAAAACAAAGTTAAAAGAATAATCAACATTATTTTCTTCTAGCGTTTCTACGCAGCGAATAAAAGCAGAAAACTCATTACCAGTAATTTTATGATAATTTTCCTCATTTACCCCCGGGAAATGTAACGTCACTAATACATGAGCCACCGCAAGTCTTTTTGCGATAACAGTATTTATCAGGCTTCCATTAGTGGCTATACCGATCTCATAAGGACCTTTTCGATGAACTAAGTCGATCATATCGAGTATTTCTGGATTCAGAAAAGGTTCGCCACCCGAAAATCGAATCTGATTGATTGGAGTCTCCTCTATACTTTTAAATATTTGTGAAAATTGTTCATATCTCAAGAATTGCTTTTTGTTAACACTTTCCTGCCCTTCATTATGACAATATATACATTTATAGTTGCAAGAATCTGTTACCAATACGCGTAATATCTTCCAAAAAGACATTTATCCCACATCCTTACGTTTAATCATCTGAATTCTGGTTGCAATCCATAATACGAACGATTAGGATCATCAATTAATAAATATCCTGTTTCGCCATATCCCGCACATCTGAAGATAGTTATTCCCTTTTCAATCTCTTCTGTTCGAAGTACAGTATATGAAGCTGGCGCCATCCAAAATGAATTCATCATTACTGTTAAAGGGATATTCAGTAGATGCGATAATATAACTGATATGGTAGCAAAATGAGATACCAGGAGGATTGTAGCTGTAGGGTCTAATGATAAATTCCTATAAATATTTTCTTCTCGCTGATACCCACTTTTTTTCAACAACTCATCCAAAGGATTCCAAACCGCATCACAATACTTCTTTATATCTCCATTTTTATACATTGAATGTGTTCGATATGATTCGTTACTCAACAATGCCTTATTATTAGCCCAATATCTTGGGGGAATTTGCCAAGGATAATGCAGTTCACCATTAGGCAATGTGATGAAATGCTTAAATTCATTGAGCCAGTCAACTTGATAAATTGGTAATTTCAAATGCTCATTCAAAATTATCCCAGTTTCTGTAGTCCTTGCAATCGTCCCAGTATAAATTTTATCAATCTTAGTTTTTGATAGATGAGTTCCCAACTTATGAGCTGTAATTACGCCCTTATCTGTTATAGAATAATTTTCTTTACAGGGATCCGCATGTCGGACAAAGATTAGTTTCATTGTTTTTAGCCTCCACAAACATATCAAAAATCAAAGTACTGATAGTCTGCATCTTTGCCTTCATTTGATTAAGATCCATATTGGAGTCATAGCTTAATTCCCCTAATATTGCTATTGTATAGTTCCCCTTCTTTGTAAAAACTATACCGCCATCCACGATATAGCTATCTGTCGTATCATCATATATTTTTCCATCAGCCTTTCCACTCTTACATGCAACATCCAAATAATCATCTTGCGCTAACAAATGACCAGCAATTATATCTTTATATGTTTGCTTTAAAAAGATATCTTTCAATTCTTTACAAACAATTTCAGGAAATAATGTATTTTCTTCCAGATTGCTATAAAATGTGGCATATTCCCTAGGTGTTGTCGCTCCAACATTCTTCACTTTTGGAATTAAAAATTTCTTTTTTAATATCGTATTTTTATATCCAAAATCTTGAATCGTCTTATTAATAGACTCTATTGTCAAAAAGTCTATTACCATATTGGCAGCTATATGGTCACTTTTTTCAATCATTAGTTCTACACAATCTTTCAATTTCAATTCGCTATTGATAGGCAGAAACTTTATTACTCCAGCCCCTGTCGCATAATTGTCAGCAGTATAATTCAACAATTCATCGCCAGTAATTAAACCTGAACTTTTTCTTTTTTCATATTCAAGCAGGATAAATGCCATAATGCTACAGGCACTATCAAAAATATCATTTTCATGAAACGAGAAAACAGCTTCGTTTTTAAATTTAACGCTTATACCAATTCTTGCCTTATTACTTTCTATCTCTTCAATAATATGATATATATTATCATCTATTTTTTTCATTATGTTCTCTCACCTGCTCTGATACAAAATCAATCAAATCCCCGATGGTAATTATTTTTTTCTCTATAAGCAATTGATCATCAAATGGTATATTAAAGTAATATTCTAACGTACAAAACAGGTCCGCAAATGCCAAAGAATCAAACCCTACATGCTTCAACAATAGATTTCTATAATTGTCCTGCAGCTTAATCTTACGAATTTCTTCTATCTTATTTCGTATAACTGATGAAACATCTTTTTTCTCTTCAGTTACATCTGTATGCAGTAACGCACTAACTGCTTCTTTACATGACAACCTGTCGATTTTATTGTTTTTCAAATGTGGAATTTCTTTTATATAGAATATTTCTTTAGGCAGCATGTACCGAGGAACTATTTTACACAATTTTTTATATATATTTTCAGGAGATACCTTATCATACGAATAGACACAGAAGATACTGGTACTGTCGTTCTTGTCGTTAATCGGAACAATACAGCACTCATTGCTATCGATAAGCATAGATATTTTCTCTTCTATATATTCAATTGAAATTCTATAACCATTTATATTTACTACATTATCTTCTCGCCCGACAATATAATATTGATGATTCTTAAATTCAACGATATCATGTGTATTGAATACTGTCTTTCCATCAAGATACTTAACGTTGTTATTTACACTATTGTAATAATCATTATATAATTTTTCTGATTCAACCCACAATGTTCCGGAATTTACTTTAGAACCCCCCTGTAGCAGCACTTTAAACCCTTTTAATGGATGACCAATAGGAATTCTATTATATTGTTGAATTTCATTTAAGCCTATTTCTACTCGATGGAAAAAAATTGTCCCTAATTCGGTGCATCCGTAATTATTAAACAAATCGATATTTTTCGTTCGGAATAGCAATAACAAAGCAGCCCCCAGGTTCAGGCGCTCTCCACCGGATACAATATACCTAACACAATCCGGAATATATTCGATTAGCTGGGGTTGTCTACTAAGCAGCTTCAATATTGGTGCACCCAAAAAGACTCCCGTTGATGCATTTTTATTTATCTGGGTGCATATTTTCTTAAAATTTATGTTTTTATCGATATCATCAATACATATCGTAGATCCAGCACAGAGGAAAATAAGTGACTGGTCTAGCGAAAAAGCAAAACAAAGCGGAGCATATTGCTGTACAATCTCACCAGATAGAAAAGGTAATTCATCCTTAAATTGCCTATAACTAAAATTCAATTGTCCCAATTTTTTCCTTACGATTTTTGGCTCCCCTGTTGATCCAGATGTCGTGATGTAATAACATACTTGAGAGTCATCATGAATATTTTCAATACCAAACTTAATTTCCTTTCCTTTAATATTCTGTGTCTGTCTATAACTCTTTAGAGATCTAATAGAAAATACATTATCACAAATTTGCTTTAGTTTAGCATTATTATCTTTAGTATATATAGTTTTTATGTTTAATTTTTCTACAATATTTTTTATATAATTAATTGGAGCTTTTACATCTAAGTTGATAAATGGAATATTTGCCTGCATACAAGCAAGCATTAATAAAAAGTGTTCAATGGATCCATTATCATAAATGCCGATAATATCCCCAATTATGTTTTTATGAACGAGGTCCTTTGATATACTATTACTGATGATATATAAATCTGAAAAAGAAATCTCCCTATCATAACACTTCAAAGCGATGTTCCCATTGTTAAGCGCATGTTCCTGGAATACAGAAAGAATGTTCATGATACACCTTCTTATATACAAGAAATTCGTTTTAAATAAAAATTATCTTTTAGAAAATACTCACGTCCGGAAATTGTTAAACGTCTATTTATCGCTAAATCTCACGAAAATGCTGAACATACTTTTATTATACAGACTTATTATACAAATTGACAAGGACAGATTCTGTCATTTTCCATACTTTCGTTTTCAGTCGACCTAGGTACGCCACATTTGCGTCCAATAACAACAATACCGCTAACACTACTTTGCAATGTTAGCGGTATTATTATGCTTCCTGTTATTCTAAGCCATATTTCTTAAAAAGTGTTTCACGGAACTCTCTATCAGAAACGGCTTTATGGGTAGCTTCATCACTCATGATCAATCCACCTTCGGATTCAGATGGATGCTGCGCATCCTGAAACTCTGGATTGTATTACAACCGTGTACCATTTGTCATAAATCCCGGCTATACACAGGATTCGCGCGGGCTGCCGGTTATGGCAGCCCCTACGCACAAGGCCTTCGGCCGTGTAATTATTTAATATCGCCTGTATGCGATTTCGTAGGGGTCGCCGCGTGCCTTTTCAGCCCGTCAGGTCGCGACCGCAGGAAGTGGCAGGACGGCTGCTGAAACGGACAGCAGAGGCGGGCGACCCGCCTTGAATAATGGCATCGTCACGGAATTTATGACGGACTGCGCATGGTCGTAATACAATCTTGAGTCTGTCGCGGTGGCACGCCGCATCTGAATCCGAGCAGGCGAGGCGTGACAGAACCCTACCACCACTACGTGGTCCCCCTCCATCTACGCTGTCCGTTTGGGCAGCTGCCCTGTCGCTCCCTGCGGTCGTTCCATTGCAGGCCCAAAAGGCCCTTCGCAGGGGAGGCTTTCTGCTTTTTACTGCTCTTCGCTGCCCTTCGCTACACATACTTTCTTGCCGCAGAAGGCGATACCGTATTTCCATACTTCCTTTATGCCGCGCTTTTGGAATTCTGTGATGTATTCCCGGTCCTCGATCTGCTGCAGTGCTTCCTTAGCTTTCTCTTCCATTTCGCCTTCGTTGGCGGCGACTTTGAATTCCATGATGACGCCGGCTCTGCCCGCTTCTTTCGGGAAGATGGCCAGGTCGAAGCGGCCGTAACCGCTTTCGCGGTTGGATTCGACGGTGTAGTCTTTGCCTAAGAATAAAGCCGTCATGCCCAACATGAAACCGTGGTAAAAACTTTCCTTATTGGCTGCATCATAGACACTGACGACGGCCTTTAAAATCTGCTGCAGTTGAAGGGCAAAGTTCTCCGCTTCCCCATCCAAGAGGTAATCGAATAAATCATCAAAGGTATTTTTATTGATATCCTGAGCCAGCGTATTCAGGATTTCTGTACTGTAGAGCTTTTGTATCTCTGCATTAGGAATGCAAAGGGAATAGCGATTATCGCTGAGAGACAATGCCTTTTCCACGGTTAAATAGCCTGTCGTCAAAAGCAGTGTAAATAAAGCTGCCTGATTTTTTCCTATTTCTGGATAAATGACACTTTCATCCAAGGTCACGCGGATACTGCTGCCTTCTAATAATACATGTATTTGTTTGATTCTCTGAGCATCGGCATGTGCCAGGAGAGAACGTAAAATTCCATTGCCCGATGTCCGCACCCAATAGGGCCTGGCCTGACAATCATGGGAAACATAATTAATGACTGACCAGGGATTATAGATTTCACTGCCATCAATGCGATAGCCATCATACCAATACTTCAACTCCTGCAGATGATCCTGGAAGTGTAAAACAGTAAGCAGCTCTTGGACTTCCTGCGAGGTAAAGCCGAAGACATCGCTATATCGGCTGGACAGTACAGAGCAAACATCAAAATTATTTAGGCCGCTGAAAATGCTTTCCTTGGCAACGCGCAGGACGCCTGTAAGGACAGCAAATTCCAAATTGCTGTTGGATTTCAGCACGCTGCCCAGAAACTGTCTCATGAAAGCGATGCAGTCCTCATAAAAACCGCATTCCCAAGCCTGCTGAATGGGCGCGTCATATTCATCAATCAGAACAATGACTTTCTTTCCATAATACTGATACATCATACGCAGTAACAAAGCTAAGGCATTGGCGAGTGCCGCTTTATTCGCCTTCTTCGTCACGATATCCTGAAAATTCTCGATAAGTTCCGGCTGAACTTTTTCCCGATTCCGCAGCTGCGTATGCTGCAGGAAAAGAGCCTGCAGATACTCAGCCCACATCTCCAGCATGTCCGGCCATGAACGGCAGGAAAAATCTTTCAGCGACAAAAACAATACCGGATACTGGCCGCGATGAGCCATGTATTCCGCCCCTGCCTGTTCGACAGCCAGCCCGTCAAAGAGATGACGGCTCTGTGCTTCTTTCTCGATGGAAAAGAACCATTCCAACATACTCATCGTCAAAGTCTTGCCGAAGCGCCGCGGCCGCGTGATCAGGGTCACAGCGCTGTGCTCATCGATTAGTTGGCGGATGAAATCCGTCTTATCGACAAAATAATAGTGTTCGTCCCGTATTTTTTGAAAATCATCAATACCAATCGGCATCTTCCACATGGCCTTCACCTGCTTTCTGTTAATCGTTCGTCGTGGGGAATGCGCCTAACGGCGCCGCAGTCCGCAGTCAGCCGTTCGCAGTCCGTGATTAGGTGATTCGTTCATCGTAGGTCGTTCATCGTTCGTCGTTGGCGAAACTGGCTCGCTGGCGCATCACCATCCACTCGGATTCAGATGGATGCTGTGCATCCTGAAGCTCTGGATTGTATTACGACCGTGTGCCATTTGTCATAAATCCCGGCTATACACAGGATTCGCGCGGCCTGCCGGTTATGGCAGCCCCTACGTACAAGGCCTTCGGCCGTGTAATTATTTAATATCGCCTGCATGCGATTTCGTAGGGGTCGCCGCGTGGGCGACCCGCCTTGAATCTACGCTGTCCGTTTGGGCAGCTGCCCTGTCGCTCCCTGCGGTCGTTCCATTGCAGACCCAAAAGGGCCTTCTCAGGGGAGGCTTTCCGAACGACGAACGGCAATCTTCTTGCCGCAGAAGGCGATGCCGTATTTCCATACTTCCTTTATGCCGCGTTTTTGGAATTCTGTGATGTATTCCCGGTCTTCGATCTGCTGCAGGGCTTCTTGGGCTTTCTCTTCCATTTCGTTTTCGCTGGCAGCTACCTTAAATTCCATGATGACGCCGGCCTTCTCTACATCCTTGGGAATAATGGCCAGGTCGAAGCGGCCGTACCCGCTTTCCCGGT
>Ga0256406_1004200_pt1 | contig 16850 bp, 12 predicted proteins | sample RumenRJG_03DNA_FD_185986 | JGI IMG/M metagenome (GOLD analysis project Ga0256406, IMG submission 185986) | Bovine rumen microbial communities from Lethbridge, Alberta, Canada - RJG_03 | ecosystem: Host-associated > Mammals > Digestive system > Stomach > Rumen | place: Canada: Alberta | collected... | reverse complement strand
GCCATAAAATCAGCGCTCCCTCAATGCTTCGTCTTTGTACTTGCGGAACGGATCGAGGAAGAAGTCGATGATCTTCTTCTTCTTGATCTTGATCTCCGCCGTGACATTCATGCCCGGTGTCAGGTCGATGCCGCTGTCGTCGTTCTCGAGGCCGAGCGTCAGGCGATACTTCTGGTACGTCTCTTTGTCCTGCGCATCCGAGCCGGCATCCGGCGAGATTTCATCGACCGTCGCGTTCACCATGCCATACTTCTGGAAATTGAACGTCTCGACCTTGACCTCGGCATCCTGTCCCTGCTGGATGAAGCCGATATCCTTGTTGTCTGCGTATGCCTCGATCTCGAGCGTCGCGTCATCCGGCACGACCATCATGATAGCCTGTCCCTCGGACACGACACCGCCGAGCGTATGCACGGCCAGCTGGTTGATGCGGCCCGAAATCGGCGCGACGATGACGGACTGCTGGTTCGTCTCCGACGCCTTCTTGAGCTCTTCCTCGATGGCATTGAGCTGGCGCTTCGCCTCGACGAGCTGGCTCATCGTATCCTGGCGGTAAGCCGAGTCCGTCGTTGCGAGATTGTCCTGCGCTTCCGCGAGACGTCCCTGCTGCTCGAGGATGCTCTTTTCCGTCGCATCCGCGTTGCGCTGCTGCTCGACGCGCGTCGCGCGCGCTTCGAGGAGCTGGAAGTAGCTGATGGCATCTTCCTGCATGAGCTCTGTCAGGCGGTCTTCCTTCTCCTGCGCGACCTGCTGCAAGGCACGGTACTTCTGGAGCTGTGCCTCGGAGCCCTCGACGGCTGCCGATGCCTGCTGCACCGCTGAGAGGTTCTTCTCCTGGTCCGCTGCAAGCTTCGCGCGGCGGCTCTCGTAGAGCGTCACCTGCGCGGCCACATCCTTCGCCTCGAGCAGGCCTTCCGGATCCTGCGGCGGCGTGAATGGCTGGTCCTGCATCTCCGCATTGAGGCGCGCGACCGTCAGGCCGTAGTAGGCTGCCTGCTTCTTGAGCTGGTCGACGTCGGCCTGCGTCTTCGTCGTATCGAGCACGACGAGCGTCTGCCCTTCCTCGACATAGTCGCCTTCCTTGACATCGAGCTCCTTGATGGCGCCCTTGTTCTGCGACTGCACAATCTTGACATTGCCGACCGGGATGACCTTGCCGTTTGCGACGGCCACCTCATCGACATCGCCGACACAAACCCAGATGGCGCCCGCCACAAGGAGCGCCACGAGCGTCCAGAGCACCGCGCGGCCCACAGGCGAAGGCGGCGTCTCCGTCACCTCGAGGATGGACGGCAGGAACTCCGTCTCATTCGCGTCCCTGTCCTCCCCGAGGAACTTCTTCCACAAGTCTTTGATCTTCATTTGCTTACCCCTTGCTGATTGTAGAGATTCCGATAAAAGCCGTCTTTCTGCAGGAGCTCGGCTGGCGTGCCCTGCTCGACGAGACGGCCGTGGTCGAGGACGAGGATGCGGTCGCAGTGCGCGACCGTCGACAGGCGGTGCGCGATGATCAGCATCGTGCGGTCGCCGCCGATTGCTTCGATATTCTTCATGACTTCGCGCTCTGACTCATAGTCGAGCGCGCTCGTCGCTTCGTCAAAAATCAGGATGCGAGGATTCGTCAGGAGCGCGCGCGCAATCGCGATGCGCTGGCGCTGTCCGCCGCTGAGCCCTGCACCGCGCTCACCGACCTTCGTATCATATCCCTCGTCGAGCTCAAGGATGAAATCATGCGCCCCTGCGAGCTGCGCGGCACGCATGACCTCGGCCATCGACGCCGCTGGCCGCCCCGCCGCGATATTGTCGCGGATGCTGCCGTCAAAGAGGTAGCTGTCCTGCATGACGACGCCCATCTGGTGCCGCAGCCATGGATACTCCGTCGTTGCGAGGTCGCGGCCGTCGACGGAGACCACGCCTTCGTCCGGCAAGTACATCCGCTCGATGAGGCTCGCGAGCGTCGACTTGCCCGAGCCCGAGCGGCCCACGATGCCGATCTTCTCGCCCGCCTTGATGGAGAACGATACGTGATCGACCGCGAGCGGCAAGTCGAGCCGGTAGCGGAACGACACATCCCGCATCTCGATCGCGCCCTGCATCGGTGCGCGACGCTCCGTCATCGGCATCAGCACCGGCTCCATGCGAGCATGCAGGACATCGCCGATGGCCACGAGCGCAAAGCACGTCTGCTGGATCTGCGGCCAGAGCGTGAAGATGCGCACCAGCGGCCCGACGGCCTGCGCCGCGAACATCTGGAATGCGATGAGCTGGCCGAGCGTGAAACGGTTCTCCATGACCATGTAGCCGCCGACCCAGAGCACCGCGAGCGTCGAGACGACCTGCAGCGCGCCGTTGCCCGTATTCATCACGAGCGCCAGCGACTGCATGTGGAAATTGCGTCCGACGAAGCGCGCGAGCGACCGTTCCCAGCGCCGCAGGAACTGCGGCTCGATGGCGAGCGCCTTGACCGTTGCCATGCCCGTGACCGCCTCGACGAGGAACGACCGCTGCGCCGAAAGCGCGGCGAACGACTCCTGCATCTTCTTCTGATACAGCGGCATGAACCAGACGGCCTGCAGCGCAAAGAGCGGGATGATGACGAGCGCCAGCACCGTGAGCTTCACGCTGTACCAGAGCATAATCGCCATGAAGACAACGGAGAACAGCGCATCGAGCAGCGTCGTCAGCGTCGTGCCCGTCAGGAACTGGCGGATGCCCTGCATCATGTTGATGCGCAGCATCGTGTCGCCGACACGCCGGTGCTCGTAGTACGTCACAGGCAGGCTCAGCAGGTGGCGGAACAGCCGCGTGCCGAGGATGGCATCGAGCTTCGTCGTCGTGAAATTCAGCAGATATGTGCGCACGAACATCAGCACGCTCTGCACGAGCAGCAGCACGATCATCGCGATGCCGAGCACCGTCAGCGTCGAGAGGCCGCCGTTGCCGATGACCTTGTCGATGATGACCTGCGTAAAGAGCGGCATCATGATGCCCATCGCCTGCAGGAAGAACGACGCCGCGAGCACTTCGATGAAATACTTCTTGTAATGCAGGATGACATCGTAGAACCAGTCGAGGTTGTACTTCTGCCGGATGGACGCCCACGACAGCCGCGGCATGAGCACGAGCACTTCGCCCGTCCATGCCTCGCGGAACTTCGCAGCCGGCATCGCGATCGGCTTCTCACGCGACGGGTCAACGAAGAATACGACGGCATCGCTCGAGACACCGAGCATCGCATACGCACCATTGCGGAAGCGGACGATGGCCGGCAGCTGCGCCTCATGCAGCTCCTCGAACGTCAGATAGAGCAGCTGCGACCGATAGCGATAGGCGCGCAGCACGCGCGGGGCATCATCCCAAGAGAACGCCGTATCGCGGAGTTCGGGGTGCTGCTGCACGAGCGCGTCCTGCGTCACCTTCACACCGCGATGCGCCAGTGCGAGGGCGATCGAGCGGAGCGCACTGTAGCCCTCCGGCACCTGTGTTTGATCTGCCATATGATGACTCCTTTGATTTTGTTCCAAATACTTCTCTATTATCGCAGACAGCGCCGCAAAAAGCAAGAAAAAGAGGACTTCCCGCGTCCGGGAAGTCCTCCTTGATGTGATGTTCTAGGGAAATAACGTCAGATTACTGTGCAACGGAGAACGACTTCGTCTTGGAGTTGTACGTCCAGATGCTGCCATCCTTCAGCGTGAACTGCTGTGCACCGCCAGCGACCGACTTGACCGTGAGCGTGGAGCCGTCATTGAATGCGAGCGTGAGATCCGTGCCATACTTGCAAGCGGAAGCGTTGATGTCCGTCGTGTCATAGTCATAGAGCAGGACTTTGTCCGTCGTATTCGAAGACATGATCGTGTCCTTGCCGCCATTCGCGCCGAACCAGAACGTCGTGCTGCCGCTCTTGTTGCCATAGAGCACATCGTTGCCAGCGCCACCATTGAGGTCGGAAGCACCCTTCGAAGCCTTCAGCGTCTCGTTCGCGCTCGTGCCAGCGATGACGACATCAGCCGTCGTCGTGGAAGCATCGACGACTTCGATGCCATAGTACTGCGCACTGCCATCCGTGCCGCTGTTGTCGAGCCAGATGTTCTTCTTGTCGTACGTATCCGTACCGATGACCACCGTATCCGTCTTGGAGCCGCCAGCATAGAGCGTGACATCGTCATCGAACGTGAACTTGTTCGCTGCCTTGGCGTTGCCGACCTTCGCAACCGTTGCGACCGTGTCGTCGCCGACCGTGAAGCGGATCTTGTCGTTCGCGCCGCGCTTTGCAACCGTCAGCGTCTGGCTGCTGTCGCCGCCAAACGTCAGCGTGACATTCGTGCCATCGCTCGTGAAGCTCGAAGCTGCGGAAGCGAAGTGGATGCTGTCTTCGCCGTTCTTCGCGGACGCATCATCCTGATAGCTGTACCCCTTGATCGTATCCTTGCCGTAGCCAGCAGCATACTCATAGACATCATTGCCCGCGCCGCCGACGAGGACATCGCCCTTGGAGCCGGCACCGATGAGCGTGGAGGAACCCGTGCCGCCCGTGAGCGTTGCTGCCTTGGAGCCGCTGACGAGGACGACGTTGCCGTTGCTTGCCGATGCATTGACGTTCGAAACGTTGTGATACATGCGCGTATCGCCATAGTTCGTGCTGTTGCCGAGGTCAATCGTGTAGTCCGTGCTGTCATTTGCGAGGAAGAGCGTGCCATCGTCATCCATGCTCCAGACATAGTTCGCATCCGAGTTCAGCACAGCATTGTTCTCGCCCTTGAAGAACTGGACGTTTGCCGTCGTGCCAGCAACATTGAGTTTGACATTGAGGGAATCATTTGTCGTCGGCGCCGTCGAAGGCGTAGTGCCAGTAAGTACGGTTCCCGTGCCACCAGAGACTGCTCCAAGGCTGACCCTTGCCTTGCCCGTTGCGAGGACGAGATCCGAGGAACCCGTAATCGAAGCCTTCTTGAGGGCATCGGACGAATCAACATAGATGATATCAGCTTCATCATCGAAGCCCGTCGTGAAGCCCGTGACGGAGTCGCTGTCGCTGCCATCATAGAGCTTAACCGTGACAGCCGTTGCATTGTCTGCAATCGAGATGGAGTCATCGCCGCGGCCGCCATCAATCGTGTCGTTCGAGCCAGCGTACACCGTGTCCGCCTGGCGAGAGCCGATAACGGAATCACCGTTCTCGTCGTTGAGGTTGCTGTAGATGTAGAAGCCAGACTTCGACTTCGAGCTCGAGACATCGACCGTCGTGCCGTCAGAGCCAACCCACGCGAAGTTCTGCGTGCCAGAGGCGAGGCTCGTCGAAACTGCATAGAAGCCCGTGTCCGTGCCCTCGACCGTACCGGAGACTTTAGCATTGCCCCAGCCGCCGTCCGTCGTCAGAGACGCACCAAGCAGGCTGTCTGCGAGCTGAATCGTGTCATTCGCCCAGTCAAAGTCCGTGATGTTGACGTTCTTCGCGCCAATCGAAATCGTGTCCTTGCCATCGCCGAGCGTAACCTGCGTGCCTTCGCCTGCAATCTTGAGGGAGTCATTGCCCGCGCCAGCATCAATCGTTGCCTTCGTGCCCGTCGATGCGATGTCGATGACGTCATTGCCGTCGCCGAGATCATACGTCACGCCTTCAACTGTTGCGCCCGTGACCGTATCGTTGCCGGCGCCCGTCGAAATTGACCAGCTGCTATCCTTCTGCCAGATGAACTTCGAAGCATCGACGATATCATCCTTCGAGCCCGTCGAAACGGAGTTGAGAGAAATCGTCGGCGTGCCGCCGATGGAAACCTGCTTGTCATCCTCGCCCGTGATGGTGTAGCCCGTGGATGCGTCACCATCAACCGTCACAATGGACGTGTAGTCCTTGTTCGCGAGTTCAGCCGTCTTTTTCCAAGCCGCCGTGCCGGCGCTCTTTACGGTGAATACACCTGCTTCAGTCGCGTCGGAAAGTTTAATCTCATACTTTGTTGCCATAGAAATACAACCTCCTAAAAAATGTGTGTAGATGCGAGGCAGAGGCCTTGCAATCGCCTGTCTGCCGACTTTGAGAGAAACCAGCCGACAGAAAAAAGATGAACTTTTAGGATTATCCTACCACAGCTCTGCGGAAATGTAAAGATTTTTTGTCAGAGAAAACGAAAACGGCCATAAAAATGTCTCCCCCATGCGGGCGATACGCACAGGGGAGACGCAGAGGTTGTCAAAGTGGTGAGCGCCCGCAGCCTTGCGAGCGCAACATGTACTTTTCATTCATCCTACCATAAGTGGCGAAAAATTGCAAGAAAATTTCTCTTCGACATCCATGCCCACGCCGCCGCTGCCGCGAGCGAGCTTGCCGTCCCGATGGCTCCAGCGGCCAGCACAGCGCAGGTATGCCCGACAGCAGGCTCTGCCGCCCCATACGATGCGAGCATGACCGTCACGAGCATGGGCGCGTGGAGGAGGTAGAGCGGCAGCGAGAGCGCGCCGCAGGGCGCGAGGCGCGCGAGGTCTCTGCAGACCGGCCGCGCGGCGGGCAGCACGGCAAGCGCGAGCACGGCAAGTGCGAGACCGATGCACCAGAGCGCAGCATCCGGCATGCGGCCGCGCGCGAAGGAGAGCAGCGTCAGCGAGAGCCAGATGGCTGCGAGCACGAGGCAGGCACTGTATTTTCTGCCGAGCCAGTCCTCCAGCCACTGCTCGATGGACGGCATAGCACAGCCGAGGACCGTCGCAGCAAAGAGGATGCCATGCGGCGCGATGCTGCCCATGCGCCCGGGCCAGACGATGCCGGAGACGCCTGCCGCGAGTCCGCCAGCCACGCCGAGCATCACCAGCGCGCGAGCGGCACCGCCCGCGTGGCGCTCCCCCATCCAGCCGGCGAAAATCACCCATGCATTGCCGAAAAAGAGGTCGCGCAGCATCCAGAGCGGCGGATCGATGGTCGCGTCAAAGACGATGGTCATGGCCGCCACGTCCGCGAGGCGCGGCGGCACGGCGTACATCGTCGCGAGCCAGCTATTGCCGAGCCGCGCACCGTACGCCTGCGTCTCGGCGGGGAAGGCCTGGAGCCACGCCCAGATCAGGAACCCCGAGATGGCGAACGGCACGGCGAAGCGCAGATAGCGGTGCGCGAGCGCGTGCAGGAGCCCCGTGCCCGCATGGTAGCGCACGAGGCGGCCGCTGACGAGGCAGAAGACCGGCACCCAAAAGCAGCTCATCTCGAGCGCGCCGAGCGCTTTCACGGCCTGCCGCACAGGCGATGCCAGCGTCTGCGGGTAGAAGATGCCGAAGACATGCCCCCAGACAATCGCCAGGCATGCAAAGAATTTCAGCCCGTCGATCCAGGCGATGCGTTCCTTCATGGCTGCACCTCCCCATCCGCATCGGATGAAGCCGGAATCGCAAGTGCCGGGCCGAGCACGTCATTGACCATCTGCTGCGCGCGCCACGACCAGTGCGTGTCATCGCACCAGTAGAGATCCTGGATGCCCGCTGCGACGGCCGCGCGCAGCGGCGCTTTTGCCTCTATAAAGATATAATCTTTTCGAAGTGGCCGGATTTCGTCGTAAAACGGATTTTCCGGCAGGCGGCTGCTCTCTGCGAGCCAGGGCTGGTAGACATCGGACTTGTCTGGCGGGACGAGCACGACGAGCTGGACGCCATGCTGCGCGAGCACAGCCGCGAACGCATTGAGCTCGTCATTGACAGCTGCCGCATCGGGAGGCTCCGCGAGATACCGCCCATCCTCGGCGAACGACAGCAGCGTCCGCTCCCAGCCTGGATTCGAAAACGCGGGAATCGTGAGCTCTGCGCGCGCGACGTCAGGGCTTGGCTGGCCATCATGCTCTTTCGCATAGAGGTGGTTCAGCACATACGCCTTGTTCGCGGCGGCCATCGTCGTCGAGAGCAGCGTCCCTGGCGGCACGATGCCGCGGCCGCGGACTTCGCGATAAGCAAGATACGTGCGCTCGAATTCTTTCTTTGACCAATCCGGCGGCGGCAGCACGCGCGAGGCGAAATGGACGCCGATCATGCGCTCGCCGCACTCAAGCACGAGATAGCGCGGCCGGATGCGGTCGACATAGCCGAGCTGGACGAGGAGCCGCGCCATCTGGTAGACATCGATGCTGTCATCCTGCCCGCGCAGCAGGCGGGTCGCAAATATCGAGCGGACGCCGTAGCGCGCGGCGAGGTCGTCGAGACAGCTCGCGCCGCCGCCGCCGCCCATCATGGAGTCGCCGACGACGAGGACGTCATATTGCTCCTCGGAGCCCTCGGCGATATAGTGCTGGAGCGTCTCGTGCTGCGGCTGCCAATCTGCATTCGGCGTCTCGGCGCGCGGGATGACGAGCGCTCCCATGCGCGCGAGGTCGCCGTGGCCGTCGTGCTCATAGAACGTCTCCTTCGTCACGCCGTGCCAGAACGCAATCTCGAGGGCTGCGACGAGGAACGCGAGCAGAAAGAGCCCGCAGGCAAAGCGCTTGGAATTCATCTGCATGTCGGGGCTCCTTTCAGAACTGGAAGTAGAGGAAGCTCGTCGCGGTGCCGAGCTGATAGAGTGCGGCGAGGAAGAGCGCGGCGGCAGCGCAGAACACCGACCACGTCAGGCGCAGGCGCTTCACCATCTGATGCGATGGAGGCGCAAACGCAATCAGCAGCACGGCGAGGATGAAGATTTTTTTCGGGAACTGATAGAGCACGGGCTGCCAGTCGAGCACCAGGCCAAAATGACTGGCGGCAGCGACGAGCGTTGCAGGCCAGGCAAAGCCGTGCAGGCCGAACATCGCCGCAAGGACGGTCGCACCATCGCCCGCGCTGCCCGCGCGGAAGAAGACCATCGCGAGCGTGACCCAGAGGAGCGTGAGGATGTGGCCGAGCGGGCGCGGCATCGGAAGCTTTTTCTGCCGCCAGATATGATTGACAGCGATGCCTGCCGCATGCATCGCGGCGAAGATGACATAGTGCCATCCCGCGCCGTGCCAGATGCCGACGACGAACAGCGTGAACGTCGCGGCGCCGGTCGTGACGACGGCCGTGGGACGGCGGAAGCAGCGCACGAGCGGCATGTAGACGCAGGCCGTCAGCGCGTTCGTCAGGGAGATGTGCCAGCGCTGCCAGAACGTGATGAGGCTCGCAGCGCGATATGGCGCGTTGAAGTTGATGGGGATGGTGATGCCCATCATGCGCGCGAGGCCGACGGCCATGTCGCTGTATCCCGAGAAGTCAAAGTAGAGCTGGCAGAGGTAGCAGGCCATGACGAGCCAGCTGCCGAGGAACGTGAGGTTCCCGGGCGCGCGGAACGCGGGATCGACGTACTGGATGAAGCTGTCGGCAATCAGGACTTTCTTCGCGAGGCCGAGGAGGAAGAGCATGCTGCCGCGCGCGAGGTCGTCCCAGCGCGGATGATGCAGCGCATCGTCCGCGAGCTGCTGCATCATCTGGCGGTGGTACAGGATGGGGCCTGCCATGAGGTGCGGGAAGAACGAGACGAAGAGCGCATAACGCACGAGATCGTGATCCTTCGCGACACCTTCGTAGCAATCGTAGAGATAGAGCACCTGCGTAATCGTGAAGAACGAGATGCCCAGCGGCAGCACGAGATGCAGGAGCGGAATTTGCGCGCCTGTCAGCGCATCGAGATTTTTCAGGAAGAAGTCGAGGTATTTGTACCAGCCGAGCAGCCCGAGATCGATGACGAGACCGAAGAGGAACACCGCGCGTGCACGGGCCGTCTGTCCAGCCGCGCGCATCGAGAGAATCCGGCCAGCGACGACATAGTTGACGGCGATGCTGCCGATGAGGAGCGGCAGGTACCGAACATCCCACCAGCCATAAAAGAAGAGGCTCGCAAACGTGAGCCAGAGATTCGATGCCTGACAGCCAAGCCGCCCGAAGAAAAAGTACCCGCCGACGGCAACCGGGAGAAACAGAAAAATAAATTCGTAAGAATTGAAGAGCATGGGAGTTCCTTTCATACCAGCCGCAGACCATGCCGCCGCAACGCGATATACATGGTGACCGTCACGAACGTCTCGACGCAGACGACAGTGATGGCCATGCCGATTTCCTGCCAGGCCCAGACGAGGGGGAAGACGAGCAGGAAGTTGACGGCAGCCGAGGCCATGAGGATGCGGCTGAAGAGGCGCTGCATGCCGAAGGCGACCATCGTCTGGATGCCGAAGATGTTCGAAAGGCCGATGATGAACGGCAGGAAGCTGATGATGCGCAGCACACGGATCGAGGCGTCATAGGCGTCGCCCATGATGAGCCGCGTGATCGGCGCCGCAAAAATGCAGACGATGACGGAGAGCACGAGCGCGAGCCCGCCGATGACCTTGACGGCCTTGCGCAGGAAGCGGATGGCGTCGTCCCGCGCATCCTTGACCATCGCGGAGACATGCGGAAAGATGGCGTTCGAAATCGGCATCAGGAGGCCTTTGACGGCTTCGATGAGCTTCGAGGCCGCCGCGTAGTAACCGACGCAGGTCTCGTTCGTGAGGAGCCCGAGGATGAAGACATTGCTGTTCGTGTAGAGGTTGATGAAGAGCGTCGAGAGGAAGATATCCCAGCCGTCCCGGAACTTCTCCCGGATGGCGGCAAGCGTCGGCCGCCGGAAGAAGTGCGGCTGCCGACGCGCAATCATCGCGAGCGAAAGGATGCCCGCGACGAGCGGCGTGACGGAGAGGAAGACAGCAGCTGCGTAGACGTCACCAGCCCCCTTCACGAACGCGAAGATGCCGAGGACGGAGCAGGTGCGCGCGGCGATGTTGAAAATCGTGATGAAGCGCATCTGCTGGATGCCTTGGAAGTACCAGATGGGGAAGAGCGCGCCGCCGACGAGTGCGGGCAGGCAGGCGAGCACGAGCAGGGCGTCGATATGAGCGCGGAACATCACAAGACCGACGAGAATCACGACCGTCGCGCCAAAAAGCAGCAGGCATTTCGCGCCGAGGATGGCGGCGAAGTCCTGCGGGATGGCCGCAGGCTCGTCTTTTGCAATGTCGCGCGGGGCCGTGAGGTTGAAGCCGTAATCGACGACGAGGTTGCCGTAGTTCATGATGGTCTGGCAAAAGACAATGCTGCCGTAGCCGGCGGGCCCGAGGACGCGCAGGAGGTACGGCAGCGTGATGAACGAGACGATATATTCCGCACCCTTCAGGATGAAGAGCGAGACGATGTTTGCCGAGAGTTTGCGATTCATGAAGATGCCCTCCGCAGCAGCAGGCGGCAGACGATGGCAAGCAGGATGGCCATGTAGATGGGCGTCGTGCCCGCGAGATCGACGAGGAAGCGCTCGTCGATGGAGGAGAGGAAGAGCGGGTAAGCGAGGAGCGCGTAGAGCATGAGAGCATAAGCGCTCCTCGTACGATATTTCACATAGCGGTATGCAAGCGTGTAGCCGCCGCCGAGGAGCGCCATGAAAACGCACATGCCGATGCCGCCAAAGTCGAGCAGGTAACGCCAGACACAGGTGTAGACGTTCGTGTCGATGCCATCGAAATAGACGAAAGGCAGAAAGATGTCGACTTTCGGCAGGGAGGGAAAGAGGTGCGCAAGCGCCCGATAAGGGCTGATGAGCGTGTTCGAGAAGAAGAGGCCGTCTTCGGGGAGCGGCAGAGCCGCAACCTGACCGAGCGCGGGGATGGAGAGGCCGATGTAGTGCGAGAGGATGACGAGCGGCGTACGGTCGCCGCCGACAGCCTTGCCCGTGAGGAAGCCCATGAGCAGGAACGCCGTGAGGACGCAGATGCCGAAGAGGACGGTGCCGCCGATGATGCGCAGGTGCGCCCCCGTGCGGAACTGATGCGCCCGCGCGTAAAGAACGGCAGCGACAATGAGCGTGTAGATGCCGAAGCACATCATCGCCATGCGTCCGGTCGTGAAGATCATGAACGGGACGTAGAGCGGCACGGGCAGGAGCCAAAGAAGGTTTTCCCAGCGCCACGGTGCGAAGACGGCGCGGCGCAAAAAGACATAGACGGCGACGGAGACCATCGCCTGCGCGGCCAGCAGGCGATAGGACATCCAGCGGCTGAAAGTGAAGGTCTGCGCCTCGACGGCGGGACGAATCACGCCAAGGATGCCGAAGATGCCGTTGCGGTTGCCGAGCCGCACGGAGGCCGTGTAGATTTCATCGTAGCTCTGCCAAGCCATGACGGCCATGAGGCCGAGCAGCACGGCAAACATGAGCCAGCCACGTCCCCCGCTGCGCACGTCCGCCAGCGCGGAAACTCGAAGCTCCCCTGCTGGCTGCACGTCGCGCCAGCCAGCGAAGATGCTGCCAGCCGCGAAGGCCAGCATGCCGCCCGCAAGCGCGAGGAACCCCGGCCCTGTGAGCGCGAGGTTCCATTTCGCCTGTGTCATCATGGCGCAGAATGCGCTGAGCGCCATCGTTCCGGTCATGAGGACGGCCGGCTCGAGGAGGTCATAGCGGAACCAGAGCAGGAGGCAGAGGAAGAGCAGCAGCATCGTCCAAAAGAAGAGCGTCAGGACGCTGAGATCAGGCATGGCGGTTCTTCCTCATGGCATTCACGAGCAGGAGGAACGTGCCGAGGAGTGCGCCGAGCACGATGCCGACGATGCCGTACTTCGCGATGACGCGTTTGTTCGAGACCTGGACGGATTCGGGCAGGACTTCGAGCTCGCCATCCGGATGGTATGCAGGATGCAGGCCAGCGGCCTCGAGATGGCGCTGCGTGAGCTGCACGTAGTCCGTGAGGAACGGCTTGCCCTGTTCCGCAAGGTAGGCTGGGTCCTTGCTGATATCGTCGAGGAGGCCGAAGGCGAAGACGGCATACCCGCCTTCGGACGTAACTGTCAGATGCTTCTGCAGCCAGAGGAGCTTCTGCACGCGCGTCATCGCCGTCCAGCTCGCATCGAATTTCGCGTAGTCATAGCGTTCTTCCGTTTGCTGCAGGAATTCGTTGAGCATGGAGAACGAAGCGAGGTATTTCGCGCCGCCGGAGCTGCCAGCTGCGGCAATGCCTTCTTCGCCGGCCGGATACTGGATGATGACGGACTGCTCTTCGTAGTAGAGGCCGCTCTTCGTGACGTGCTCGCCAAAGAAGGCTTTTTCCACCATGAGCGCGCCGCTGACGAGGATTGCGCAGAGGAGGATGACCCACCAGCGGCGGGCGAGCTCGTGGCGAATGGCGTTCTTGGAATCGTTCATAGGGTTTCTCCCTTCTCTTTCTTCATCGTTTCAAAGGGCTGTGCGATGGCACGGCGCAGGAACTGTCCGGTGCAGGCTGCCTGCTGAAGCGGCCGCAGATTCTCCCGATATGTGTCGTAATCCGCCTCGGAAAGCGCTGCAATGCGCGCGGGGATGTCGGTCAGGGCATCGACCGTGAATCCGATGCCCTGCGTCTCGACGAAGCACGCAATGGCGGCTTCGCGCCAGGTGATGACAGGCAGGCCGGCCGCGAGGCAGAGCGAGAGCTTGTGCGGGTTGTTATACCGCAGGTACTCTCCCATCGGGCCCGTGCAAGTCTCTGCGCTCGTGCCGTCCCAGACGATGCCGAAGCTCCCCTCCATCTCATACGGGACGCGGTCGGGCGGAAAGCTGCCGTGGTAGTGGATGCGCTCGCCCGGAAAGCGGGCCGCATCGAAGCCAACGCCGTAGAGGTGCACGTCGAGCGGCAGCCGGAGGAACGATGCATCCTGCAGGAACCGGCTCTTGGCAAGGTTGCCCGCAAAGGCGACGGACGGCGCGAGATGACGTTCCTGCGCGGGAAATGGCGCGTCCAGCAGGTAGTCGAAAGCGCCGAGCTCGATCATGGGCGTCTGGACGCCGCGTGCGCGGAGCTCTGCCGCCATCTGCGCGTTGTGCACGATCAGGCAGGATGCCGAGCGCAGCACCGCGAGCTCGTCCGCCTCGGAGACGCGGCCGAAATGACGCAGGGCATCGACGTCATGGACGACGAGGAGCGTGCGGTTCTGCCGCACGAGGCGGCGCAGGCAGCGCAGCGTGACGGCATCGTAGTAAAAAGGGTACTGCAGGATGAGGTCGCGGCCGCGGAAGCTCCGAAGATGCGCGAGCTTCCGCAGATAGGCAGGCGATGCCTTGTGAAAGAGCTTGCGGAGCTTCGATGGGAAACGGCGCTCTTCGAGATGCTCGAAAGGCGTGTACCCAAGCGCACGCAGGATGGCCTCGACGTCATTTCGCGCCTTGCTGCCCGCATTCGCGCCCTCCGCTGGGCGCTCGCTGAGGAAATACGTCACTTGCTGCAAAAGAATTCCTCCATCTTTCTCGTTTCGGCTTCGATGTCATAGCCCGCACGGCGAATGGCCTCCGACGTATCACGGCGCGGCTGGCCGGCATCTCCGAGGATGGCGTCTGCCCAATCCTCGACACGCCCGAGCGGCAGGAAGTGCATCCCGTCCGTCATCGCGAGTTCCCGCGAGACGGCATCCGAGACATAGCATGGCAGGCCGGCCGCCTGCGCTTCGACGCCGACGAGCGGCAGGCCCTCGAAGTGCGAGGGCAGCAGAAAGGCATCCATGGCCTGCATGAGGTCGGGAACGTCGCTACGAAGTCCGAGGAACCGGACGTTTTCCGAAAGGCCGAGCCGTTCCGCCTTTTCATGCGCCGCGTCGAGGAACGTCGTATCCCCGACAGCATCGCCGACGAGCAGCAGGACGGCATCGGGGTGCTTCGCGTGCACGGCGGCAAAGATGTCGAGCAGGAAATCATGGTTTTTCTGGTAGGAAAAGCGGCCGACATGGCCGAGCACGAGCGCATCATGGACACCGAGCGCCGCCCGCACGGAGGCGCGCCGCGCGGCGTCCGGGCGATAGGCTGCTGTGTCGATGGCATTGTGCACGACATGGAATGGCGTCTTTTCGCCGAACATCCAGCGGCCCGCCGCTTCGGAGCATGCGAGATAATCCGTCGCCGAGGCGCGCAGCAGGCGCTGGTTCATGGCGATGAGCGTACGGCGCGCCGTGCCGATCGCGTTCTCGAAGCCCGCGTTGTGCGAGTGGATGACACGGCGCGGAATGCCAAACTTCTTCGCGATGACGAGCGGATAAACGTATTCGAGACTGTTCGTATTGAGCACGATGGCATCATAGACGCCTGCATGGCCACGCAGGAGCTGGTACCACTCGCGATAATGCCGCAGGGGATTCCGGTGGCGGGAGCAGACGCGAAAGACTTCGCTCCCCGCGTCCAGGATTTCCTGCTGGAAGCAGATGTCGTACTCGCCCGTGATGTTGACGAAGTCATAGTGGACGCGCGCGGGGTCGAGGTGGCGGAACTGCTGCATGAGGTAGGTCTCGAGACCGCCCCAGTTGCGCGTCATGCCGACCTCGAGAACGCGCTTCGGCTGTTTCTGTGCCATGCATTTCACCTCTTGATGCGGGCAAAGAGCAGCGGAAAATGCTGCTTCGTGAAACCGATAAGGCCCGTGAGCGAGAGAACCGGCACCTTCCACGACGAGCGCAGGAGGCCGAGCAGCACGGACTGCTTGGCATTCGCGCCAGCGATGTGCGCCGTACGGAACGATGCGTAGAGCGGGTCGTGCCGGATGGCAGCGAGGACTGCCGCGCGGCGGCCCGTGCTCCGCTGGAGGGCGCTGTAGCAGAAGCGCGCATAGAGCCACCAGGCCTGCTGCAGGAGCGCACGGTCATCCGAGAGCCCTGTCTCTTGCGCAAATGCCAAGAATCCGCGAATCTTCAGCATGTGCGTTCCGTAGTAATCATCGTTCCGCGTCGTCGAGAGGCTGGCATTCGCGCGCTTCGCATAGTGGTAGCCTGCATACGGCAGGACGCAGAGCCGCTTTGCCGCACGCGCCGCCGCAAGGTTGAATGCGAAGTCCTCGTTGACGCGGAGCGTCTCATCAAAGCGGATGCCAGCCTCCCGCAGGAGCGCCGCGCGATAGCAGCCATTCCAGAGGAAGCCGAACGCCGGAAACTGCTCGAGCCGGACGGCAGCGCGGCAGATGGCGGCCGGGCTGTCGCAACCAGCCGGTTCCAGACGGCAGGCCCTCTGATAGGAGACGCGGCCGTCCTCGATGTATTCTTCAAAGAAACCGCATTTGAAGATGTCGGCGGCCGGGTCTTTTTCGATTGCATCCGCATAAGCCGCAAGGAGACCGGGCTCGAACGTGTCATCGCTGTCGAGGAATGTCACGTACTGCCCCGAGATTTCGGGCAGCGCCACATTCCGCGCAGCTGCCGCGCCGCCATTTCGCGGCGTCCGAAGGACATGAAGCCGCGCATCCTCCTCGGCCGCCTGCAAGCAGAATTCGAGACTGCCGTCCGTCGAGCCGTCGTCGATGAGAAAGGCTTCGAAGTCCCCGAACGTCTGCGCCCGCAGGCAGCGAAGCGTTTCCTCAAGATACGCCGCCACGTTGTAGACGGGGAGAATGATGCTGAAAAAGGGCTTCATGTCAGTACGCCCCCTTCCGCTCGAGCACGACGGCGACGGTCTTGAAGAGGTAGATGATATCGATCCAGACCGACCAGTTGCGGACGTACCATGTGTCCATCTGGACGCGCTCCTCATACGTCGTGTCGCTGCGGCCGTTGACCTGCCACATGCCGGTGATGCCCGGCGGGACGAGGCAGAAGTCGGCGAAGTACTCGCCATACTTCGGAATCTCAGCCGCGATGATCGGGCGCGGGCCGACGAGGCTCATGTCGCCTTTGAGCACGTTGAAGAACTGCGGCAGCTCGTCGAGGCTCGTCTTGCGCAGGAAAGCACCGATGTGCGTGATGCGCGGATCGTCCTTGAGTTTGAAGTCGCGTTCCCATTCCTTGCGAGCCTCGGGATGCGCGGCGAGGTAGTCTTTGAGAACGTTTTCCGCATCGGGCACCATCGAGCGGAACTTGTAGCACGGGAATTCCCGGCCGCCCTGGCCGATGCGGCGGTGCGC
>Ga0256406_1004199_pt1 | contig 16850 bp, 13 predicted proteins | sample RumenRJG_03DNA_FD_185986 | JGI IMG/M metagenome (GOLD analysis project Ga0256406, IMG submission 185986) | Bovine rumen microbial communities from Lethbridge, Alberta, Canada - RJG_03 | ecosystem: Host-associated > Mammals > Digestive system > Stomach > Rumen | place: Canada: Alberta | collected... | reverse complement strand
TGTGAACTCTCCGTTTGCTGGATATCGGTTATTTTATTCTTCTATAAAAATACATCTATGTAACCCCCGGTTGATAACACGGGGATCGGCGGGAGCGCTGGAAGGCGTCGCTGACGGAGATGCCGCGGGCCTCCAGCCCGTCCCTTATCTTCCCGAGGGCCGCAGGGGAGCCGGACACGCCCATCCTGGCCAGGCGGGCGGAGAGCTCAGTCCTGGGATTGAGGCGGTCCAGCACCGCCTCCTTCGCCCCGGCGGCGGCCACTGCATCGCAGAACTCCTCCTCCTGACCCTCCAGGCGGTCCAGGACGGGGCCTATGAGCGCATAGACGCGGATGCCGGCGTCGGAGAGCCTTTTTATCGCCCTCAGGCGGGCCTCCGGCATAGGAGCCCCCGGTTCGAGGATCTTCGAGCCCCTCTCGTCCAGTCCGGTGACCGTCACCCCGACGATGCACTTCATCCCGGAGAGCAGGTCGGTGTCCCTGAGGACCAGGTCGGATTTGGTGTGCACATGGACAGGGAACCTCCTGGCGCTCAGGACCTCGAGGCATCTCCTCGTCAGCATGAACCTCGCCTCCGCCCCCTGGTACGGATCGGTGACCGTGCCGATCCCCACCGTTCCGCTGAGCCCCGGGAGCTCGGCGGCCAGGCGGTCCGCTATGTTGACCCTCACCCTGACCACCCTCCAGGTGTCCCAGGGCGAATGGGTGACCTCGGGGGCGTAGCAGTAGACGCAGCCGTGCTCGCAGCCCCCGTAGGGGTTGAGCGCGTAGTCTATCCCGGGGAGCCCGGAGGGCGAGAGGGCGCGCCTGCAGGTCACCGTCTCGTAGACGCCGTCCCACCTGTCCCTGTTCTGGAACTCCGGCAGGCGGGTGCCGCCTCCGTCCTCCGTCCCGAACCAATCCTTCACGCCTCTCCCATGGGAGGCACGGTAAATGGTATTTCCGTCGCTCCGATGCGAGGACGTCGCGGAGGACCGCACCGATGTCGGCGTTCAGGATGATGGACCTCTCCTCGATCCCCTTCCCGGTGTACGCCTCCCCGAGGTTCACGCAGGAGTATACCGCATTGCTGTTGTCCGCGGCCATCTTCAGGAACGGGATCTTGATTATCCCGGGCGTGTTCCCGCCGACGCCCAGTTCCATGAAGAGGACGCGCCTGCCGTCGGTCCTGTCTAGGAATTCACGATATCTGCCGGATGCCTCGTACCACCCTCTGTCCTGCACGAACCTGCCGTCGACGCGGAGATTGGGGACCATCCGCCTCCCGCATCTGGGACAGCGGGGGATGAGCTCCGAGGGTATGCGCATGTCCTTCTGCTCGGCGGCCATCCTGCGCACGGCGGCCTCGTCATCGTACGTCTCCTGCGTGCAGGGGACGCTGCACTGGAAGAGCCCATAGTCGCCCTGGGTGTAGAACAGCCTCTTCTTATCGAAACCGGCCAGCTGGAACTGGTGGTCCACATTGGTGGTCAGGACGAAGTAGTCCCTGCCTTTCACCAGTTCCAGGAGGTCGGTGTACGGCTTCCCGGGAGCGGTGTCGTAACGGTTGATGCAAATGAAGCGGCTCCACCAGGCCCAGTACTCCTCCTGCGTCGGGAACGGGTAGAACCCGCCGCTGTACATGTCGCGGATGCCGTACTTGGCCCTGAAATCCGAGAAGTTATCTTCGAAGCGTTTCCCTCCGTAGTCGAACCCGGCGGAAGCCGAGAGGCCGGCACCTCCGCCGATGACGACGGCGTCCGAGTTTTCCAGGGCGCTGCGGAGCCTCTCTATCTTCCTCCTGTACCCCTCGGGGCTGTCCTTCTCCTCGAGCTCGGTCAGCATCATCGCTTCCCTGCCCCCAGAAGGCCGCGGTAGATCTCCAGGTCCGTGCCCTTGAAGACGCAGAAGATCACCTCGATCCCGCTCCCTGTATCTTCCTTGTATGCCCTGACGGTGTCCACGGCGATCTCGGCCGCCCTCCTGTTGGGGAAGCGGAACACGCCGGTCGAGATGCAGCAGAACGCTATGCTCCCGGCCGAATGAGCGTCAGCAAGCTCCAGGCATGAGCGGTAGCACGATGCCAGGAGGCGCTCGTCCTCGGGGGAGACCGATCCCCGGATCATAGGCCCGACCGTATGGATGACGTACCTGCACGGCAGATTGTACGCCCTTGTGATCTCGGCCTGCCCGACAGGCTCGCCGGCAGGCTTCCCGGACATCAGCCGGGCGCACTCCAGCCTCAGCTGCACGCCGGCATAGGTGTGGATGCAGTTGTCGATGCAGGCGTGGCAGGGCACATAGCAGCCGGTCATCCCGCTGTTGGCGGCGTTCACTATGGCTCCGCAGCACAGGCGGGTGATGTCCCCCTGCCAAAGGTAAAGGTCCCCGCAGACCGGGCGGAGGTCCGCGATGTCCGTGATGCCGGCTTCCTCTATCTCATTGCGCAGGTACTCGTCCTGGACTTCCAGGAAGTCCCCGTCCGCGGCCCCCGGGGGGCGGATGTTCATCAGCGACCTGAGCAGGCGCTTCTGCTCATCTTCGCCTTCTGGGACAGCGGCACCGCCCTCTCCTGCTTCGGCGAGCAGCCTCTTGATAAGATATATTCTCCTCTGAGCCTGGTCCATTCTTCGTCGGGCATCATGATGCTCTTCGGGGTTTATATCCGGAGAAGTAACCGCCCCGCAACATACTTACCCGGAAGTGACCGCCCGTCGATCAGGTCCCAGGTCGGTCTTGCTCTTCCCGTAGTAGTCCTCGATCCTCCTCTGCCTCAGGAAGTCCGTGAGCACATCCGAGTTCCTGATCCACACCCTCCTGGGTATGTCCATGACCGAGCAGAGGTATCCCAGGGCGCCGTCGAGGCTGTCGAAGCGGTGCGGCTCCTGCTTCAGGGCCATGCGTACGTTCTCCCTCACGTTCCACACGCCCACGGGCATCACGTAACCGGGATGGGCCTCCCTGCAGATGACCGCGCCTGCAGTGCGGTGCTCCCTCTCCAGCAGCTCGTTCACCGCCATCCTCGAAGCGTAGTAGCATCCGCCGATGTGCGCGTACTCCCACCTGCTGTCGAAGAACTCGGAATCGTGTATTATCTCGACGCCCCTGCCGAACATATCGTTGTCCCCGATGCCCGAGGGGATGCTCGACCTGGCCGGGTTCCAGGCGGTGTCCGGGTACCATGCCTCGATCAGCTCGAAGCGCCAGGTGGTCGGGAGCATGATGATGCACCACCTGTTATCCAGCTGCTCGAAATGGTAGACCCGGTAGTCGTCGATGGTCGGGTACCAGCGCGTGCGCGACAGGTAGTCCTTCCCGATGATGTCGTCCACGGCCGTGATGCTCCATCTGGTGGGAACGAAGCGGCGGTTCTTCTGGACCCCCAGCGTCCCCGCCGAAAACGCCTTCTGGATCTCGGAGATGAGGGTGCCGTTGTAATAGGCCTCCAGCACCGCCGACTTGGCGTTCTCGTCGGTGTCGTAGTAGCCCTTCTCCAGGTTCCGCTCCCATTTCCCGTTGGATTTGCTGAAGCTCTCCATCTTCGCCGACGGGCCGAAGGGCTGGATCTCGTCATCGAGGACGATCCTCCCGTGGGGGCGCTCGGAGAACTTGGCCTCCACGGAGACCGGGTCCTTGGTCAGCGACAGCTCCTGGACGGTCAGGACGTCCTTCCCCCATTTGCTCTGGTCCTTCGCGTCGATGGTGAACTTGCCCCTGACGAGCCCGTCCCTCATGCTCACCACATCGTCGATGGACTTCCCCATCCACATCTCGGGGGTGTCCATGACCTTGGTGTCGCCGAACTCCCCGGGGAGGAGGGGGCCGATGGCCACCTTCGGATAGCCGTAGCGGCCGATGAAGACGCCCGGGGGGCTGCTTCCGGCCAGGTCCTTGGACGAGGTGATGGGGCGCGATCTCTGGCGGGAGTAAAACTTGATCATCAGGGGGCAGCGCTCCTTGCCGCAGAGCATGTGGGCGCCCTTGCATATGACGCAGAGGCCGGACTTCACGGAGCCTGCGCCCTCCTCCTTCACCATCTCGTCGAAGAAACCGCCCATGCCCTCGCATACTGCAATGCGGATGATAAAAGATGCCATCCCAGCGGATGATCGTGCATCATGGTGCCTGCATGCTGGGGAAGAGCGCCGGGCCGACGGCTGTTCGGATTTCATCGAGCCGAACTGATGATCGTTCTTCCGGCGGCCGACCGGCATCATGCCCGGGAACATCCGGAACGCAGCGCATGCCGGAAAGAGAGCATGGCCGCGGAACGGAGCAGAGAAAAAGCAAAGCCCGGGACAACCTGGCTTTCGCCAAGTGCAAGGGGGCTGTCCCGAACTTATGGTTCCGAGATGGCCTTTCTGATATTTTAACTCCTGTCCGAAAGCGGCGCCCGGGCGCCGGAACGGCCGTCCGCCGGCGGGGAAGGTCGGTGCGCAGGCTCCCTTATGTCCACGACCCGCAGCTTCCTGTCGAAGACGTTGGAGAACTCGTCCCTGATGGTCTTGAGCTTCCACAGCTGCATGCTGATGTCACGGGTGCACATCAGGCGCATCACGACGCTCGCTCCCACCGGGGAGATCTCTATCGACTCCACGGAACGGTCCCTGCTCCTGTCCAGGATGTCCGCCATGCGCAGGACCAGGGCGCATTCCCTCAGGGGCCCGGCCTCATCGGGCTCGAGGCCGGCGAAGTACTTCGACGAGGGGCCCGGGACGGAGCTGTGGTGGAACCTGGCCATGAGCGCCATGAGCAGGAGCTCGTGCTCGTCGAACCCCGGCAGGAAGGAGTTCTTTATTATCGTGAAGGAGTGCGCCGCGTGCCTCTCGTAGCTGATGAACTCCCCCACGTCATGGAGCTCCGCCGCATATCCCAGGAGCTCGCGGAAGCGGGAATCGCCCGCGATGATCCCCTTCTCCGCCATCTGGTCGTAGATGGCGAGGGAATACCTCCTGACCGCATCGGCATGGCGCCTGTCGCATCCGCAGCGGGAGACGAGGCCGTTCACCGACGAGCCGCGCAGGTCGAAGTCCGACTGCCCGTGCTCGAGCAGGTACTCCGTGCGCATGCCCTCCCTGAGGCCGTTCTTGGAGACCTCCATCTTCTGTATGCCGAAGAGGAACATCAGCTCCTCGACGACGGCCCCGCCGCCCACGATGATGTCGGCGCGGTTCGCCGTCATCTTGGGGAGCTTCAGCCTCTCCCCGACGTCGCGGGAGCAGACGTCCTTCATCAGGGACGACAGCTCGGTGTAGGTGAAGTACGATCCGTCCCTGTCCCCCCTGAGGGAACCGCACATCTCTCCGATGGCCATGATGGTCCCGGAAGAGCCGACGGCCCGGTCGAAGCCCATGTCCCTGACCCTCCCGACGCTGCGATAGGACGCGGTGTCCACGATCCTCCTGAGAGCGTCGTACTGCCTGGAGGTGACCTTGCCGCTCTGGTCTATGCCGGAGCCGTAGGCCAGCCTGACCGCTCCGAGGCTCAGGGAATCGAGGTACACGCCCCCTTTCCCGTCGCCCAGGGAGATCTCCGTGCTCCCGCCGCCCACATCGATGCAGAGCGTCCGGCAGTCCGAGTCCGGCCCGAGGACGCCCAGGCGGATGAGCCTCGCCTCCTCCAGGCCGGGGATCACATGCAGGTCCACGCCCTCGCTCTTGATGGCGTGCACCAGCTCCTGCCGGTTGGACGCCTCCCTGGCCGCGCAGGTGGCCATGGCGACGATCTCGGACGCCCCGTACTCCCTGGCGACCCCGACGAAGTTCCTGATGACGATCCTGGTCTTCTCCAGGGTCTCGGCGTCGATGGCGCCCTGCGCGTACAGGCTCTGGCCCATGCGCACGGTCTCCTTGTCCTGGTAGACGGTCGTCCCCAGGGAGCCGTCGTAGAAGCGGACCACCAGCATGTGCACCGAGTTGGTGCCCACGTCGATGAAGCCGACCGTCTTATCCGTGCCAGACCCCCTTGTTCTCGAGGAACCATTCCTGGCACCTCATCCTCTCCTGCCCGGGCTTCGGCCTGCGCAGGACGTACGTCCCGTCCTGCCTGAGGACGCGGGACTTGACGTTGTCCTCCAGCGTCGGCTTCAGGATGCGGTCGCGGATGAGGATCATCATCTCCTTGTCCAGGACCGGGAACAGGACCTCCACCCTGGCTATGAGGTTCCTGGGCATCATGTCGGAGGAGCCCATGTACATCTTGGGGTCCCCGCCGTTGAGGAAGTAGTAGATCCTCTCGTGCTCCAGGAACCTGTCCACGATGCTGGTCACCGTTATGTTGTCGGATACTCCCTTCACGCCCGGGCGGAGGCAGCACAGGCCGCGGATGTTTAGGTCGATCTTCACGCCGGCCATCGAGGCCCGGTAGAGCTCGGCGATGATGTCGCTGTCGATCAGCCCGTTGGCCTTCATGGCGATGTACGCCTTCCCGCCGGCCCTCATGTTCTCCGCCTCGTTCCTGATCATCTCGATGAGGGTCGATTTGAGGGTGAGGGGGGCGACCAGGAGATGCCTGTACTTCCTGGGCCCGAAGTACCCGGTCAGGGCGTTGAAGAGCTCCCCGACGTCCTCGCCTATCTCCTGGTTGGCCGTGAAGAACGAGATGTCGGCGTACTGCTTCGCGGTGTTGGCGTTGTAGTTCCCCGAGCTCATGTGGGTGTAGCGGACCAGGTGGTCCTTCTCGAGCCTGACCACCTGCAGGAGCTTGGAATGCACCTTGAGGTTGACCGGCCCGTAGACCACGTGGACGCCGATCTTCTCGAGCTCCCTGGCCAGGGCGATGTTGTTGACCTCGTCGAACTTGGCGCGCAGCTCCATGAGGACGGAGACGGCCTTGCCCTTCTCCTTGGCGCGCATCAGCTGCCTGATGATCTCGGAGTTCTTCCCCAGGCGGTACAGGCAGATCTTGATCGACTGCACGTTGGGGTCGTCGGCGGATTCCCTGAGGAACCTGATGACGGTCTCGAACGTCTCGTAGGGATGGAAGATGATCCAGTCCTTCTGCCTGATGACGTCGAACATGCTGGCGGATTCCGCGATCTCCTGGGGGACCGAGCCGGTGAACGGCTTGTACTTCAGCCCCGGGAGGTTCAGGCCGGCGATGTCCCAGAGGTCGGTGAACAGCATCCCCTTGTCGGATGCCCTGGTCACCTGGCTGTCCCTGAGCTTCAGGTTCTTGGCGAACACGGACACGAGGTCGGTGGGCATGGACTCCTCGACGACCATCCTCACCGGGAACCCGATGTCCCTGGAATCGAGGGCGTTCTCGACGGCGCTCATCAGGTCCACCGCCTCGTCGACGGTGACCTTGACGTCCGCGTTCCTGGTGATGCGGAACTTGTACGCCCCGAGGACCTCGAGGCCCGGGAAGAGGGCCCCGATGTTGTCCTTGATGATGTTCTCGAGGAGGACGAACTGCTTGGTCGACCCGCCGGAGGGCACCTTGACGAACCTGGGGAGGATGCCCACCGGCACCTTGACCCTGGCGTAGAGCACCTCGCCGTCCTCCTTGCGGAGCTTGACGGCGATGTTCAGCGAGTTGTTGGATATGAACGGGAACGGATGGGAGATGTCGAGGGCGAGGGGGGTCAGGAGGGGATGAACCCTCTCCGAGTAGTAGTCGTCGATCCACATCTTCTGCTTCGCGTCGACGGCGGAGATGGAGAGGATGCTGATGCCCTCCTTCGCCAGCGGGGCCTCGAGCTTGGCCCAGGCGTTCTCATATCCGTCGATGAGCTCAGCCGCCCGGGAGTTGATGTCGCGGATGAGCGCGCCCTCATCGTCGTAGGCGTCGGGGCCGATGTTGATGAGGCGGTCGACCTCCGCCCCCAGCAGCCCCGGCATGCGGATCATGAAGAACTCGTCCATGTTCCCGTAGCATATCGCCAGGAACTTGACGCGCTCCAGCAGGGGGACGCCCGGGTCCATGGCCTCCTGCAGGCATCTCCTGTTGAACTCGAGCCAGGAGATCTCCCTGTTGATGTAGAGCGACCTGTCGTAGAGGTCTATCTCCTTGGCGGGCTTGGAGGCGGCCGTCTTCGGCATCCTCAGACCTTCCTGGCCCTGACCGACTGCCCGTGGGCGTGCAGGCCCTCCTCGGCGGAGAGCGTCATGATGGTGGGCGCCAGGGAGGCCAGGCCTTCCTTGGTGAGCATCTGCACGGTGGATGTCTTCCTGAACATCTGCACGGTCAGCCCGGAGCATACCGAGGCGTACCCGCTGGTCGGGAGCACGTGGTTGGTACCGGACGCGTAGTCGCCGGCGGCGATGGGGGTGTAGGGCCCGACGAAGATGGAGCCGGCGTTCCTGACCTTGGAGAGGACGTCCATGGGGTCGCGGACCTCGATGCACAGGTGCTCGGGGGCCACGCCGTTCATGGTCTCGACGGCGAGGTCCATGTCCTTGCAGACGATGTAGCCGGAGTTCTCCATCGCCTTGGCGATGATGTCCCTGCGCGGCTCCTTCTCGAGCTGCCTGACCATGCACTTCCAGACCTTATCGGGCAGTTCCGGGTCGTCGGTCACGAGGACGAAGGCGGAGGACGGGCCGTGCTCGCCCTGGGCCACCAGGTCGGCGGCCACGTACTCGGGCACGGCGGAGGAGTCGGCCAGGACGGCAGCCTCGCTGGGGCCGGCCGGGAAGTCGATGCCCACCTCGGCCTGCAGGAGTATCTTGGCCTCGGTGACGAACCTGTTCCCGGGTCCGACGATCTTCTGGACCTTCTCGATGCTCTCGGTTCCGACGGCCATGGCCGCGATGGCCTGGGCGCCGCCGACGGTGTAGATCTCGTCGCATCCCGCGATGTCCAGGGCGACGAGGACGGCGGGCTTGACCGGGGCTGGGGTGCAGCAGACGACCTCGTCGACGCCCGCGGTCTTGGCGGCGACCACGGTCATGAGGGCGGTGCTGGGATAGCTGGCGAGCCCTCCGGGGATGTAGCATCCCACCCTCTCCAGGGGGGTGCTCTTGATGCCCAGGGTGATCCCGGGCTCGACCTCGGTCTGCCAGTAGTCGGGAGGGACCTGGAGCTTGTGGAACCTCTCGATGTTGAAGGCGGCGTTCTCGAGCTCGTCGACGGTCTTCTGGTCGACCTTGTCGTAGGCGGCCTCGATCTCCTCGCGGGAGACCGCGAAATCCTTGATGTCCTGCTTATCGAACTTCAGGGTGTACTCGCGGAGCGCCTTGTCGCCGTTCTCGCGGACGTTCCTGATGATCTCCTCGACGGTGTCCTTGACCTCGTCGGTCTTGGACATGCGGTTGGCGATCCAGTACTCCTCGGTGATCGGCTTCCATTTCTCGGGCTGCTTCCAGGAGCCCCCGTCCTCGTTTGCCATGCTGACGCCTATGGCCCGCTATTTAATATAATTACCCAGCAGCGTACGCGCGTACGCGGGCCCTGAGGCCCCGTCTGCTGTCCCGGCGGAACCGGGAACCGGATGTGCCAGCATCCGGATACGTACATTATATCGGGCTCCGTCGGCTATATAGGCGAGCGCATCGGAAGGGGCCTCGGGCGGGCTCCGCGGGCGCTTTCCGTCCCTGGCAAAGATAATATCGGATTACCGCATCGAATGCATGTGAAAGTCATCATAGTCGGTGCGGGCGAAGTCGGGCTCGCATCGGCGCAGGCCGCCAAGAAGGACAACGATGTCCTCATCATCGACAAGGACCCGGCCAGGACTGAGAACGCCAAGAACTCCCTGCAGGTATCCGTCCTCAGAGAGGACGGCAGCAACCCCAACGTCCTGAAGGGGGCCATCGAGAGAGTGTCCGCCGACCTCATCATCGCCGCCGTCTCCGACGACGCCGTCTGCCTTTTCATCTGCATGGAGGCGAAGAGGATCAAGCCCTCGATACGGACCATCGCCTGCGTCCGCGATTCCGACTATGTGATCGGGAACGATGTCGCGGACCTCATCCTCTCCCCTTCCGACATAATAGCGGACAAGATCATCCGCCTGACCTACATGGAGAACGCGATCGCCTACGACCATCTCTCGGGCGGGCTCTGCCTGGCGACGTTCCGCATCTCCGACGGGCAGAACGCCGTGGGGAAGACCGTGATGTCCGCCGACCTGCCCGAAGGATGCACCGTCATGGCCATCCACCGGGGGAGCACGGTCATCACCGACGTCGACACCGCCGACCTCCGCGCGGGCGACAGGGTATGCGTCCTGGGCATGCAGGGGGCGATGGACGAGGTCAACGAGAAGATCGGCGTCAGGAAGGAGGCCCGCGAGGTCGTCATCCTCAGCGCCGGGAACCTGGCGATACGCGTCGCGAAAGCGCTCCTGGCCATGCAAGAGAGGTTCTTCGTCAAGATCATCGATTCCGACCTCGAGGCGTGCAGGAACGCCGCCAAGAGGCTCAGGGAGGCCATCGTGGTCAACGGCAACCCCGTCGACCCGGTGTTCCTGAAGTCCGAGAACGTCGACCGCGCCGATGTCATCATCACCGTGTCGGACATGGACGAGAGGAACCTGCTGGCCAGCATGACCGCCCTGAGGTTCGGCATCAGGAAGATCATCTCCATCTACACCCTCGAGGACTACGACGGCATCTTCAGGTACGCCGGCATCGAGTCCGTCGTCGGGTACAGGAGCGTGATCGCCAACGAGATCTACCGCACCATCCTGATGGAGATCGAGGGGAAGGACACCGGCTACACCAAGATGGAGATCCCCGGCGACTACCTCCTCAGGACTGAGATCGCCCGCGACATGCCCGTCCGCGGCAAGTACGTGGGCGACGTGACCTATCCCGAGGGGGTCAGGCTCGCCGCCATCATCCGCGAGGGGAAGATGATCCTCCCGAGGCTGTCGGACGTCTTCAAGGAGGGCGACACTGCCGTGTTATTCGTCAACAAGCCCAACGCCCTCAGGCTGTCGCACCTGTTCGGCAACAAGATCACGGAGCCGTGAAATGTACATCAGCATGAACAATGCGAGGCGCAGGATCAAATCCCTGCAGAGATGGGAGTCCGGGACCGTCAAGGTCCTCGGGATGATCGCATCCGCCCTCGCGTTCGCGCTCCTGACCGTCGGACTGTACGCCTGGCTCATCGGGGACGACTCCACCGTGTTCCTGATGCCCTGCCCGTTCGTCCTGGCAGGAGGGCTGTTCATGTACCTCTTCTTCTCCAACGAGAAGTCGATGTCCCCGTCCCTGGGGATCCTGCTGATCACGGAGATCTGGGTCATGTCGTTCGCCATCATCTCCGTGCCGTTCCTGCTGTCGGACATGAGCATCGCGGACTCAGTGTTCGAGTCCGTGTCGGCGTTCACCACCACCGGCGCTACGATCCTGGACGACCCGGAGTCGGTCGACGGCTCCATCCTGCTCTGGAGGGCGGTCGTCGAATGGGCCGGAGGCATCACGGTCGTCATCATCTACGTCATCCTGCTGCCCATGCTGGGCGTCGGGGGCGCGGGGTTCTCCACCAATGAGTTCGCCGGCTCCGACACCGGAGGATACACCACCAAGATCGGGAAGAGCGCCAGGAACTTCATCCGCGTGTACTCCTGGCTGACGGTGATCGAGATCTTCCTCCTGGTGATCATGGGCGTCTCCCCGTTCGAATCGGTCTGCATCTCCCTCTCCGACATCCCGACCGGAGGCCTCCTCCCGAGGGCGGACAGCATGGCCAGCTACGATTTCCCCGTGCAGTTCACGACCATGGTGTTCATGTTCCTCGGGGCCACCAACTACTACCTCCTGTTCCGCTCGCTGGTCAAGAAGAACCGCTGCTCCATCTGGAGCAGCAACGAGTTCAGGACGATGGTCTACTGGTTCGTATCCTGCGCCGTGATCATCACGTCCGTCATCGTCGTATCGAGCGAGACCGAGTACTCCTTCGACACCCTAGGGAAGATCGGGGAGTCCCTCTGGCATGCGGCCTACACGGTCGTCGCCGCCGGGACCACCTCCGGGTTCGCCATCACCGATTATACCCAGTGGCCCGCGATGGCCATGATGCTGCTCCTCATCATCGAGTTCATCGGCGGCATGTCCGGGTCCACCTCGGGAGGTATCAAGATCCACAGGCTGATGGCGATGAAGTCCTACGTCCTGGCCGGCATGGGCAGGATCATACACCCCGGCATGGTCTCCACCCTCCGCGTCGACGGGAACGATGTGGACAATTCGGCCATCACCTCGGCCATATCCACCATCTTCCTCTTCTTGATCGTCATGCTGATCGGGCTGGCGGTGTTCATGCTCATCGAGCCGGGTTACGACGTCCACACCGCGTTCGGGACCGTGCTGGCGGCCATCACCAACACCGGCGTCGGCAGCGGCCACTTCAACCCGTTCACCAGCTACGAGGAGCTGGGGGCCGCCGCCAAAGCGCTGATGTGCGCCCTCATGTGGCTCGGAAGGATGGAGATGGTCATGGCCATCATAATGCTGACCAGGTCCTTCTGGTCGGATGTCAGGCTGTCCGCCGACTTCCAGGTCAGCGGGCGCAAGTACATCCGCAAGATACAGGGGCTGTCGGACAGGTACGACAGGAAATGAGGCCCGAGGGGCCGGTCACTCCTTCTCCTTCTCCCTGCACATCGCGAGGATGCGGAAGACGGCGGGGTTCCCGGGCTCGGCCTCGTTGATGGCGCCGGCGGCCACCTTGGCCTCCCAGATGGCACCCTTGTCCACTGCGCCGTAACCGAACGTCTCGAGCGCGCCGATGTGGCGCTCGCTCAGCTGGAGGGCCTTGGACGAGAACGCCCCGCATGCGGTGGAGTTGCCGTTGAGCCAGGAGTAGAACGCCATGAGCGCGTAGCCGTCGGCGTCCTTCTGCTTCATCCTGCTGCGGGCGTATTTGGCGGCATCCTTGCTCCGGTCTGCGAGGACGAGGGCCGAGATGTACGCCCTCCCGGACATGTAGTCGTTCATCTTCAGGAGGTCCTCCGCCTCGGCGATCGCCTCGTCATGCCTGCCGAGGGACCCCAGGGCCTGGACCTTGAGGACGCGGTCGACCTCCCCGAGCCTGCCCATGCCGGCCAGGGTGGAGAGCGCCTCCTCGTGCCTTCCGAGGCCGTGCTGGACGGCGGCGCGGGCCCTGAGGACCTTGTCGGACGGCTCGAGCGGGGCGAGGGCCTCCTCGGCGTCCCTCAGGCTGCCCAGGGAGATCAGGCCGGCGGCCACCTGGTAGCGCTTCTCGGGGTCGTCGGGGAGATGGGACATGAGGACCGAGAGGACGGACGGGTAATCCTTCTCGTCGCCGACGGTCCTGAGCATGGAGCAGCAGGTGAGCAGCAGCATGGGATCGTCCTGGTTCCTCGAGGCCAGGTCCATGATCTGCAGGGCCGCTTCATCGTTCTTCTCGTCCTTTATGTTCTGTCCTATCGCCTTCAGGGCCTCTGAGTTGTCCATCGTCTCCCCCGACACAGCCGGGATTATATTAATCCGCCCGAAAAGAGGTTAAACGCACCCCTCATATCATCGGGCATGACCGAAGCCGAACGCTCCGTCGAGACCACCGTCGAAGCCAGATGCCCCATGTGCGGGAAGGCCTGCAAGCTCACGGTGGTGCACTCCCTGACGGGGGAGGCCGTCTCCGCCGCCGCGCACTGCCCCGAGTGCGGCACGACCCCGGTCGTGTACGGGATCCTCCCGACCGGCGACCGCCGGCTGACCCTCTCCGACGGGTCCGTGTACGAGCCCTCGATGAAGGTCTACTCTCTCAGGGAAGCGGCGCGCGGCCTGACCGGAAGCGAGGGGCTGCGGACCCGCCTGAAGGTCGCCGAGGCCCTCAGGGACGACGAGCGCGAGAGGGAAGCAGTGTCGGAATGCCTGACGATCGAGGAGGAGGCCTTCGCGACGGACCCGCTGACGCCGGAGGTCCGCGACATCGGGATATCGGCCGCGTTCACTGCAGGCAGGATAATGGATTGGAACGGGGACAGCGACGCCGCCGCGAAGATCTACGGCGGGGCCCTCGAGCATGCCGAGCAGTCCGACTCCGAGGACGCAGCGGCGCTGAGGGTGGAGTACGTGTTCGACACGTCGGTCGGGAAGCCTGACGGGGACGCCGCGATCCGCGCGATGGCCGATGAGATCGAGAAGAGCGGCGGCAGGGCCTACCGCGGATCGATCCCGGCGGCCGTGAACGTCTACGACGCCATGACATCGTTCTATGCCATGAAAGGGAAGATGAAGCAGGCCTTCGCGGCGGCCAGGAAGGCGGCCGGATGCGCGGAAGCGGCCATGGCCGCCTCCCCTTCCGAAGAGCGCACCGCCGATCTCCTGCACTGCCTGCATGTCTGCTCCCAGACTGCCTACTCCGCCGGCAACCCGGGCAAGGGGAGGGAGTACGCCAAGAAGCTGCTGCGCACCTCGGAATCGCTCAAGGACACGGACCCGAAGCAATACGGCGACGGGATCCTCATGTTCGCGAGGATAGCCGCCGATTCCGACCCCGACCTCATCCCCGAGAGCAGGAAGCGCATGGAAGAGCTCATCGATTTCCTTCCGAAGAAGGAGGAGAGCGGCCTCCCCGACGAACGCGTAGCCCTGGCCTACTTCTACCATTCCCTCCGCAAAGGCGACGGGGAGCTCGACCCGGATGACCTTGAGCATGCCTACGCCATCCTCAGGGACAATGCCTTCTGCGAGAAGGCCGCCAGGGACATTTTCATGATGGTCGGCACCACATACCTCGTCTACCTCCAGGACAGGGACCGCGCCCGCGCCGATGCCGTGAGGGATGAGATGCGCTCGATGGGCCTCTTCCGGAGCCTCAGCGAGGAGGGGTACGGCCCGAAGGATACGGGGAGCGGACCTGCGGACGGGAACGGGGATGCCGGTCCTGACCAGACCCGGAAGTAATCACTCAAGTTATAATACGGAAGAAACGATTGGGAAGACGAAGGAGGAGGGACGGAGTTGCTCTCGAAGATAATCATCTACAAGTTGTTCAACGAGTTCGATTACGAGATCGAGCTCAAGGGCAGGCTGACGTACATCCACTCCCAGAACGGGATAGGGAAATCCACCGTCATGAGGATGGTCAGTAACGTCCTGAACGGGAACCTCGAGGAGGTGAGGACCGTCCCCTTCGAGAGGATGGACCTCATGTTCGACGGCGGGACCAACATCATCGTCGAGAACAACAACCAGGAGCTCAACATCCTGGCCCAGAGGAGCGAGGTCGAGGAGGAGATCGGGCTCGCGGACCTGCGCGGAATCATGAAATGCCTCTACATCGGGCCCGACCGCGCGTACTCCGAGGACGGCGAGGGGCATGTGATCCCCAGCCTGATGGTCTACATGAGAGAGCTCTCCGAGAACATCCAGAAGGCGATCGCCGATTCCGCGCTCTCGCCGGCGCAGGACAGCGGCGCGGAGATCTCCGATGCCGAGCTCGACAGCCTCTTCCGCGACCTGGAAGCGAAAATCGATTTCATCAAGGGCGCCGGGTTCGGGCCCCAGATCCCCGCAGGGTACAGGTTCCCTCCGAGCAGGTACGAGATATCGCAGTACCGCGCGGACTACAGGAAGCTCGCCCTCTCCCTGAAGCAGTACGTCGACAAGTACTACGGCTTCGCCGAGAGCCTCATCGTCTACCGCGACATAGTCAACAACATCTACGTCAACAAGACCGTGACCATCAACGAGAAGGGCTTCTTCGAGGCCAGGATGGACCGCACCGGCACCATCGTCCCCCTGTCGAAGTTCTCCTCGGGCGAGAAGCAGATACTGATCATGTTCTACCTGCTGCTCTTCAGGGCAGGGCCGGGCTACCTCGCGATCATCGACGAGCCCGAGGTCTCCCTGCACGTGTCCTGGCAGCAGCAGCTGGGGAAGATCTTCGCCGACATCACCCGCGTCAGGAACCTGCAGATGATAGTCGCCACGCATGCCCCTTCGGTCATACACGACGACTGGGACCTGGCCGTCGAGCTGAGGGCTAAGGAATGAGGGATTTGCGCGACGATGTCACAGCGAGCGACATCGCCAATGAGATCTCGATGATGCGCTCGGTGTTCGGGGGCACGTTCCTCGTGGTGGAGGGCGTCACCGACAGCCGCCTGTACTCCAAGTTCGCAGACCCCGTGCACGTGAGGATAATCATCGCCCATTCGAAGGACAACGTGCGCCATTCGGTGGTGGAGTGCCAGACTAAGAGGCGCGACGGCCGCGTCATCGGTATCGCCGATGCCGACCTGGACCGCCTGCTCAACAGGCGCTGCGTCCCCCAGGTCTTCCTTACCGACCGCAACGACATGGAATCCACCGCCCTGTACTCCGGGGCGCTCCAGGACGTGCTGGCGGAATACGGGGACCAGGAGAAGATCAAGGCGTTCGAGAACAGGCACGGGAAGATATCCGACGCCCTCGCCAAGGCCGCCGGCCCCGTCTGCATCCTCATGTACATCTCCTACAAGAAGGGCATGAACCTGAACTTCAAGGACCTCGACCATTCGAGGTTCATCAACCCCAAGACGCTTGAGAACGACATACCCAGGATGGTATCGGAGGTCTACTCGCAGTCCATGGGGCAGATGTATCCCAAGAACGCCATAGCCGATCAGGTCAGGGCGATGCAGAAGTCCATGGAGAACGACCTCTGGCAGGCAGTGCGCGGGCATGACGCCGTCGCCGTCCTCGCCATGGCCCTCAGGGAGAGCTTCGGCTCCTACAATGCGTCGCACATCAGGGAGGGGGAGCTCGGCGGGGCCATCCGCCTGGCGTACGGGCCCTCGTACTTCAAAGAGAGCAGGCTCTACCGCGAGTCCGGGAAATGGTGCGAGGATCACAAGATCGATCTCTGGCACATCTGATCCCGGAACCCTCATTGATCGAGCCGTCGCTGCTCGTCCTCGAAGTCCTCTTTCCTGCCGTTCTCCATGATCTTCTGGACCTTGCGCTCCGA
>Ga0256406_1004196_pt1 | contig 16859 bp, 13 predicted proteins | sample RumenRJG_03DNA_FD_185986 | JGI IMG/M metagenome (GOLD analysis project Ga0256406, IMG submission 185986) | Bovine rumen microbial communities from Lethbridge, Alberta, Canada - RJG_03 | ecosystem: Host-associated > Mammals > Digestive system > Stomach > Rumen | place: Canada: Alberta | collected... | reverse complement strand
GTGGCCACGGATCATGTCATCGAATTCGGTGACGCCAGTTTCAGGCACCTTGAAGCGGATGACAGCCTTTTCGCCAGCGGCAATGCGGGCTTCGGCTTCTTCGCGGCTGATGTTACGGCAGTGGCGGTCATAACCGGTCACCGGCACATGAGACTTTTCTTGTTCGGCACGGACTTCCTGCAGACGTTCTTCGGTGCAGAAGCAATAGTAGGCACAGCCCGCATCAAGAAGCTTCTTGATTTCGCGGTGGTAAATGTCCAGGCGTTCGCTCTGGAAGTACGGACCGCAATCGCCTTCGCAACCCGGACCTTCGTCCCACTGGAGGCCCAACCACTTGAGGTCGCGCATCAAGTCATGGAGCGCCGTTTCGTTGTAACGCTTGCGGTCGGTATCTTCGATACGCAGGTAGAACGTACCGCCCATGTGTTTTGCAAAAAAGTAGTTGTAAATAGCAGTACGCGCACCGCCCACATGCAGGTAGCCCGTCGGGCTCGGGGCAAAACGGACGCGGACAGGACGGTTAGAATTGCAATTTTCGCACATAATTTCCTCTTTTGTTTATTCCGTGTCAAAAAATAGCAATTTAAAATAATCCCTAGTTCAACTTTTCTATCTTTGGGGCCGTTAATCGAAACAGCCACCCTTTTTAACGGGATTATATATGGAAACTTTAAATTCCATCTTAGATGCTATTGACGGCTATGTTTGGGGAGTACCCCTGATTGTCATCGTTCTCTTCGTGGGTTTCTTGCTCACAATTCGCCTCGGTTGCCTGCAGGTTTTGAACTTGCCGAATGCCATTCGTTACATGCTGCACAACGAAAAGGGCGGCGACGGCGAAGTTTCTAGCTTTGGCGCACTCTGCACGGCTCTTGCAGCCACCATCGGCACGGGTAACATCGTGGGTGTCGCCACCGCTATCGGTACCGGTGGCCCGGGCGCCCTCTTCTGGATGGAAGTGGCTGCTTTCCTCGGCATGGCCACCAAGTATTCCGAAGGCTTGCTCGCCGTCAAGTACCGTACCGTCGATCAGGACGGCAAAGTTTTGGGCGGCCCCTTCTACTACATCGAAACAGGCATCAAGGAACGTTTCGGCTGGAATATGAAATGGCTCGCAGTCCTGTTCGCGATTTTCGGCGTACTCGCAGGCCTTCTCGGCATCGGCACGATTACACAGGTGAACGGTATCACCAGCGCCATGGCCCGCCTCACCCCGAACGCCCCTGAATTCATTAACCTCGGCGGCAACTCCATTTCTTGGACCACCGCAATCGCAGGCATTCTCGTTACGATTTTTGCGGCAACCGTTATCATTGGCGGCCTCAAGCGCATTGCCAAGGTTTCGACCTACATTGTCCCGATTATGGCAATCGTTTACATTCTCGCCTGCGTGCTTCTGTTGCTCTTGAACTTCGCCCAGATTCCGCTTGCCATCCAGACGATTGTGCAGGCCGCATTCAACCCGAGCGCCATTACCGGCGGTGCCGTGGGCACCATCTTTATCGCCATGCAGAAGGGCATTGCCCGCGGCATCTTCAGCAACGAAGCGGGCCTCGGTTCTGCCCCGATTGCAGCCGCTGCCGCCAAGACCAAGGAACCGGTTCGCCAGGGCCTCGTTTGCATGACCGGCACCTTCTTCGACACCATCATCATTTGTACCATGACGGGTCTTGCCATCGTGGTTTCGGGCGCATGGGATCCGAAGCTTGGCCTCGAAGGCGTGAATATCACCATGGAAGCCTTCTCTCGCGGACTCGCCATTGTTCCGGCCGGTGCGATTATCGCCCCGTTCTTCATCGCGATTGCACTTGTATTCTTCGCCTTCACGACCATTCTCGGTTGGGCATACTATTCTGAAAAATGCCTGCAGTACCTAATGGGCGGCAAGAACGCCAAGGCAACGCTGATTTATCGTTGGGTGTACATCGCCGCTATCTTTATCGGCCCCTACCTCACCGTAAGCGCAGTTTGGACCAGCGCCGACATCTTTAACGGACTCATGGCATTCCCGAACTTGGTCGCCTTGATTCTCTTGAGCGGAATTGCCGCCAAAGAAACCAAGGATTACTTGGAACGGCTTCACAACGGACACGTGGGCGACTAATTGATAATTGATGATTGATAATTAATATTAGATTTTCGGTATGTGTGAAGCAAACTTGATTGGTAAATTTGCAGCGGTACTCCCTGCGGGGGGACTTGGCAAGCGCATGGGCGGAAACATTCCCAAGCAGCTTTTGGTTCTGGGCGGCAAGCCCGTTTACCGTTACAGCCTCGAGACCTTCCTTTCGATGGATGAAATCGCCGAAGTCGTGATGGCTGTACCCGCCGACTGGAAAGACCACTTTGAAAAAGATTTTTCGCACCCGAAACTAAAAATCGTCGTGGGTGGCGCAGAGCGTTGGCAGTCCGTGGAAAACGGCGTGAACGCGCTCACGAGCAACGCCGAATTCGTACTGGTGCACGATGTGGCGCGTCCGTTCATCAGTAAAGAAATCATTCTCAACGTGTGCGAAACACTCGTGACCAAGGGAAGTTGCCTTGTGGCAAAGCCCGCCGTTGACACCATCAAGATTGCAAAAGATGGATGCGTGCAGCAGACCATCGACCGCAACACCGTATGGATGGCGCAGACCCCGCAGGCGGCCTCGATTGCCTTACTGAAAAAGCTCTACGGGCGCATTGCCGCAGAGCCTTTAAAATTTACCCCCACTGACGAAGCCAGCATTCTCGAATACTTCGGTGAAAGTGTCTACATCGTGAAGGGCAACAACCTGAACGACAAGCTTACGACACCCGAAGACTTCGAGATTTTCGCAAGCCGCGCCAAATAATTCTACACTTCCCCGCCGAACTCAAATCCGGCTTCATCAACCGTCTTCTTGAGGGCGGTTTCGTTTATATCGTCTTCGTCATGCCACTCCACACGGAGTTCCTTTTTCGCGACATCGGCTTCTGCCGAAATCACGCCATCTAGAACTCTTACGGCCTTTTCGACACAAGCCTTGCAGTGACTGCAACTCATGCCATTCACGCGATAAGTTTTAACGACATGTTCGTCATGATGGTGATGTTCGTGAGAATGTTCATGGCAATGGCATTCGCCTTCACCGTGTTCACCACAGCCGCAATCATGCTCTCCGCAACCGCAGCCGCAGTGTCCGCAGCCACAGCCCTTATGCGCAAACTTCGCATAAATAATCAGCGCAGCAAACACAATCGCGCAAATGTAGTCAAACACGCCAAGCGCACCGTGACCGTGACATTCTGCAGAACCGTGCGGGAGCATCGAAGCAAGGAACGTATCCATCAGGAACGTGTCGACAATAAAGCCAAAGAACATCGCTCCTAATGCAATCGAAACAAGGTAAGCTACGAGAGTTCGCTTGCCAAAGGCCTTGCCCACCACCAGCATGCTTGCAATACTCGTTGCAGGGCCCGCCATCAACAGCACCAAGGCCGCACCCGGAGTAACGCCTTTTTCAACAAGAGCCAAAGCCAGCGGAATAGAACCCGTCGCGCAAGTGTACATGGGCATAGCAAGAACCAGCACCACCAACATGCAAAGCAGCGGATATTCGTGCAGGAACAAGAAGAAATCATCCGGCACAAAAGCCGCAATCAAGGCTCCCAGCAAAAGGCCAATAATCAGCCACTTGCTCACATCACCAATCATGTTCACAAAGCCGTATTCAAAAGTTTCTTTCACCTTTTGTGCAAAAGACTTTTTCTCGTGTTCATCGTGATCATCATGGTCGCAAGAGCAATGATCGCCTTCGCAACCACAATATTCATGCTCGTGAAGGTGTTCACGATGATGTTCGTGGTGATGCTCATGCTCGTGAGATTCGCCAATGACAGCAACACCTGTTTCCGGCTCATTTTTCGTGACTAAATTCGTAAACACGCCGCCAAGCATCGCCGTTACAAAAGCGGCCACCGGGCGCAAAATCGCAAACGGTCCGCCCAGCAACGAGTACGTCGCCAAAATTGAATCCACACCCGTCGCAGGCGTCGAAATCAAGAAACTCACGCTCGCACCCTTGCTTGCACCTTCTTTACGGAGTGCAATCGATGTGGGAATCACGCCACAACTGCAAATTGGGAGCGGCACACCAAACAGCGCCGACCAAAGCACCGATTTAAAAGTTGGCTTAGAAATTTTCGGTACATACAAATGGTTCGGCACCCACACATGCAAAATGCCGGCGAGCAAAAAGCCGAGCAACAGGAACGGCGCCATCTCCGAAAACAGCGTAAAGAATTGCCAAACAAACTTTTCCAGAATTTCTAAAACCGCAGACATTTACTTACCCTTCTTATGCAGAATATGCGTGAGACCCGTATTGAAAATCAAACCGATATGTTCATCGTCGAGCGAATAGAACATTTTGCGACCGTCGCGACGCGGCTTCACTAAGTTCGCCGTACGCAGAATGCGCAACTGGTGGCTCACCACCGACTGTTCCAGATTCAACTTTTCGGCAATATCGTTCACCGAAATTTCGCCCGAAAGCATTAAATGGATAATACGGATACGCGTGGTATCGCCAAAGAACTTGAAGAACTCCGACAGTTCGAAAAGAACATCCATCGAGACTTCGTTTTTCACATTTTTGATACATGAACAGTTATTCATATTTTCATATATACATTTTTGCAAGCGCCATGTCAAGGTCAAAACCCAAAATTCGCCCCCTTTTTCTCTAAAAACTCGCCCAAACGCCCCCATTTTTGTATTTTTAGCCTGAAAAATGAGGATTTGTAATGAAAATTGCAGTTATAGGTGGCGCAGGCTATATTGGCAGCCACACGATTATCGAACTTTATAAGGCAGGCCATTCCGTTGTCGCCGTCGACAACCTCGTGAACTCTTGCGACGAATCACTCCGCAGGGTCGCTGAAATTATCGGGCAGCCCATCCCCTTCATCAAGGCTGACGCCCGCGACGCTGCCGCCATGGACAAGATTTTCAAGGAAAACCACTTTGACGCCTGCATCCATTTTGCCGGGCTCAAGGCTGTAGGCGAATCGGTCCAGAAGCCGCTGGAATACTACGAAAACAACATGAATGCGACATTCGTGCTATTAAACGCCATGCGCAACAACGGCTGCAAGAACATCATCTTCTCGTCGTCGGCCACCGTGTACGGCGATCCCGCAGAAATTCCCATCACCGAAAAATGTCCGAAGGGCGCCATCACCAACCCTTACGGCCAGACAAAGTCGATGCTGGAACAGGTGCTGATCGACGTGCAGAAGGCAGACCCCGACTGGAACGTGGTGCTGCTCCGCTACTTTAACCCGATTGGCGCCCACCCGAGCGGCCGCATCGGCGAAGACCCGAACGGCATTCCGAACAACTTAATGCCTTACATTACGCAGACCGCCGTGGGCATCCGCAAGGAACTCGGCGTGTTCGGTAACGACTACGACACCCCCGACGGAACCGGCGTGCGCGACTACATTCACGTTTGCGATCTCGCCTCGGGCCACGTGAGCGCGCTCAAGGCCATCGAAAACAAGTGCGGACTCGCCATTTACAACCTGGGAACAGGCCACGGCTACTCCGTGCTCGACGTGGTGCACGCTTTTGAAAAGGTAAACGGCATCAAGGTGCCCTACAGCATCAAGCCCCGCCGCGCAGGCGACATCGCCACCTGCTACTGCAACCCCGAGAAGGCTTACAAAGAACTCGGCTGGAAGGCCCAGTTCGGCATCGAGGAAATGTGCCGCGACGCCTGGAACTGGCAGAAGAACAACCCGAACGGTTACCGCAAGGGGTAACGGCCCCAAAAGCCGCTTTCCGCAAAAAATTTCATTTTTTGCGGCACCTTCCCCTTGACACCTCCGCCCAATTATTCTATAATTGGGCAACCCCGCGGGAATAGCTCAGTTGGTAGAGCACGACCTTGCCAAGGTCGGGGTCGAGGGTCCGAGTCCCTTTTCCCGCTCTAAAACAAAAAGAACCACTTCATAGTGGTTCTTTTTGTTTTATCGCTAGACAATGGTATGCAGTACCCGAGACCCCTTGGGGTCGAGGGGCCGACTAAATAATGAGTTGCGCGAAGCGCGTGCGAATTATTTAGGAACTCACGCCCTAAAGGGCGGGAGGCCCGTCAGGGTGAGGAGCTAGCCGGTCGCAGACCGGAGACTAGCGACGAATCACTAAATTCTTTCGTGGGCGCAAGCCCGTGGAAAGAATTTAGGACTTTGAGCGAAGCGATAAGCCCGTCAGGGCAGCAAGTCAGCCGCGCAGCGGAGACTGACGCAGCTGTCAATCCCTTTTCCCACTCTTTTTAAGAAAAAAAATAATTCGCTAAATCTAAAGAATAAATACATAATTTCTGTAATAATTCATCAAATCTAATGAAATACTATTGTTTTTAGATTCAATTTTTATTATATTCAATTTAAACAACGGGAGAAAATATGGCGATATACAAAGCACAAACCGACGAGTCCGCACTAGCCCTACTAGGGAAACGTATGGCGGCATTCCGCATAAGGAACAACTGGACACAAGCCCAGCTCGCCCAAATATCCGGAGTCAGCAAGGGAACCGTAGAACGCATTGAACGCGGCGATTCTGTCCAGGTGTTAAACCTAGTTAAGGTACTACGGGCCTGCAATATGCTCGAGACTTTCTTGAGTATATTCCCGGACGATTCTCCCTCACCCATGCAACTTTTGCAAATGGGGCAAATCAAGAACCGCCAACGCGCAAGCTCTCCTCACAAGAAAAGCACCAGCGAAAATTCCGTCGCCGACAACTCCGCTCAATATTCAGCCGCCGAAAGCCCTGCCAAGAACAAGCCCTGGGTATGGGACGAAGACAAGTAACGCATTATGATTGCAGTCGAAGTAAAACTCTGGGGAACGACCATCGGTGCGCTTTCTATGCTCGAAGGCGAGCAAACAGCGCGTTTCGAATACGCCCCTAATTTTATCGGAGCAGGAATAGAACCTTCTCCTATAGTAATGCCCGTATCCAAGCAAATTTATTCGTTTCCTCTGCTGTCAAAGACATTCCATGGACTTCCGGGACTTTTCGCAGACAGCATCCCCGACAAATTCGGCAACAGAATCATTGACGCATGCCTTATTCGGCAAGGCCGGCTCCCCGAAAGTTTTACCGCCCTTGAGCGCCTGTGCTACACAGGGAATCGCGGCATGGGAGCGCTGGAATTTCTCCCCTTGCAAGGCCCCGATTCTCACACAGACGACTCCCTGGATGTAGAAAACCTGCGAATTTTCGCCACCGAAGTATTGAATCAACGAAAGCGGTTCTCCACAAAAAAGCTCAGCAAAAAAAACACAAAATCCTTCGAGGACATTCTCCGGGTAGGAACCTCCGCCGGAGGCGCCCGCGCGAAAATCCTCATCGCCTATGACGAAGCAACTGGCGAAATGCGTTCAGGCCAGGTGGCCACAGACGCGAACTTCGGCTACTGGCTTTTAAAACTCGACGATGTGGAACAAAACGGCGACAAGGAAAATGCAGACCTGTTTGGGTACGGCGCGATTGAATACACTTACTCGCAAATGGCCAAGCTTGCCGGTATAGACATGACCGAATGCAAGCTGTACGAATGCGCCGGACACAGGCACTTTATGACCCGACGGTTCGACCGACTGCCGGGCGGGAAAAAGCTGCATTACCAGTCGCTATGCGGCCTTGCCCACTACGACTTCAACATGCCCGGCGCCTACAGCTACGAACAAGCCCTGAATATCATCAAGCTGCTAGGCCTCGGCTACGACGCACTCGAAGAAATGTTCCGCCGTGCGGCATTCAACATCTGCGCCCGCAACCAAGATGACCACGCCAAAAACATCGGGTTCTTGATGGACAAAAGTGGAGCATGGAAACTCGCTCCCGCATTCGACATGACCTACGCCTACAATCCGCAAGGTCTATGGACCGGCACTCACCAGATGACATTCAATGGCAAGCGAGACAATTTCTCGCTAGACGATTTCAAAGCGGTTGCAAAATTTGCAGGACTGCGACAGGGGCGCTATAAAAAAATTCTCGATGAAGTCAAAAGCGCCGTCACCGAGTGGCCCAAACTTGCAAAGCAAAACGAAGTCCCAACAAGAATCATCCGCGCTATTGCGGCTGCGCACCGGTAAATTTTTTCCGCAAGATTAAGCAAGCCCCCCTTCACCCAAAAATTTTATTACATTTCACCCTACCGATGCAAGACGAGAAATACATACTGGTAGATAGCGAAGAATCGCTCGCGAATTTGCTCGCGGATTTGGAGCTGTACGAAATGGCCGCTGTCGATACCGAGGCGGATTCCATGTACCATTATACCACCCGTCTTTGCCTGATCCAGATTACCATCGGCGAACACCACTACATTGTGGACCCGCTGTGTGGGCTTGACCTTGCCCCTTTGTTCAAGGCCCGCGCCATGCAGACACTCATTTTCCACGGCGCCGACTACGACTTGCGACTGCTGTGGCAGACCTACGGCTTTTCGCCGAAGCAAATTTTCGACACCATGCTCGCGGCAAAGATCCTGGGCGAAGATCACCTGGGCCTTGCGGACCTGGTGCGCGAATACTTCGGTGACGAACTCAAGAAAGAAAACCAGCGCGCCGACTGGACCACGCGACCGTTGCCGCTCGAAATGTGCGAATACGCCATTCACGACACGTTCTACCTGCACGAACTTTGCGCGATTCTTGTAGAAAAGTTGCAAGAAGCAGGCCGCATGAGCTGGCTTACCGAACAGTGCGACGCCTTGATTGAACACGCCAAGCACCCTGCACCGCAGAGAAAGGACCCCTGGCGAGTCACGGGTTCTGCCCCGCTTTCGCCGTGCGCCTTGAACGTGCTCAAGTTCCTTTGGGAATGGCGCGAAAACCAGGCCCAAGAACTCGACCGCCCGCCTTACAAGGTCATGCCGGTCGAATTGATGCTCGCCATCGCCCGCCGCGTCGAGGCCAACTACCCGACCGTGGACCTGGAAAAGTTGCCGAAGCTCCCCCGCAATTTCCGCGACGAGCGCCTGGATTCGTTCGTGAACATGCTGCAGACGGCCGTGGCCGTGCCGCAATCGGACTGGCCCGAAAGACTCCCCAAGGCCCCGCCCCCGCCGGTGGTGCCGAACTCCGACCTTCTCTCGGTACTCAAGACCTGGCGCGACCTTAAGGCAGAGGAACTGGAACTGGATCCGTCGCTCTTGGCCAACAAGGCGCAGCTCATTTGGCTTGCTGCCCCAGGAGACATGCCCTGGGAGGCCCGCTACGAAGAGGCTCACCTCATGAACTGGCAGCGCGCCCTGTGGACTGAAATTTTGCAACAGAACCTGCCCAACGCAAAACGCGTAGGCGACCCCGACTAAATTTTTTATAACTCACCTTAACCGCCCGCTACTGGACAAAACCCCCGCAGGCATACTATGGAATCTGTACTTCTCGTTTCTGCCTTACTCCTTTTGATTTTCGGCTCCCGGCCGCTTTTCGAGATGTTGCGCAAAAAACGCGACGGCGAAGAACTCATCGGAAACCCGTGGGAAGAAATCCACGCCATCAAGGGCTACAGGGAATCGCGCAAGGTGGCGGCGTTCTACCCGCTCACGGGCGAACCGAATATTATGCCGATTATCGAGCAGCTCGCCGACGAAGACCGCTTGCTGCTTCCCCGCTGCACGGGCCCAACGACCATGGAATTCTGCCACGTGCAAAGCCTCAAGAAAGATTTGGTCAAGGGCAAGTTCGGCATCATGGAACCCCGCGGCGACATTCCGGCCTACGAAGGCGACTTCACCGTGTTCCTGGTTCCCGGCACCAAGTTCAACCTGACCGGCGAACGCTGCGGACACGGCAAGGGTTACTACGACCGCTTTTTGGTAAAGCACCCGAACGCCCACAAGGCAGGCATCGCGACACCCAAGCAGATTAGCGTGGAGCCGCTCGTGCAAAAGCTGACCGACATCAAGATGGACCAGATTATCATTTGTAGGGAAAAACCCTAAGGAAACGTCATTGCGAGCACACCGTGCGAAGCAATCCAAGGAAAATTTTTAAAAGGAAGAAACATGGCTTTCGACAAGAACAAAGAAACTGAATTCGGCATTATCCGCCACAACTTCAAGGACCGCGAACCGCGTGAAGGTTTCCGCGAACCGCGCAAAGAATTCAAGCCGCGCGAAGGTTTTAACAGCGAACGTCCGCGATTCAACAAGGACCGCGAAGGTTTCACACGCCGCAAAACCGATGGCGACCGCCGCGTGAGTTTCGGTGACCCCGATGGCGCTCCGCAAACCGCTATCGGCGGCATCCGCGAAGTGACCGACCTTCTGGAACGCAGCCCCATGCAAGTCCACCGCGTGCTCTTTATGCACCAGTCGGGCAATCCCAAGCTCTACGAACTGCAGAAGCTCGCGAAGCGTGCCCATGTGCACGTGCAGCAGGTGGATTCCAAAGTGCTGAACACTTATACGACGCAGCACCACGGCGTAGTCGCCCTGCTCAACGAAAAGGAACTCCTCGTTTGGGAAGATATCCGCGAAGAATATTTTGCCGCCAAGCAAAAAGGCGAACGCAAGCTGATTGCCGTAGGCACCAACATCGAAGACCCGCGTAACCTGGGTGCCTGCATCCGAAGTGCGCTCGCCTTGGGCGTAGACCTTTTGATGCTCCCGGCCAAGGGCATGTGCGGCATTACGCCGGCTGTCGCCCGCTCTGCCGCAGGCGCGCTCGACAAGATGAAGATTTGCCGTCCGAACAACCTGGAAGCCGCCGTCGGCGAACTCAAACTCGCAGGCTACCAGATTCTCGGCCTCGATGCCGACACCGAAACGAACCTCGCCGGCTTTGAATTCAGCGACCAGGCCGTAATCGCCGTCGGTGGCGAAGACGTGGGCCTCCCGCCGTTCATTCGCAAGCAGTGCGATGCCGTACTCCGCATTCCGATGATGCCCGAAGCGCATTCCTACAACGCCTCGGTGGCGCTTTCGCTCGGCCTGTACGAATACGCGAGACTCAGAATCAAGTAAAATATTCCAACTTGGACTATAAAATGCACCCCCATAGGGGGTGTTTTTTTATTACAGGCCGATTTTTCCCACCAGATTGGTATATATTCTTACCACAAGAAGGGAAAATATTTACACTGTGACGAAATGGAAATGGTACAGATAATCACTTTACCACAAAGAACTCGCCCATCGTTTCTTTGTAGATATTCCCGTAGTGGTTCACATTGTACAACTGTACGTGTGAGCCCGAAATTTTACTCGCGATTTCGATGAACATGTCCCTAAGCGTCGCGCCGGGAGTTTCATCCAATAGTTCCATAAAACCACGGGTAAAACTGTTCGTTAGGTACACCCCCATTTCCTCGTTGCGTTCGGCCGCCTTGCTCGTTTCGTAAGGCGAGGCCGCCGTCAAGAAGACAATCCCGGAAACATCCTCTTTTTCCGCCGTTTCCCCAAGACCTCCGCTATAGCAGGCTTCTACGGCCACCAGCACCTTGCGGTGCGGGATCTGTTTCACCAGCGAAATAATCTGTTCGTAACTGATTTTGTCATTTCCAAAATTCAGGTATCCCGGCATTCCGTGACCACTCCAAAAGACAAAAACATTGTCGGTCGACTTTGCACGGAGGACCTTTGACAACTTATCACTTGAATTTCCCCTTAATATATTTCCTAGGTCAGACGCCGTTACGTAACTTAATTTGTAATCAACCACACCCTTTTCATAGACGTTGTCTCCATCCAAACGGATAAAGAGTTCTCCCGGATACAAGTTACGACTATGATTTGCAAGATCGTCTTCGGCAATCACGATGATATGGTCATCGTCGTAACCCATCTTCTTGAGTTTCTGATAAAAGGCAAAGATGTCCGCCTGGAAGCGGTAATTCGCCCACCCCGAAGAAGCAGCCACCAAAAGAGCCCAGCGTTTCGAAACATCCGCATAAGAAATATTCGTATCCGCGCTATCAAAAAAACTCGTATCTACATCGGCCTTAAAAAAATCCAACCAATTATCCTGCGGATTCACCGAATGTTTCGAATTATCGTTGCTAGTATAATCATTCGTCACATATTTATGGTCAGCAATATTCCATCCGCGATACACCGAGCCGCTCACACTGTTGTCCCTATCCTGGAACGTCCAAGAGCTAGATACACCCGTCAAATCAGGCAAGCGTCCGTTTTGCAACGCCTTGAAGTTTTCCTGCATACCGGCAACCATCCAATCGCCGCCGGAACCGTCCCTTCCTCCAAGCACAGCTCTAATCGATTCGTTCAATCCCAAGCCCGACGAAACGGAGTAGGTCGCGGCATACGCCAAAATATACAGAGCATCAAAGAAATGTGCTTCGCCATTGAGAACGTCTTCGCCAAAATGCTCATGATAAGCTTGCGCAAACCCGGACTCGGGCCTTGCATACAAATCAAAGCCACGATAAAAATCGTAATGAAGATTTTTTACGATAGAATCCGAAGCGAAATTACTGGAACACACCACTCGGATTCCACCTTGAGAAGCGACATTCTGTCGATACAATTCATCATCTAAGGCTAAGGCCATTTTGTCATCATAGGGTTCAAATAACAAAACGCTATACGGTTTCTTACGTTCCAAATAAGACTGCGTAAGCATCCGCAGTTCGGCTTCGTCATTGTACAAAAAGATTCTGTCAATTTTAAGCCCGAATTCTTCGGCCATAAAGCCTAGCCAGTCGACATAAGAACTTACGAGTCCGCCATTCAATTCACTCGACGGAGCCAAAAGAGTAAGTTCCAGTTCATTCATGAAAAGTGACGCAAAAGAACTCGCCAAATGCGAAAAAGCTGATTCAATCAGCATAAAATCGTTTTCAACCAAGTTCCACAAATTCGGCATATTGGCAAAGAACCGTTGGTATTCTACATTCGATGCCTTGGGAGAAAGAATCGGCTTCGTACTTTTTTTCAAAAGTTCCGCCATGCGGTACGCCTTGTCCGATTGCGTGGGGCCAACAATCGCCACATAGTCCGAATCCCCCGCAACCATTTCCATATACTCATCGAAATCGGCGTCATCCTGGTTTTTAAATTCCAGTTGCAGTTCCACCTTCTGGTCGAGCCCGCCTTGGGCTTTTTCCATATTTTCCAAAGCCCATTCGGCGCTACGTTTCCAGCGGGCCATTTCAGAGGATTTCGCCATGACGGCGACCTTGATTTTAAGCGTCTTGGCATCGGCTTTGGCCGAAGAAGAATTATCAGAACACGCGCATAGGCAAAGTGCCAGCGCAAGCATCCAGAACAGAAGCAAACCGAGCCTATTTCTTCGCATGGCGTGCCTCCTCGCGAACCGCTTCGTCATAATACTTTTCATAGCGGGCTTCGAACTCTTTCGTATCGTCAAAATTCTTATTAAAGACAATCGATGCGGCACCGTCACCCAAGCCAAAAGAGCGGAACCGAGGCCAATCCTTACCCAAAGCCCATTCTTCCAGGTAGCGAATAACAACCCCCTTAATGTCAATGACCAGAGTAAACGGCACCTTTGGCAACACGCCGCTCTGGTCAACATCCATCCCAATCATAAAGTGTCCCGTATTCGGATAATCGATCAAAGCCCGACGCACGCCCTTGATAGCTCCCCCCAACAAAGGAAAAATAGCCGAAGGTCTATCCGCATCTAGAATATAATTCGTTATCGAAAAAGTAGCCACGTAGGCAAATTCAATGTTGTTAAAAGCAGTTTCATCATTTTCATTATAGGTAAGATAATCCACTCCCAGAGTATCTGCTATCGTCTTATGCGCATCGTAACCCTTCCTAAAGCCATCAATCGATGTTTCTAGGCTCGCAAAGCCGGGTGCCGCCGCCAAAATCATGCAGGGGTTTATGCCCAGAATCGCCCCCGACAAGTAACTCGCTCCGTAACGCTCTATCGAGAAAGCATTTACACCTTGTGGAAGTCCCGCCGAATCTGTCTCGAACAACAGAACCTTGTTGCCTACCCCCGTAAAGCGAACATCAAGTTTTTTTGCCAGTCCCACATATTCGGAAGAAGCCAAAATCAACATCGATGAATCGGTGTCGACATTTTCCTTGAGCCACGCCTGTACAAGTGAATCGGCCTCGTTCATAGATTCCGGCTGCACCAAGCGGAAAGGTACTTCGCTATCTTCATTAAACCGGAATAGTCCTGCCAATATCTGGTCATTATAGCTGTTATCGCCAATGCCGTTGATACTTGCAATCAAGGTGATATTTGCAATTCCTGAATTATTTTCAGAAGCACCCACAGACTCGCTATTGGAACAAGCGAGCAAGGCAAACAGTAAAAACAACCCAAAAACAAATCTAATCATCACTAATACAAAATAAGAAAAATTCCCCCAAGTGGGGGAAATTTTTGTTATACGGGTAAATTTATCACTAGGTTATCTTATTCCTGGTAGAAACGGATTTGTCCGATAATACCACCAGCATTAGGATCACTTTCATATTCAAAGGCAGTTCCACTTTTGCGCATTCTTACATACGACTTTGAATTTGTTACAAGGAAATGATCTACTTCAGCACGAAGTGCAAATCCAACCAAGCCGCAGCCATCTTCGTTGGAATCACAGAGTCCCTTGCTCATCATAGCAGCCCCCACATTAGTAACGCCATTCGTAGTCAAGGCTTTTTCTATCTCCAGGAAATCTTCTTTAGAAGGGAGCTGCCATCCGCTGGGAATAAAAGGATCGAGTTTATTATCAAAATAAATAACAGGAATGGCAGCACCAACATCTGAATCATCCGCCGTCCCCCAACCAAAACCCAAATAATCACGAACTCCTGCATATGATTCTCCAGAACGACCAAGCGTACTCGCATAATTTTCACGCAGCCAAATATGGTCAAACATTTTAACCAACGGATAATTGTGATTTACATTTTTTCCATCTGTTTCAGGTCTAAAGCCGTTTTGAGACTCTTTAGCCTTAACAAAAATCGTTGACTTCAAATAAGAATCTTCAACCGTCCCCGCATGAGGTTCCGTACCTTCAGGCGGCACACTCGTCACAGATGCACCACGGATATAGAGTTTCTTCGCTGCACCGAAGTCCATATTTTCGTATTCAATAATGGAAACATCGGTGCCATCCCAACTGACGCGAGCCGGCTTATGGTCCTTGTCGCCAATGTAGAAGCCCAAATTAAAGCGCACCTTGTTGTTGATTACAGGATAAACGACCCTTACCTTTTCCTTGATATTCAGAAGCGGCACGAATTCCAAGGTAGCCTTCGCCACCAGCTGTCCATTCAAGAAAATATCCTTAATTAAGGTGTTCGTATCGTTATCTTCAATCTTCGGGACATCAATTTCAGTCACGGTGCCACAATCATAGCCGAGTTCAAAATCAGAAGCAAATTGCTTACTTTCCATATAGGCTTTAAGTTTTTGCTTTCTTTCTTTAGCTTCAGGACCGAGACTTTCATCAATCAATTCATATAGCGGCTTAAGACCTTTATTAGAAAAACCGATTAAGGCGGCATCTGTACCATCCGTAACAGACTTTTTCCATTTTTCTACAGACTCAGGATCAACATCCTTCGAAGTTAATTTGGAAGCCAGCTTTTTATCGCCACCAAGAATATCTACACGAATATCCAAACTTGAACGATTTTCTTCAAAGCTCTGCTTCATTTTTGTATCTACCGAAGCATCGGCATCAACAAAACCCTTATAAGCAGCTTTTGCAAACACGTTCATATCATAAGAGGAGGTAATCTTAGACACATCCGCCGTCATCGCCTGACGAATGCGCCCACCAAGCCTGGCCTCCATTACAACATGAGAACCAAAATCACTAATCAATTCTCTAAAGCCCTCATTAGTAGACGGATAGTCCGGTTCCTCCGAGTCTTCATCCACCAATCCATTGATTGCGTAATACGCAAAAACATTCATATTTTTCTTTTTTCTCAATTCCTTCAGAGTTTTTGTTGTTTTTACAGTTTGAGTTTCATAATTGATATAAGTCAAAGCATATTCATAGTTATTCTTTTTCGCTTTACTCATATCAAAGGAACTCTTCATTTCCGCAGAGAAACCAGCAACGCCACCTTCAACATTTGCGGTAGTCGCCAAACTAAAACTGATATCTGAAATCGTAGAGCCAGTGATACTCGTTGTATTGTAGCTGAATTTATTCGATCCATACGTAATAGATTTTTTCTTAATCAATTCCTCAGTATCAAAGATTTCAGCTTCTATTGACTCTATATTTGCATAACCTCCGGTAATGGCATCGTAACCGAAACCGACCACATAAATATCGTTCGCCACATCAACATCGGCGTTGTCATCGTAGTCGCCCTTATACTTCTGCACGATGGTTATCGTCTTGTTCTGGCTGGTGTCTTCGGGAAACACGATGCGCAATCTGCCGACATGTCTGCGATCCAAGTAGTTTCTCGCTAAACGCATCTGTATGGTGGCATTGCCTTCGCCCGAATCCTGACTGATGGACTGGACAAACCTGGTCCTGTCTTCGATGCGCCATTTTCCGTCGGCTTCGATCTTGAAATCGTAGGTGCTGTCCATCATGTCGAACATCAGCGTATCGCCGACAGTCTTTCCCAAGACTTCGACCGAAATCGCCGTTTCCTTAGCGGAGGAGCCACTAGGACTAGAATCTTCTGAATTGGAGCAGGCTGTAAGGCCCAAGGTTGCAGCATAGGCTAAAGCCGCTGCCACGGGAAATTTGAGGGTATTAATAGACATGGCAGAATCTCCTTCTTGTAATTCCACTTTTTTCTCTATAAAATATTTCTTTTCAAAACAAAGTCAATAGAACATGCGAAAAAAAATACCGCAATTTCACTGCACCCTGTATTATTCCA
>Ga0256406_1004195_pt1 | contig 16860 bp, 15 predicted proteins | sample RumenRJG_03DNA_FD_185986 | JGI IMG/M metagenome (GOLD analysis project Ga0256406, IMG submission 185986) | Bovine rumen microbial communities from Lethbridge, Alberta, Canada - RJG_03 | ecosystem: Host-associated > Mammals > Digestive system > Stomach > Rumen | place: Canada: Alberta | collected... | reverse complement strand
TCGCGCAGCACGTTGCCGGGCCCGACGCTCGGCAGCTGGTCCACATCCCCGACAAGAATCAGGCGCGTGCCGACCGGCATCGCCTTCAGAAGCGAATGCATCAGGTAAATGTCGACCATCGATGCCTCGTCGATAATCACGGCGTCGGTTTCGAGCGGGCTGTCTTCGTTGCGGGCAAAATATGCCGCGCTGCTGCCGTCTTCCTCCGGTTTCCCGCTGACCTCGAGCATCCGGTGTATGGTGCGCGCTTCCATGCCGGCAGCCTCGCTCATTCTCTTGGCGGCACGTCCCGTCGGTGCGGCCAGCATGATATCCAGCCCGGCATATTCAAAATAGCGGATAATCGAGCGGATCGTCGTCGTCTTTCCTGTACCCGGACCGCCCGTGATCACCAGCACGCCGCGGACACCGGCTTCCCGCACCGCCTCGCGCTGCTTCCCGTCCAGCGTGATCTCTTCTTCTTTCTCCACCGCCGCCAGCTGGCGCTCCAGTTCCCGCTCGTCGATCTCCGTATCAATATTCAGGCTGCAGAGCATCGAGGCGGTCTCCATCTCGATGTGATACATCGACTGCAGATACGCCATGCGGGTGCCGCCGACTTCGCTGATGTGCAGGCGCATGTCCGTCTGCAGCTGCGGCAGCTGCTCTCTCACCATCTCCTCGTCCACTTCCAGGATCTGCGCCGACCGTCTGATCAGCAGGTCCTCCGGCAGACAGGTATGTCCCTCCTGCTGCGCATTCTGCATCGTATAAATGATGCCGCTGCGGATTCGAAACGGTGAACTGCGTTCGATTCCGGTCAGGCCGGCAATCTGGTCGGCAATCCGGAACCCGATGCCATGCATGTCTTCTGCCAGCCTGTAGGGATTTTTCCGGATGATATCGTAGGTGGCTTCCCCGTATTTCTTATAAATACGCAGAGAAAGGCGGGACGGAATGCCGTAGCCGGACAGAAAAAGCATGGCAGCCCGGGCATCCTGCTTCTCGTGAAACTGGCGGCTGATATTGCCCGCCATCCGCTCGCTGATGCCCTTTACCTCTGACAGCCTCTCCGGTTCCTCGTCCAGTACGCGCAGCGTATCGTCGCCGAATTCCTTTACGATCCGCGACGCCAGCGCCCGGCCGACGCCCTTGATCGCGCCGGACCCGAGGTAGCGCTCCACCGCCAGCGTATCCACCGGCATCTCATATTTCAGATTGCTGACGCGCAGCTGCCGTCCGTATACGCGGTGCGTGACGTATTCGCCCTCCGCCGTCACGTACTCTCCTTCATTGATGCCGTCGGTCGTTCCGGTGCAGACAACTTCCTTTCCATCCGCACTTAAAGAAAAAACCGTGTAGCCATTGTCTCTGTTAAAATAGACAACATTGGCTACGGTACCGGTCACACTCTCCATCTGCCTGTCTCCCTGTAAAAAAACCGAAGCCCTGGCGGCTCCGGTCTGCAATCAGTTTCTTGCCTGTTTCTCTTCCATGAACTCGGCGTAGCGCCCGGTTCCGATCACCACGGTGGTCGTCGGATCATCCACCGCGATTGTCTGTATGCCGGTCGTCTTCCGGATCAGCTCATCCATGCCGTACAGCATGCTCATACCGCCCGTCAGCAGAATGCCTCGCGTTGCAATGTCCGCTGCCAGCTCCGGCGGCGTATCCTCGAGTACATTGCGGATGCCCATCATAATCCGGCGGGCACTGTCCTTGAAAGCCCGGATCGTCTCATCCGAAGTAATCTCGACGGTCTTCGGCATACCCGTACTCAGATCGCGGCCGGTAACTTCCATTGTCTTCGTCACCGCTCTGCGGATCACGCTGCCGATATTCTTCTTGACGTTCTCCGCCGTCTGCTCTCCGATCAGCAGTCCGTGCACGCGGCTCATATACCGCGCAATCGCCTGATCAAACGTATCGCCGGCGACCGTCAGCGACTTGCTGATCACCGTATCGCCCAGAGAAATCACCGCGATATCCGTCGTTCCGGCGCCCATATCAATCACCATATTGCCGCAGGCCCTGGAAATATCGATACCGGATCCCAGTGCCGCTGCGACCGGATCCTCAATCAGGACGACTTCCCGTGCGCCGGCCTCGAACGTCGCCTGCATAACCGCATTGCGCTCGACCTCCGTCGCACCGGTCGGCACGCCGATGCAGATCCGCGGTCTGCGCAGGTTCCGGTGTCCCATTGCCTTCTGAATAAAATACCGCAGCATTCTCTCTGTTATCGAATACTCGGAAATGACGCCGTTCTTCAGCGGATGCATCGCAACGATATTGCCCGGCGTCCGTCCGATCATCTGTCTGGCCTCATCTCCGATGGCAAGTATCTCTTCGGTGTCCTGATCATAGGCGACGACGGATGGCTCCTTCAGCGCAACGCCTGTTCCCCGCATATACACCAGCACCATCGAGGTGCCAAGATCGATCCCCATATCTGTTCCAGCCATTTATTTTACCCTTTCAAACTTTCCTTTTCAGTTAAACCTGTAAATTTTCCTTGCGATCGCGTACACACGCCGTGTCAGATTGCTCTTCGGCTGCGTACTGATCCATCCGCGCGCGCTGAGCTTGACCTTCCGGTACATGCGCGGCGGCTTTGTATCCTTGAAATACTGCCATAACCGGCGGCGCTTCTCGAGGTTCTCCTCTGTGCCGGATATCGTCAGCAGCATCGACGTGATACAGGTGATCATCGTCAGATAATTAAACATATAACCGGACAGACGCCTGTTCGGCACATCCTCCGGCAGATCATAGGCATCGATCATCAGCTTGTTGACACGGATCTGCTGATCAATCCGGTTGATCATGTTCGCCGTCGTCACAGACTGGTCCTCCCGTCCTATAAAATAACGGTACAGATCGATATCCATATAATAAAGCGTACTTGTGTATGGCAGCGGAATGTAGACAAACAAATTGTCCACGTAAAATGTATGTTCCGGCAGCTTCAGGCCGCTGCGCCTGAGCACCTCCGTCCGGTAGATCACAGAATGCATGAGCAGGTTCTGATCAATCCGGAAATGCTTCGTCTGACTCCAGTTGAATATTCTGTTCTTGGGAAATACATTGCGGTAGCCGATTCTGCGCCGCTTTCCGTCGCTTACATGCTCATAGACATAATTGGCGATAAAGATGTCTACCTTCTCATCCTCGTCCCGGAAAGAACGGAGCTTATCCAGCGCGGTCAGATAAGCAGATCTGTCAAGCCAGTCATCGGAATCGACGACCTTGAAGTACAGGCCCTGCGCATTGCGGATGCCTGTGTTGACAGCGCCTCCGTGGCCCTTGTTCGGCTGGTGAATCGCGCGGCACATGTCCGGATACTGCTCGGCATATCCGTCTGCGATGGCCGCTGTCTGGTCTGATGAACCATCATCCACTATGATAATCTCTACATCGTTCCCGCCCGGCAGCAGAGAATCTATGCACTTGCGCATATAATCCTGTGAGTTATAGCAGGGAACCGTGATTGTAAGTATCTTATCCAAAATATCTCCAACCTCCGTCACTGAACAACATTTTACAGCATAATTTCATAGCAGGCAAGATATAAGTTCGGCAGTACCGGAAAAAAGCCCGTGTCCGCGAGTTTAGAAATACTTTATAAATATTTAGTTCCTCTTAATTGAAGCCGGCTGCCGATGATGATAGTATAAATGTGTGTATTTATGCGCGGTTTCCGGCCGCGTTCTTTATGTTTCTGCTTTTGTTTACGACGTGAGAAGGTGATCGTATGCCGGGATTTATAACTCATTACACCACTGGTATCGAAGCGGTGGACAAGATGTCGGACAACTACATACGTGAACTGATCGCCCGCAGCAATCATGCGTTTCTGGTCGGACTGCAGGGAATGGATATCTTTCAGTATACTTTCCGCAGCAAATCCCACCGCAGCCTTTCCTACCGGACTGCCGGTTCCGGCATCCACAATCAGGAATACGCTGCTTTTTTCAACAGCATGTGCGAGGCAATCGACAAGGTCGAGAGCGGACAGCGTGATGCCTGTCTCGCCTATTTGGCGGGATTTCTCTGCTATTATGCCGGCGAGAAGACGCTGGAGCCTTATATCGCCTATCGGACAGGGCAGCGGCTGCCGACGAAGTCGCGCTCATCCCAGGCGCGCAGAGAGCGGGCCGGGGTGGAGACCACAATCGACACCGTCCTGCTGCGCAGTCATTTTCATCTGGAACCGTCGCAGCTGAATTTCGGAGCGCTGACCTATCTCAGCCGGCACGACGCCGCGCTGATCGGCACGGTGATCCGCAGGACAGTGAGGGAGACCTACAACTGCCGGATCTCCAATTCCGAAGTAGCAAGCGGCCTCAAGGCGCTGCGGCGCAGCCTGGTATGCGTACGTCCGGACCGCCATTATCACCGCAATCTGATGGCCGTCATGAAGAACCGGATCATCTATGAAGATTACATGACGGACAGCAATGACTACATGAACGCCGCCCACAGGCCGTGGTACCCGTATCTCGGCTGCATGGAACCGGTCACCTATTCATTTGAAGAGATCTATCAGATGGCGCTGATGCATGCGGTGCACCTGCTGGACAGCCTTGACAGCTACGTCTCCTGGGGTATGCACCGTGAGGAGCTGATTTCCGAAGTCATTGATCTGAATCCCTACGCAAAATAAAAGAGATACAGTCTTGTTTTATCACTGACTGTATCTCTTTTTCTGCTTTTATCTCAATATAGGGCTCAGTGCTGTACCAGCATCCGGCTCACGAGGAACTGATATTCGTCGATGGTCTTCTTCATCGCCAGCGCCTCGTTGATATCGTAATCCGTAAACTGTCCGGACTTATAGGCGATGACACGGTTGGTCGCGCCGCCAAGCAGCAGATCGACCGCATAGGCGCCCATGGTCGAAGCATATACCCTGTCCTTCGCCGTCGGACGGCCGCCCCGCTGAATATAGCCGAGGATCGTCGCCCTTGTCTCAATGCCGGTCGCCGCCTCGAGCCGCTTGGCCAGACGGTTGGATTCACCGATGCCCTCCGCATTGATGATAATATGATGGGTCTTGCCCTTCTTACGGTTGTTCAGGATCGTCTCGACGAGGTCCTGCTCATCAAATTCTTCCTTCTCCGGAATCAGAATACCGTCCGCGCCGTTGGCGATGTTGCACCAGAGTGCGATGTAGCCGGCGTTCCGTCCCATGACTTCGATGATACTGCAGCGCTCATGGGAGGTCGAAGTATCCTGAATCTTGTCGATGGCGTCTACCGCTGTGTTGACCGCCGTATCGAATCCGATCGTATAATCCGTACAGGCGATATCCAGATCGATTGTTCCCGGAAGCGCAACGGTGTTGATTCCCAGGTTGGACAGCGCCTGCGCGCCCTTGAACGAACCGTCGCCGCCGATTACAATCAGGCTGTCAATGCCGTTGTCGCGAAGTACCTGCGCACCCTTCTCCTGTCCTTCCGGCGTCATGAACTCCTTGCATCTGGCGGTGTAAAGAATTGTGCCGCCCTTGCGCATGATCTCGGAAACCATCTTCTCATCCATATCGATGATCTCGCCGTTCAGAAGTCCGGCATAGCCGCGCATGATTCCCTTGACTTCAATGCCGCTTGCGAGGGCTGTCATCACCACGGCGCGGATGGCCGCATTCATGCCCGGCGCATCGCCGCCGCTTGTAAGCACTCCGATTGTCTTAACTTCTCCCATTTTTACGCCTCTTTCCGGTTAATCCAGATAACTGTAGTAAACATTGCCTGCTTTATCAAACATCTCCTCGGCATTGCTCATCGACACAGTCGAAGTCTCGCCGGTGGAGAGGTCTGTCATGTAAATATAGCTGCTGTCATAGCCCGTAATCAGGCTCCAGCTGTCATCGCCGGTCTTCGCCGCCACAAGCCTGTCTCTATAGATGAAATGCAGCACATCCTCGAGCTCCATGCCGGTCAGATCCGCCGCTTCCACCGGAAGTTCCTGCTCCATGGCATCCGGCACGGACAGGGAAGCATCCTGATAGCTGATGTCCGTCCAGCCTTCATAAGCGGCAATATTGCGGACCGCAGCTTCGCCGAGGCCGCTGCCCTCGCCGGTCACAAATTCATCCGGCATCTCCAGGCTCCACCGGTAAGCCGCACCGCTGTACTGCCATACGATCTTGCCATTGCTGGCCATGATGAGGCCGCCGTTTTCGTTGCCATCGTCCACGGCATCGCGCAGACGCTGGTACTGTGTGGCATTCCGGCCGCCGCTGTACAGGTAATAGCACAGTCCGGAATCATCGGTTCCGCTGTAATCCTTTGTAATATCATAGCCCGGATTCATCAGACGCGCCGTCTGGCGGACAGCCGTCACATCCTTCGCGCCGTCCAGCAGCAGACCGGTCACGGTGCCGCGCACGCTGTCCGAATTCTGCTCGAGTGAAACAGAACTCTTCTCCTCGTCGTTGTTGACTATGATGCCGTCGTAAACCGTATCCGAAGCATCGCTCTGCGATGTCAGCTCCAGCCGGAGATCGTCATCCTCCACGGTCACATCCGTGATCAGGTAGCCTTCCCGGCTGTAGCTCTTGAGCTCTGTGCCGTCTGTCTTGATGATATGTAGCTCGCTGACCGGAAGCGTCGTGAAATCCTGATTTTCATCGTAATACTGCGGGTCCACGAGTCCGAAAATGATATTGCCGTTTGTAAATCCCATCGGCACCGTGTACATGTTATCGCTGCCGATCGTATGGGTCTCCCCGCTGTTCAGATCAATCAGCGTGATGATCTGCTTGCTGTCCGGATTGCTTTCGTCACCGGTCATCGCCAGTTCACCCGCATTGGACGCAATCATGCTGCGCCCGCTGATGTTCTCGTAGACCGGATTGAAATAGCCCAGATCAATATCGATATCATAGATGCTGTCATCGAGCATCATGTAAATATCATTGCTGCTGTTCATATACGCCAGCTGGCTGATCGAGCTGTGCAGCTGCACATAGCTTCTTGTATAAGGAATAAATGCTTCCTGGCTCAGCGAAACATCTTCGTTATTATAATGATAGATCAGCACACCGTTCTGTCCTTCAAACGTGCCGAACGGCATATAGCCATATACGGCAAAGTAGAGGTCGCCCGTATCCGGGTCCGTGCTGATCACCCTGACGCCGGTCTGCTCATCCGCACCGATTCCTTCGTTATCGCTGCGCAGCGAATAAACATCCGTATAGATGTTATTGGCCTTGTCATACAGGCAGAGTGTCCGCCCGTCGGTGATATATACGTACTGATCGTCCTTGCCGAATGCATAATAGGACAGATCATCCGTGCTGACTATACCCAGATCCAGCATGCTGTCCGACACAGCGCTGTCCACCGTGCTGAGCTGCTGGGAAACCGTCCGCCGGAAATCAAGCAGCGAAGCAGTGCTGCTGCTGTAGCTCACACGGTAATATTCCTGCACATCATAGACGTTCTGGCTGTCTTCCTCCCCGGACTCAACCTGGTAGGAAAGCAGGAAAACGGCCTGTTCCGTGTTGATCTCCCAGAGTGTTATGCTGATATCGCTCGTACGGACAGGGCTGAGCGAGCCCCATGTCACCATGTCCGCCGTCGAATTCTGCGTCACATGGCTGAGATCCGTGCTCGTGGTATCCGTTGCATCGAGGTACTGGCTGATATCCTCCTGACGTCCCTTGCTGAATGTCGCCTCGTTGAAATCCGTGACAAACTTCAGCTTCTCCGTCACGTGCATACCCTTGCCGTAATGAACCCGCGTATAGTAATGCACAGGCGCCGAGCCGCCGCTGTCGACAATCAGGTGCAGGCAGTATTCACAGTTGGTCTCCAGTTCGCCGCTGAAACTGATGCTCGTCGCAAATACCGAACCGGATTTCGTGATCTCACCGCTGCTGCCCGATTCCACCAGTGTATCAAAGCTGTCATTGTACAGTTCATACGAAACAGAATTGATCTGATCCGCGTTTTCTATATCCAGGTTGACCGTCTTGCTGTCCTCGACCGGCGTCAGCGAATTGCGCAGATACGCGCCGTCCTCTTCCGATACAAAGCCGTGCATCTCATTGATCTGGCGTCCGCCGGCTGTCACGCTGACGATCGGCAGCTCCGAATGCGCGGTCTGACTGCTCACCGTGTCAACACCGCCATTGATCAGCAGGTCGCTGATAAAGGCTGATAAAATAAAAATGCCAAGGTAAACTATGGCAGTGATTATAATCCTTTTTTTCTTGCCCATCAGGCTTATCTCCATTCTTCTGCTTTTGTAATATTAGCATATGCGGCATACCTATGCAAAGTATAATTTTGCGCTTTTCTCCGGCGGTGCTATGAAATTGCAGGGGAATCGTGTATAATACTTCTGTATGTTTAAAATCAAGTAAGAAAGTTTTAATAATGAAGAAATGAAAGAAGAAAATGAAGAGAAGCATCTGTCCGAGGACGGCAGAAAGCGGCCGCGCTACAGCGGCATACTGCTGCATCCCACTTCCCTGCCGGGAAGATACGGGATCGGCGACCTCGGCAGAGATGCCTGGAAGTTTATCGATTTTCTCGACGAGGCGGACCAGTCTGTCTGGCAGTGCCTGCCGCTCGGACCGCTCGGCAGCAGCGGTTCCCCGTATCAGAGCCTGTCAGCCTTTGCCGGCAACATCCTGCTGATCAGCCCGGATCTTCTCGCTGAAGACGGACTGCTCGAGGAGAGCGACCTGGCAGACTGTCCTGATTTTTCGCCGTATACTGTAGACTACGAAGCGGCCGCCGCTTATAAGACGGCGCTCCTGGAACTTGCCTACCGGCATTTTCTGGAAAAACCGCTGCCGGAGATTCAGCAGGAATACGAGACATTTATCCGCCGTGAATCGTTCTGGCTCGATGACTACGCCCTGTTCTGCTCTGTTTCTGAAGAAGAGGGAACGCCGGACTGGACGTCATGGACACCCGGCCTGGCAAAGCGCAGACCGGAGGCTCTTGAGGCGGCGAAGGTGCGTCTTGCACAGCGCATGGGCTATTACCGTTTCACGCAGTATCTTTTCTCACGTCAGTGGGACAGGCTGCACCGTCTTGCATCGTCCCGGCATATCACCCTGATCGGCGATATCCCGATCTATCTGTCTGAAAACAGTGCGGACGTCTGGGCTAATCCGGAACTTTTCGAGCTGGACAGCACCGGCCATCCGACGGACGTATCCGGCGTGCCGCCGGATTATTTTTCGGCGACAGGACAGCTGTGGAACAATCCGCTCTACAACTGGCCGGAGCACAAAAGAACGGGCTACGCCTGGTGGATCGCGCGGATCCGCCGGCAGGTCAGTCTGACCGATATCGTGCGGCTCGATCATTTCCGCGGTCTGGAAGCGTACTGGTCGGTACCGGCCGGTGAGAAGACCGCCGTCGGCGGACACTGGTGCAAGGGACCCGGCAGTGATTTTCTGAAAGCACTGCGCAGTGGGCTCGGCGGCCGGCTTCCGCTGATCGCCGAGGACCTCGGCATCATCACCCCGCCGGTCAGGGCGCTGCGTGATGAGTTCGGTCTTCCGGGCATGAAGGTGCTGCAGTTCGCTTTTGACGGAGACGAGAGTGATTATCTTCCGTATCTGTATGACGAGAACTGCATCTGCTACACCGGTACACACGACAACAACACGACGCTTGGCTGGTTTATGGAGACAGACGAGGCGGTGCGCGAGCGTGTCCGCAGCTATCTGCATTCGGACGGCAGCGACATCAGCTGGGAGATGATCCGGCTGGCGGTAAGTTCCGTCGCCCGCTATGCCATTTACCCGCTGCAGGATGTGCTCGGATACGGCGGCGACTGCCGCATGAATATCCCCGGCGTCGCGGAAGGCAACTGGAACTGGCGTTTCACCTGGGAGGCGCTGAGCCCGGATGCGGCCGCACGGCTGCGTGAACTGAACCGGATCTACGGCCGCTCCCGCTCGAGACTGGAGGGCTGAAAATGTTACGGACAATTTTATGTGTGCTTTATCTGATCTGGTACTTTATCATGTCCCTGCCGTTTATCCTGTATCAGGAGACGGCGGGCAGACGCAATCCCGACCGGCGGGCACGGCAGACGAGTGCCTTTGTCAATATGGGATTCAGGCAGCTGCAGGCCTGTGCCGGCATGAAGATCACCGTGATCGGCCATGAGAATGTGCCGAAGGACAAACCGGTGCTCTACATCTGCAATCACAGGAGCTATTTCGACATCGTGACGCTCTTCCCGCTGACCTATCCGGTAACCGGCTTCGTCGCGAAGAAGCAGATGGAGAAGATCCCGCTGCTGTCCAACCTGATGCGGTATGTGCACTGCGAGTTTCTCGACCGCGACAACATCCGCGAAGGCATGAAGAGCATTCTGCGCGCGATCGACACCGTCAAGGCGGGCAATTCCATGGTTATTTTCCCGGAAGGCACGCGCAACCACGGCAGCGAGCTGCTCGAATTCAAGCAGGGAAGCTTCAAGATCGCCGAGCGTTCCGGATGCCCGGTCGTACCGGTGGCCGTTTCCAACGCGGACGATGTTTTTGAAAATCACATGCCTTTTGTAAAGGGACAGCACATCGTCATCGAATTCGGCAAGCCGATCCTGATCGGCGATCTGCCGCAGGAGGAAAAAAGGCACATCGCCCCTTACGTGCAGGGCATTATTTCCGATATGCTTCATAAGAACAGCCGGCCGATCGCAGGTTAAAATTAACAGATCGGGTATTTCAATTTTATTTTATAAATGTTACACTAACTATATCGTAAGAAGGAGGGGTACAGCGATATGACCATCGAACCAATAGCGGCTGCCCTGTCAGCCAGCGTCATTCTCATGATTGTGATCATCGCTCTGGCAGCCGTATTCGTCGTACTTACAATCTACGGCAGAAAACAGGAGAAGAAATACGCAGAAACCCAGAGGCAGGTTGAAGAGGCGGCCAGACCGGCCACCATATTGGTCATTGATAAGAAACAGATGAAGATGACAGAGGCAGGTTTCCCGAAATTTGTCATGGACAGTCTCCCGAAACAGGCAAAAAGAGCCAAGGTATACGTCGTCAAAGCGAAGATCGGCCCGAAGATTCAGCCGTTCATGTGCAGTGAGGAAGTATTCAACCTGGCTCCGAAGGGACAGTCCGTACGAGCTATGATCAGCGGTTTCTACATCACCGAGATGAGAAGCGTCCGCGGACCGGCGCTCGTTCCGGACAAGAAGCTTTCCTGGCGTGAACGCATCAAGAAGCGCGCTATGAAAGATGTCTGAACTGCGGTAATTGCTCAATAAGAATATCTTTATTATTCAGAGAAGGATCCTCGATGACAGCGTCAAGCATGGCATCGAGGATTTTTCCTATCTCAGGGCCCGGACGCACGCCGGCAGCGATCAGATCGCGGCCGCCCACCGCAAGGTCGGACAGCCGGAAGCACTGCCCTTCTGCCTGCACCGCGCGTGCTTTCTCCAGCACGCGGCTGTAGAACGCCTTCCTGTCGGGGTCGTCTGTCTGTGCCGTCTGCACTGCAATCAGGTCCGGGAAAATATCCTCGCCCGCATCGTGCAGTGCGCGCCGGATATCCTTTTCTTCAAGCGTATACGCCATCTGGCTGCAGGCGATCAGCCGCATCGTCTTCTCGCGCGTATCGTTGTCTGACTTCAGGCGCCGCAGGATACGGTCCGCCATCTGCGTGCTCTCCTGCACATCCCGGCCGAATCCGGCAAAAAGGACAGCCGCGCGAAGAGGCGTCTCCGGTCTTACCTGCCGCATCTGGTGCGCCGCTCTCCCGGCGGCTTCCGGGTCTGATGCGCACATGGCGTCATATTCCGGCAGGAAGCAGGCGGTGATCCCGAGCTTTCTGGCCTCATCGAAGCATTCCGGGTGGTCGGAATCGATGGTCTTCACGAACTCTGTCCGGATACGCTCGGCGCTCACGCTGTGCAGATTCGGTGCCGCACGGCGCACGGCCTCCCTCGTCTCTTCCTCTATTGAGAAATTCAGCTGCGCCGCAAAACGCACCGCGCGGAGAATACGCAGCGCATCCTCCCCGAACCGGCGGTCTGGGTCGCCGACGCACCGTACCACATGCCGCCGCAGATCGCCGATGCCGTCAAAGGCATCCACCAGCCCGGCCTGCGGATGATATGCCATGGCGTTGATTGTAAAATCGCGGCGTTCCAGGTCACCGATCAGATTCTCTGTAAACGTAACGCTGTCCGGATGCCGGCCATCGCTGTAGCTGCCGTCGATACGGTATGTCGTCACTTCCACGCCCGCACCGCCTGTCAGAACGGTCACGGTCCCGTGTTTGATACCCGTATCCACCGTGCGCCGAAACAGCTTCTTGACCTGCCGCGGGCGCGCCGAAGTCGTCACGTCCCAGTCATTCGGCTGCCGGCCGAGCAGGCTGTCCCGCACGCAGCCGCCCACCACAAACGCTTCATAGCCGGCCTGCGTCAGGCGGTCCAGCACCGCGCATACATTTTCCGGTACATTTATTCTGATCTCATCCAATTTTCCGTCTCCATCTCATCCATAATCATACAGCTGTCTGCATGCAAAGAGCAGGCAGCACCTTCCGGGTAAAAAAGCCCGCTGCACCGCCTGCTCTTCTTAGCATAAAGTTCTGATAAACCGCAATTAAGCCTTGCCGACAGAACCGAACAGTTCCATCTTCTCTTTAACCTTGGCCTTGATGGCTTCTGTACCCGGAGCAAGAACCTTACGAGGATCAAATCCCTTGCTGACCTTATCCTTGTCTGCTTCGATGTAGCCTCTTACAGCCGCGGTAAATACGATCTGGCACTCTGTGTTGACATTGACCTTGGCAACGCCGAGGCTGATGGCCTTCTTGACCTGGTCATCCGGAATGCCTGTGCCGCCGTGCAGAACGAGCGGAATATCGCCTGTCGCCTCACGGATCGCTTTCAGCGTATCAAAGCTGAGGCCTGCCCAGTTCGGAGGATAAACACCGTGAATGTTGCCGATGCCGGCTGCCAGCATATCGATGCCGAGGTCGGTGATCCGCTTGCACTCTTCCGGATCTGCGCACTCGCCTGCGGCGATGACGCCATCTTCCTCGCCGCCGATCGCACCTACCTCTGCCTCAATAGAAAGGCCGAGATGATGTGCCACGCTGACGAGTTCCTTCGTCTTCTCAATATTCTCATCGATCGGATAATGAGATCCGTCGAACATAATAGAGGTAAATCCGGCTTTGATGCACTTGTAGGATCCTTCATAGGTACCGTGATCCAGGTGCAGTGCTACAGGAACGGTAATGCCAAGTTCGCTGTCCATGGCCTTAACCATCGCCGATACGGTATTGAAACCGCACATATACTTGCCTGCGCCTTCAGAAACACCCAGAATAACAGGGGACTGCAGCTCCTGTGCCGTCTGAAGAATGGCCTTCGTCCACTCCAGATTGTTAATGTTGAAAGCGCCTACGGCATAATGGCCGGCTTCCGCCTTCTGCAGCATCTCTTTTGCTGTTGTTAACATAATGCACCTCCATAAAATTCAAAAATAGGTTATTCCTATTATACGTCAGGTCCGTTTCAAAAACAACAGTTCCGCCGGAACTCATCTGTTAAATATATCTTCTCCGAAACGAAGCTTTGCGTAATCGATAATCAGATCCACCGCTCCGTCGATGCCGGTCTCGCTGGTGCGGATCGCAAGATCATATGTCCCGCAGTCACGCCACTTCTCGCCGGTGTAATGGGTGAAATAATTCTCCCTGTCCTTGTCGGTCCTGTGAATCTGCTTCGCCGCTTCATCCCAGCCGATTCCTTCGGACTGCATGATCCGTTTCGCGCGGAAATTCATATCCGCACTCAGGAAAACGCGGATCACCTGCGGGTAATCCCGCAGCAGATACCCGGCGCACCGGCCGATCATGATGCAGTCCTCGCGGTCGGCGAACTCTTTGATCACATCCGCCTGCATCTGGAAGATCTTATCCCGCATCACCGTGCTCTCATACGGATTGGCGCCGAAATTCATCTTGAAGGTGCCCAGCAGCAGCGTCGACACGAGGCTGTCTGCCGGTTTCTCATCGTTCTCGCTGAAATATTTCTGGTCGATGCCCGTGCGGTCAGCCGCCACACGCACGATATCGGCGTTGTGCACGGCAATGCCGAGCCGTTCCGACAGTTTGCCGCCGATCTCCAGGCCGCCGCTGCCGTATTCTCTGTTAATGGAAATAATTACATGGTCCATGGCTTCTCCTCATGGTTTTACTGATTGTCCTGTCTGTGCATGATGACGTGCTCCGCCGCCACCGCCGCATGCAGTGTATACGAATCCCAGTCCCTGTTGGCGTCTGTGACAACCGCCTTCAGGCTGACTGTGCAGCCACCCTTTCTGAGCTCTGCCAGAAAGGTGTCCAGCATACTGCGGGAAAAGCCCTTGAACACAAGCATCTCATCGGTAAAAGGAACGTTGTCCGCCGCGCCGGCTCCGGTCTTCTCATAGCCCGGAAGCTTCGCCGCGTACCCGATCTTCTCGCCGAACTCTTCCGGTTCCACCGTGCGGATGCCGAGGCCGAGTTTCATGCAGATCATGCGGATCTTCCGTCCTTTTTCTCCGCCCAGATTGTAAAATAATACGGTGCCGTTGTTATTCATCGCGGTCTCCTTCTTGCTTATCATTAAACAGACGCGCCTTGCCCTTCGAACTGACCTGAATATCCACGTAGCACTGCCCGATCTCAACCGAGTTCATGGTCAGAATATAACCGATTCTCAGTGTCAGCGCATCTTCCTCCAGGCTGTATTCCATGAGATTGGTATCGATCTCGATCAGCAGATCGCCGATCGGTGTGCCGTAGCGGCACATGGTCTTCTCTCCGTTGGAAAAAATCATATGAACACGGCCGCTGCCGTGCTTGATGACATCCACCTGGTTCTCCGTGATTTTCAGTGTCGTGTGTTCGGTGTCCGCGTCCTCATCATAGCGGTCATAAACTACATAGTGTTTGCCGCCGCGGAAATAATATTTGGCCGGCGTGATGACTTCTCCGGCGTCATCCTCTTCCATATCCGGCCTGCTGCCGCGGATCACGGTCAGAACGTCTTCTGTCATCTGGCCTCTCCGGCAGCTTTCTTCGCCTTCTCTTCCATCTCCTGTGCATGGATCTTACTGAGAACGGCCTTCTCCTGTGCAAGGATATGACGGTGCATGATGCTGACCGCCTTCTCCTCATCGCGTGTACGGATGGCTTCGGTAATCTGAATATGCTCCTCTGCCAGCGTACGGTGCGCACTCTCGTCCTTCAGGTATTCCAGTCTATAGCGGTACATCTGCTCACGCAGGTTGTTGAGCATCTGCACGAGTCTCTGGTTCTCCGTTGCCGCATAGATGATGTCGTGGAAAGCCACATCCTTCTTCGCCAGCTCGTGGAAATCGTCTCCCTCGTCGACGGCGCGGCTGAAAGCATCGCAGGCGGAGCGCAGCTGCACGATATCGTCCTCGAACATTCTCTGCACTGCCAGCTGTGTAGCCAGGTCCTCAAGGCTTGCACGCACCTCGAGTACATCCCGCAGATCCTTCTCCGTGATCTTCGCGACAATCGCGCCCTTGCGCGGAATCATCACAACAAGGCCGTCCAGCTCCAGTTTGCGGATGGCTTCACGGATCGGCGTACGGCTGACCCCGAGCTTATTGGCCAGTGCCACCTCCATCAGACGCTCACCCGGCTCCAGTTCTCCCTTTAAAATTGCTCTTCTCAGTGTATTGAAAACAACCTCCCGCAGCGGAAGATATTCATTAACCGTAACATCAAAATCTTTCATAAGACACTCCTCGAACGGATCGGCTCCGTAAGGATAACGCAATCCGTATATTCTTCCCTGGATAACATATTGCTAGCATATTTTGCTACTTCTGCATTGTCAAAAAGTCCGTAAACAGCCGGTCCGCTGCCCGTCATCAGTGTGCCGAGCGCTCCGTAGATCCGCATATCACCGCAGATATCCTTCAGCTCCGGATGTGCCTTCATCGTGACAGATTCGAGCACGTTGCCCAGCTTGCCGCAAAGGCCGAGAAGATTTCCCTGCCTGATCTCCTCCACAATACCATCAATGTCCGGATGCTCCAGCTCCGACACTGGCCCAAGTGCCTGATAAACTTCTTTGGTTGAGACCTCATAGGCCGGCTTGACAATCAGAATGCCGCACGGCGGCATCTTGGCAATCGGCGTGATCTTCTCGCCGATTCCTTCGCAGAGCGCCGTCACCTGCCGGATGCAGTAAGGTACGTCCGCTCCGATCTGCACGGCCTCCCGGCAAAGCGTCTCGTCGTCGAGGCCGAGTTCATACATGTCGTTCATGCCGCGGATGACGGCTGCTGCATCCGCACTTCCGCCGGCCATGCCGGCACCTGTCGGAATCATCTTGGTAATATCAATGGATATGCCGCGCTGCAGATTATAGTGATCCATCATCAGTGCGGCGGCTTTATAGGCAAGATTGCTCTCATCATCCGCGATACTGTCCAGATCTGTGTGTACCGAGATCTCTCTGTCCGATCTCATCGTAAGGTTCAGTTCATCATGCAGCTGCAGCGTCTGCATGACCATGCGGACCTCATGGTAACCGTCCGGGCGCACGCCCGTAACATCAAGGCCAAGGTTGATCTTGGCGTAAGCATTCAGTGCATAACTGTCCATAACAGCAAATATCATCCCCTTCGTATTTCAGGCATTTCGTCAGCCTTTATCTGATGTATACAATATATATCATGACATGTTTTTTTTCAAGTACCCTGTATCTAATGAAGTACATTTCATGTGTTTTTAAAAGGACTTTTTTTATTATTTGGGCAATTTTCTGCAAAAGATGCCGCATAAAAATACATAAAAAAGTCCCCCAACCACCCAACGTCATCAAGATAAAGTTTATTAC
>Ga0256406_1004193_pt1 | contig 16872 bp, 16 predicted proteins | sample RumenRJG_03DNA_FD_185986 | JGI IMG/M metagenome (GOLD analysis project Ga0256406, IMG submission 185986) | Bovine rumen microbial communities from Lethbridge, Alberta, Canada - RJG_03 | ecosystem: Host-associated > Mammals > Digestive system > Stomach > Rumen | place: Canada: Alberta | collected... | reverse complement strand
GAACTTCCCGTCGGTGGTCTTGATGATATTGGCCTTCGTGATGACGGAGACGTAGTTGGCGCCGGACTTCTTCGCGTAGTCGAACCCGGCCCTGAGGATCCTCTCGGTCCCCTGGGTGGTGGCGACGCAGTAGTCGATGGCCAGGTCGTCGGTGACGTTGATCCCATTGGAGCCGACGGCGTAGGACCCCTCGGTGTTCTCCCTGAAGAACCTCCAGTCGATGCCGAGCTCCGGGACCTTGACGGGGCGGATGTTAGCGAAGAGGTCGAGCTGCTTCCTCATGGCGACGTTGGCGGACTCGATGTTGGGCCAGGGGTCGCCCTTCTTGGGGGTGGTGGTCGGGCCCTTGAGGATGACATGGCACTGCTTCAGCTGCTCCATGACGTCGTCGGGGATGGCCTTCATGGTCTCCACGCGGTGCTCGATGGTGAGCCCGTCGATGTCCCTGATCTCGACCTTCCCGGCCTTGATCTTATCAGCCAGGAGGAACTCGAGGACCTTCTCGGCGTCCTTGCAGATGTAGGGGCCGATCCCGTCCCCTCCGCAGACTCCGATGATGAGCTTGTCCAGCTTGGAGTAGTCCGTCCAATCCGGTTCGTTCTTCAGCCTCTCGACCCTCTCAAGCTGCTGCCTGAGGAGGGCGCCGTACTGTTCCTGGGCCTTCTTGATTGCCTGCTCGTCGACCATTTCGATCGATAGTGCATCTGGCACGTGCGTTTAAAACTATGCGCGCGCCGGAGCGGGCGCGGAGGAGGGGAGACGTACATGATGTACACATCTGGCACAAGGCGGGGCCCGGCCGGCCCGGAGAGGCCGCGGGCCCCCTCTGGCTTACGGCCTCATTCGCCGCCGAGCGCTTTGATGAGGGTGCGCCATCCGAGCACGGCGCACTTCACGCGAGCCGGCATGTGCGAGACGTCCTCGAGGCAGCCGGCCTCTCCCAGCTCCTCTATCTCGTCAGGGCCGGCCTCTCCCTTGATCATGCGCATGAAGATGTCCCCGAGGCGGAGGGCATCCTCCTTGGTGCGGCCGATGACCAGGTCGCACATCATGTCGGCGGACGCCTGGGATATCGCGCATCCGCTGCCGGAGAACGCGGCATCCTCTATCTTCCCGTCCTCCCCGACCTTCAGCTGCAGGACGATGTCGTCGCCGCAGCTGGGGTTGACCCCCTCCAATTCCGAGGTGGGCCCGTCGATCCTCCGCTTATTCTCGGGATGCAGGTTGTGGTCGGTCAGTATCTCGCCGTAGAACGTGTCAGTCGGCATATCCCATCTCCCCCCTGATTTTGGAAAGCGAGGCGGCGAGCCTGTCGATCTCCTCTTTGGTGTTGTAGAAGGCGAAGCTGGCCCTCACAGTCGCCATGACCGGCGTCCCGTCCGCGTTCTTCATGAACGCCATCAGCGGCTGGGCGCAGTGGTGGCCGGCGCGCACCGCGATGCCGTCGGCATCGAGGATGGACGCCACGTCGTGCGGGTGCACTCCGTCCAGGGTGAAGGTGATTATCCCGGTGTGCTCCGCCGGGTCGTCAGACCCGATGATGTGCACGCCCTTGATCTTCTTCAGCTTCTCCATCGCGTAGGCGGTCAGCATCTCCTCCCTCTGACGGATGTCGTCCATCCCCACAGAGCGGATGTAGTCTATGGCTGCCTCCAGCCCCACGGCGCCGCCCACGTTCACCGTGCCGGCCTCGAACTTATGCGGCACCTCCGCATAGGTCGCGCTGTCGCGGCGGACGTACTCTATCATCTCCCCTCCGGTCATGAACGGGGGCATCTTCTCCAGGTACTGCATCTTCCCGTAGAGCACGCCGATCCCCATCGGGGCGTACATCTTGTGGCCGGAGAAGGCCAGGAAGTCGACGTCGAGTTCCTGAACGTCCACCGGGACGTGCGGGACGCTCTGCGCCCCGTCGCAGACGAACACGCTGCCGTTCTCGTGGGCGATGCGCGCGAATCTTTTGACATCGTATAGCCTTCCGAGGACGTTCGAGACCTGCGCCATGGAGACTATCTTCGTCCTGGGCGTAAGGGCTGCACGGAAGGCCTCCTCCGTGACGGTCCCGTCCTGCTCGCACTCGACGTACTTCAGCGTCGCGCCCGCGCGCTTCACGGCCTGCTGCCAGGGCAGGATGTTGCTGTGGTGCTCGAACACCGTCACCAGGACCTCGTCCCCGGGCCTGAGGAGGAGCTCCCCCAGGCTGAAGGCGGCGAGGTTCAGCGCCTCGGTCGCGTTCCTGGTGAAGATTATCTCCTCCGGCCGGGAGGCGTTGATGAACTCCGCGACGGTCCTGCGGGCATGCTCATGGGCCTCGGTTGCCTCCTCGCTGAGCTCGTAGACCCCCCTGTACGGGTTCGCGTTCGCGGTGCGGTAGAACCGCTCGACCGCGTCGATCACGCACTGCGCCCTCTGCGCCGTGGCGGCGTTGTCCAGATAGGCGACTTTATTATCCCTGAGCAGCGGGAAGTCCTTTCTGAGCTCCGCTGCCTTCTCCTCATCGATCATTCGTCTCCCTCCTCCGTGCCGGCGTCGAAGAAACGCTCGGCCTCCAGGCGTATCCCGCCATCCAGGATCATGCGGCACAGCTTCCTGAGGCGGGAGTCGGCGATCGCCCTGTAGGCGCTCTGCTCGTCTATCCCCCTGGAGGCCATGTAGAACAGGACCTCGTCATCGAGCCTCCCGATGGTGGCCCCGTGGTTGCCCTCGACGTCCTCCTCAGCGCAGAGGATCAGGGGGACGGTCTTGTTCTCTACGCCGTCGTCGAACATCAGGATGTTCTCCGTCTCGTTCCCCTTGGACCCGGAGCACCCTCTGCGGAAGTCGATGGTCCCGCGGAATGTCTTCCTGCACCTGCCGCTCAGAGCGCCGTCGGCGCTCATGCGGGACTCCGTCCTCTTCCCGCGGTGCACCGCTTCGAAGTTCATGTCCAGGGCCGTGTCGCCGCCGATCATGTACCCGATATCGGCCCCGAAGCGGCTTGATCTGCCGGCGAGGTCCATGCTGCAGCCGGAGTATATCTCCCTGCCTCCCAGGATCGCCTCGGAGATGCCGGCGGCGGCGCTGTCGCCCAGCCTCCCGCCGATGTCGTTGATGAGGCGGAACCTTCCGCCCAGGAGGTCCACCTGCACCAGGCGCACCTTGGCCCCGGGGGCGGCGTCAATGATCGTCTGCACGGCGGCCTGCCCTTCCGCATCGGCGGCGGACGAGTAGACCATGACAGCGGTCATCTCGGCGCCTTCCTCTGCGCGCAGGACAGCGCGGAACGCCCGGCTCCTGCCGCCGGCGAAATCCGCGCGGATGATGACAGGTTCCGCGGCCTTCTCCCCGGCGGGGGCCGAGATCTCGTATGCCTTCTCCCCGGCGGCATCGACCAGCTTATCCATGTCTGGGCCGCATCCGGTCCTCATGCCCCTGAGGTCCTCAGCGTCCGTCCTGGAGACGGTTATCGATGACCCGGCCGGAACGGATATCTCCGGCACGGCGGCCTCGGGCAGGTCTGCGCTCACGTCGGCATGGTTCACGCCGAGCCACTTCCACGTGGGAGCGGGCAGCCTGTCGACCCTCATGTCCATCTTCCCTTCTCCGGCCGTCATGCTCCCCCCTTCATCTCGAGATTGATCAGATTGTTCATCTCCGCGGCATATTCCAGCGGGAGCTCCTTGGACACGTCCCCGGCGAACCCGGTGACGATCATCGCGCGGGCGTCCTCCTCGGATATGCCCCTCGACATGAGGTAGAACACCGCATCGTCGCTGATCTTGCCTATGCGCGCCTCATGGCCCACATCGGCATCGTTGGTCCTGATGTCCATCGCCGGGATGGTGTCGGACCTCGAGATGCCGTCGACCATCAGGGACTGGCAGGAGACGGACGCCTTGCTGCCCTTGGCCTGCGGGTTTATGACGACCGCGCTCCTGAACACGCTGACGCCCCCGTCCTTGGAGATCGATTTGGTGCTGATGTGCGACGAGGTGCAGGGGGCGTTGTGGACGACCTTCGCTCCGGTGTCCAGCTCCTGCCCCTTCCCGGCGAAGGTTATGCCGGTGAACTCGCAGCTCGCCCCCCTGCCGTTCAGGATGCTCATCGGGTACAGGTACGAGGTATGCGACCCGAACGACCCGGAGACCCACTCGATCTTGCCTCCCTCCTCCACCCTGGCTCTCTTGGTATTGAGGTTGTACATGTTCTTCGACCAGTTCTCTATCGTGGAGTAGCGCAGGGTCGCGTTCTTCCCGACGTAGAGCTCGACGCATCCGGCATGCAGGTTGGCGACGTTGTACTTCGGCGCCGAGCAGCCTTCGATGAAGTGCAGGTACGCCCCTTCGCCGACGATGATGAGCGTGTGCTCGAACTGCCCCGCGCCCTTCGCGTTCAGCCGGAAGTACGACTGCAGCGGGAAATCGAGGTGCACGCCGGGCGGAACGTAGACGAACGACCCGCCGGACCACACGGCCCCGTGGAGGGCGGCGAACTTGTGGTCCCCCGGCGGCACGAGCTTCATGAAGTGCTCGCGTATCATGTCAGCATACTCGCCGCGCATGGCGCTCTCGATGTCCGTGTAGACGACGCCCTGCCTGGCCGCCTCGTCCTTCACGTTGTGATAGACGAGTTCGGAGTCGTACTGCGCTCCCACTCCCGCGAGCGACCTGCGCTCGGCCTCCGGGATGCCGAGCTTCTCGAAGGTGTCCTTGATGTCCTTCGGGACGTCCTTCCAATCGCCCTGCATCTTCGTGTTGGGGCGGACATATGTGGCGATCCTGCCGATGTCCAGCCCTTCGATCGAGGGCCCCCAGTCCGGCACGGGGATCCGGTTGTAGATGTCCAGGCACTTCAGCCTGAACTCGCGCATCCACTGCGGGTCCTTTTTCTCGTCCGAGATCCTGCTGACGATCTCGGGCGTGAGGCCCTCTTCCATCCTGAAGGAGTCCTTCTCGTCGTTCCTGAAATCGTAGATGCTCTGCCCGCTGTCGGCATCGCGGAGCTTCTCCCTGATGCTGTCCCTGCCTTCGCTCATGCTCGTACTCCGCGAATCCGTTCCGGTTGATCCCGTCGATCATGGAAGGCCCTCCGGCGGCCGCCAGCCTCCCCTGCACCATGACGTGGACCCTGTCGATGTCCAGGGAATCGAGGATGCGGGTGCTGTGGGTGATGACCAGCAGGGACCCTCCGACGGTCTCCCTGTACCGCTCGATACCGGCCGACACCGTGCGGACCGCATCGACGTCCAGCCCCGAGTCCGTCTCGTCCAGGATGGCCAGGTCGGGCTTCAGCATCAGCAGCTGCAGCACCTCGGCCTTCTTCTTCTCCCCTCCGGAGAAGCCCACGTTGAGCTCCCTGTCAAGATAGGAGATGTCCATGTTCAGCAGCTGCATGCTCTTCTTGGCCTCGTCCCTGAACTCGAAGTACTTCGCCCTCTTCCCGGTCCTCTGCTCGAGCGCCGTCCTCAGGAACTCCCCGAGCGTTATGCCGGGGACCTCCGCCGGCGTCTGGAAGGAGAGGAACATGCCCTCCTTCGCGCGCCTATCGGCGGTCTCGTGCGTGATGTCCTGCCCCTTGAATGATATCTTCCCGCCGGTGACCCTGTAGCGTGGGTCCCCCATCAGGGTGCATCCGAGAGTGGACTTCCCCGCCCCGTTCGGGCCCATGAGCACATGGACCTCTCCTCTTCCGATCTCCAGGTCGATCCCGTGCAGGATCTCCCTGCCGCCGGCCTCCGCCGTCAGACCTTCCACCTGCAGGAGGCTCCCGGCCGCCTGCGTTCCCTTTGCATCATCTATGCTCATTGCCGATCCCTTCGCTTCATCGTCTTCTGCAGCGCCGTCATCAGCTTCTCGACGGCCTCGTCGTTGCCCCGGAGCATCCCGCAGGTGACGCAGGTGCGGATGTAGCCCGCCAGCAGCTCCCTGTTGAATGAGTTCAGGGCGGCGTTGACCGCCGAGGTCTGGACGATTATGTCCGGGCAGGAGGCACTCTTCTCCAGCATCCCGCGTATGCCGCGGATCTGTCCTTCTATACGATTCAAACGGTGAATCAATTTGTCGTATTCTTCTTTAGAATGCTCCATGGGCTTCATGCAGCCGCCGCATTCCAACGACTTAACAATTGTTTCCACGGGTGCCCCACATAATGATGTCCGATTTATACCCTTCGGGGGTATATCCGCGACCGTTTTCCGGGCTGTTTGTTAACGTTTATGGAGAATATGTGTTAATCTTTAATTTAACGTTCGTTAACAAATCTTGGATGCCTGTTAATAACTTAACATACATTCATCGGCATTTGTAAAATATATCTGTTAACTTTTCAGCCGTATAGACCTCTCCGCCCTTTCCCTCACTTTTTAATCCCGTGCGTGCATTGAGCCGGCCGATCATGCTGTTCAGAGCCGAATCGGTCACCAAGTCTTTCGGGCCCAACAAGGTGCTCACCGACGCCAATATCCAGATAAACGAGCACGATGCGATAGGGCTCATCGGCATCAACGGCGCGGGGAAGTCCACCTTCATCAAGATCCTCCTCGGCATAGAGCAGCCGGACACGGGCGAGGTCATCCGCAGGACCCACCGCATCGGATACCTGGAACAGTTCGCAGAGTCGTCGCACGTCACCGTCCGCGAGGTCCTCGGCAGGCCCTACGGTCACATCGAGAACATCAAGAGCAGGATGGGCGAGATCGACCGGAAGATGGCCGAGGGAGGGGACATCGACTGGAATGCCCTCGCCACCGAGTACGCGGACCTGGAGCAGAAGCTGGCGAGCTGCGACGTGGCCGACGAGCACAAGCTCGAGGAGGCGCTCTCTAAGGTGGGCCTCGACCCCGATGAGATGATGGGGCGCTACATGGACACGCTGTCCGGAGGCGAGCGCACCAAGGTCATGCTCGCCAGGATCGTGGTCCAGGCATCGGACTGCGACATCTTGGTCATGGACGAGCCCACATCCCACCTGGACATCGACACCATCGAGTGGCTGGAGGACTACATGATCGCCAGCCAGTTGGCGTTCCTGGTGGTCTCCCACGACCGTTACTTCCTGGACAAGATGACCTCTCGCATGGTGGAGATCGAGAACGGCAAGACCCGGGAGTACAAGGGGAACTACTCCGATTTCATCATGAAGAAGATGATCGACATCAACCGCCAGGAGAAGGAGTACCTCCGCTATACCCAGAACAAGAAGCAGCAGGAGAAGATCGCCGCCCAGATGCACCACGACATGTGGTACTCCGCGACCTACAAGACCCGCGAGAAGATGATCGACAAGATGGAGGTCAAGGAGAAGCCTGTGGAATCCCGGGAGATCACCGTCAGGATCGAGGCCGCCCACAAGTCCGGGAAGAACGTCTTCACCATGAAGGACTGCTCCATAAGCTACGGCGGGAAGGACGTTCTCGAGCATGTGAACCTGGAGGTCCACAAAGGGGACAGGATCGGAGTTTTCGGGGCCAACGGCCAGGGCAAATCGACGCTGGTGAAGGCGATGATCGGCGAGATCCCCTGCGAAGGAGACCTCTGGATCGCCCCGGGCGCCAAGATCGGGTACTATTCCCAGCACCATGACGACCTCGACCTCCGGCTGACCGCCGAAGAGCAGGTGCTGCAGATCATCGGGAAGGACCGCAGGGCGGACGCCCGCAACCTGCTGGCACGTTTCTTCCTGTACGGAGAGGAGGTCAGCCGCCCCATGTCCACCCTCTCCGGCGGGCAGAGGTGCAGGGTGGCGCTGACCATCCTGCTGCTCAAGGAGACCAACGTCCTGGTCCTCGACGAGCCCACCAACTACCTGGACATCCCGGCCAGGCACGCCATAGAGGAGGCCCTGAAGGAGTACGGCGGCACCATCATCGCGGTCACCCACGACCGTTACTTCCTGGACTCTGTGTGCACCAAGGTCATAGAGGTCAAGGACGGGCACGCGGAGATGCATACCGGCACCTACTCGCAGCTCAAGGGAAGGCCGAACATCACCGAGATCGTCATGGACGCCGACGAGTACAGGGTGCTGGCACCTTTCACCAACTGGTCCACCGGCATGAAGTACAAGAAAGGGGACAGGGTGCTTGTAGCCCCCAACGAGATCGACAACTACCAGTGGGCGATCGACCAGGGCAAGATCAAGAAGACCGGCGGGCGCCAGAGGAAGAAGGTCGCCGTCAAGACCGACGCCGGGGATGGGAAGAAATGACCCGCATAGGCTACATGGGTATCCCGTTCTCGTTCACCGAGGGTATGACCCAGAGCATGGCGGCGGAACTGGGCATCGATGCCGAGGAGGTCCCGCTGGAGACCGCCCGCGGGGTCGTCGGGGCCCTGCGCGAAGGAAAGATCGACCTGGGGGTCCTGGCCGTCCGCAACTCCACGTTCGGTCCGGTCATCGAGACGGAGAAGGCCCTGGAGGGCTTCCCGCACAAAGTGCTCATGAGGAGGAGCATGCCCGTCCGCCAATGCATCTTCGTCAGAAACCCCGGTGTCAAAGTGAGCATGGTCGCGTCCCACGTACAGGCTCTGGGTCAATGCAGGGGGACATTGGACAGGCTCTACCCCGGGGCCGCCCGGAAGGAGATCTCCGACACCGCAGTGGCCGCCGAGATGGTCTCGGACGGAAGGCTCCCGGCCGACTGCGCCGTGGTCTGCCGCAAGGAGGCCGGCCTCCATTACGGCCTGCACCTGGTCCTGGAGAACGCCGAGGACCGGGAAGACAACGCCACCGAGTTCATCCTCATCAGCGCCGAGTGATAGAACCGTCCCGGAAAGAGGAATTCCGGGATCGGCGGCGCCCGACCTTCGTCCCGATCGACTGCATCATCTCCGGGAACCCTGGGTATGAGACGTTCCAGCAGGCATCGTCGTCCATGGAGACGGGCCCGTCGGCGACCAAGGACGCCACTGCGGCGGCCATGAGCATGCGGTGGTCCCCGCAGTGCTCGATCCTCGCGCCGTGCAGCCTCTCCACGCCGTTGATTACGCATCCGTCCGATGTCCCGGTGATGTCGGCGCCCAGGGACCTCAGCATCTTCTCGGTGAGGGCGATCCTGTCGCTCTCCTTGAACCTCAGCTGGGGAGCGCCGTAGAGCCTGCTCCTGCCTTTGGCGGTGCTCAGCAGCACCGCGACCACCGGGAAGAGGTCGGGCATGTCGCCCATATCGATCTCCGCTCCTTCGAGATTCCCGGTGCTGGCACATGTTATGGAATCTCCCGATTCCTCCACCCTGCACCCGGCCTCCTTCAGCACGTCGACTATCCTCTTGTCCCCCTGGGGGTCCTTCGGGTCCATCCCGCGGACGGTGACCTTCCCGGCAAGCCCTCCTGCGACGAGCGGGAAGGCCGCCGAGGAGAAGTCGGCAGGCACGCGGTAATCGGCCGGTTTGTAATGCTGCGGCTCGGCATGGTAGACGCGGCACCCTTCCTCCGCGGACTCGCCGACCTCCACGCCGAACCTGCGCATCATCTCCGTCGTGATATCGATGTACGGCCTCGAGACGAGGTGCCCGGTGATGCGGATGTCGGTCGGGCGCCCCGTCAGGGGCGCGGACATGATCAGCGAGGTGACGAACTGAGAGGATACGCCGCCGTCGATGGTCAATACGGGCGATGCTATCGGCCCCTTTACCCTGACAGGGGGCTTCCCGCCCTCCGAGGAGCATGAAACCCCTGCAGCCGAGAGGCAGTCCAGGAGGGGCCCCATCGGCCTCTTCCTGATGGAGCTGTCGCCGTCCAGCACCGTCTCGGATCCGAAGACGGATGCGATCCCGGTCATGATCCTGAGGGTCGTGCCGGAGTTCCCGACGTCGATGGGCCCGTCCGGCGAATGCAGCTCCTCCGTGAAGATGTCCAGGTATCCGTCCTCCTCCAGGACCTCGGCGCCCATGCGCCTGACCGCCCCGATGGTGGAGCGGGTGTCGAACGACAGGAGCGGGGAGGATACCCTGCACCTGCCCTCCGACAGCGCGGACGTGATTATCGCCCTGTGGGTATGGCTCTTCGACGGCGGAGGCGATACTTCTCCCTCCGCGCGCCCTCCCGAGAACACTATGTCTCCCATGTTACCTCGTCTCCGCGAGCAGGGTACGGTAGGGGAGACGGGCGGAGATCCCCTTCCCCTCCCCTTTCCTGCACAATGCGGCCACGGCCGGCCCGGTACCGGATATCCCGGCCGCCAAGGCCCCGGCCTCCAGAAGATCATCGATTATTTCCTGGCTCTCGCCGGTTATCTCGGCGATCAGCCTCCCGTTCATGGTCATGGCCGCCAGGGGGTCGCGCAGGCAGACCTCCTTGATCATCTCCATGTCGGCCGCCCTCGCCTCGTATGATTCGCGGGGCACGCGGACCTTGACCCGCTCCGGGACGAACACGATTGCGTCCATGGGGTCGACCGGCTCCTTCCTGAGGATGGTATCAGTGCGGTTGTCGGTCACGATGAAACCTCCGAGCTCGCAGCCGACGGCGTCATCGAAAGATCCGGTGACGGTAACGCGGGCCTCTTTGGCGCATTGGACTCCCAGTTCGATGATGTCCATGATGTCCGCTTCGGCCCCGTGGGCACTGTACACCGCCTTGATGACGGCATTGCAGACGGAACTGGAGCTCTTCAGACCGCGGGACGGCGGGATGTCCGATGATACCGACAGATGATAGCCAACGGAAGGGTCCGCTCCGATAGACTCGAGGGCCCTGCGGACGCATATCCGCGCAAGGCCGGTATCGGTCTGCTCTCCGACGACCTCGACTTCCTGGGCCGTGCCCTCTTCGCGATAGACGGCATGCGTCGCAAGGTCGATGCCGATGACCGCTCCCGTCCCGCTGACGATTCCGTTCATCACCGAGATGCACCCGTACGAAGTGCCTTCCCCTATCATTGCGCAGCACGCTCCATCGCCCGGATGTCCGCGTCCTTCCCGAACCATCTGCGGAATGATGCCGCCCCCTGCCCGACCAGCATGTCCGTGCCGGAGACGACGGTGCATCCCTTCCTCTCGGCTGCAGACACCAGGGCGGTCTTCCGGTTGTAGACCATGTCCATGACGGCCGTGCCGGACCCGATGTCAGACAGGCCGAACATGTAGTCCCCGTCCTCCTTCATCCCTATCGGAGTGCATTGGATAAGGGCGTCGCAGCCCTTAACCGCGCCGGCAGTGGCGGGCTCCGCGCCCAGGTCACGGCATATCGCCGAGACGTGCTCCGGGTTCCTCCCGAGAACGCTCACCGAGCATCCCTGGGACATGGCCGCGTATATCCCTGCCCGGGCGGCCCCGCCGGTCCCGAAGACCAGCACCTTGGAGCACGACCCCAGCTCCCTGCCGGCCTTCCGGAAGGCATGCACCACGCCTTCCCAATCGGTGTTGGCCCCCAGGATCCTGCCGTCTCTGTTGGAAAGGGTGTTCACCGCCCCGATCTCCCGGGCGGGCCCCTCCAGGGAATCCGCCTGGGACATGGCCGCCACCTTGTGCGGGACGGTGACGTTCATCCCCCGGATGCGGTACTCGCGCATGACATCCGCCAGGTGCTCCGTGTCCGGGGAGTCGAACCTCAGGTAGATCCCGCTGATGCCGGCGGACCGCATGGCCGCCTCCTGCATCGCCGGCGAACGCGAATGACCCAGAGGATGCCCGGCGATGCCGAGAACCTCGCATCCGTCGCCGAGCTCTCTCATCCTCTCCGCGGACAGCTGGCCCGGAGCGGTGGGGTTCCCGACGTAGCCGAAGGTGAAGAGGTTCCCGAGGACCGAGCTCCTGATGCGGGTCACCGTGCCGGTCTCGCCCATGCCCAGCAGGACGTGCGGGCGGGAGACCTTCTCGGATGCCAGGTAGATCGTGTGCAGGTCGGTGAAGGAATGCACGGCGCAGGCGTACTTCGAGACCTCCTGGGTCCCTTTGTTCAGCGAATCCACCAATGTCTCCTCGGACGGGGTACCGCTGAAATCGTGGACCGAGCGGATCCTCCTGAAGGGGATCCCGGCATCGGAATCCCCGGCGTCCACCAGCCCGCGGAATCCCTCCGGCACCTCGGAGACGCTGTGCCCCGCCAGGGTGATGATGCAGTCGTCCCCCAGCCACGTGGGCATCCCGCGGAAGACGTCCAGGCGGACCTCGTGCAGGTCGGCCTCCGCCTTCCTGTCCGGAACGGATCCGTAGGCCGCGCAGACGCGCATCGCTCACTTCTCCGTGATGGTCTCTTCGACCTTCATCCCGAAGTGGCGGCCTCCCGTCTCGACGTGCGCGAGCACCCTGTCCCCTTTCTTGAGCTCGGTGACCGGCACCGATCCCCCGGGAGTGACCAGCTTGATGGTCTCGGCGTTCTGGAGTATGACGTTGAACGTCCTGCCGCCGTCAGAGGCGCTGACTATGAGCAGGGGCCTGACCTCCACCTTGCAGCGCCCGACCGAGCCGACCCTGGCGTTCCCGCCGCGGCCGACGATGAGGACCGGGTCCCCGGCGGAGATCTCCGACAGGTACCTCGTCCCCCCTCCCGGGACCATGCAGTACTCGTGCACCGCCCCGGCGTTCACGCGGAACGGGCGGGTAGCAACGTACCCGTTGTCCTCGCTCTCGCTCTGGACCAGGAAGAGGCAGTTGGAGTAGGACCCGACGAGCATCCCCTCGCCGGGGTGCATGAGGCTGCAGGTGTCGACGCAGACCCTGTCGCCCATCTCGATGGGCTTAACATCCTCGACGGTGACCTCGCTGATCTCCACAGGCGCAGGCGTCCCGACCAGGTCCCTGAACCCGGCGATCTCCATCGGGTCTTTGACGTCGAGGACGATGCCGTCCGTCCCGTTCTCCATGGTCTTGAGGTAGAGCTCGGCGTCCTCCTTGGTCTTCGCGACGGCGTAGATCTTGGTCCCGGAGCCGCGGAACCTCGCAATCATGTTCTCCAGCGGGATGACCGACCAGTCGCCGGTCTCCACGATGACCCCCTTCTTCGACCCGGCGAGGGCGAGCACCTTCTCCTGGTCCTCGGGGGAATCGATGCGCGCGATCTCCCAGGCCGGGTCGACGGACCTGCCGTCCTTGGTCATGACGGCGTCCTCCATCTTCCCGAGCTTCCGGAACTCCGGGTCCTCGTCCCGGAGGATGTATGAGACGATCCCGGCCTCGAGGCCGTTCGTCACAAGAGCCTTCCTGTCGTCCTTCACGACCGGGAGGTCGGCCCTGACGAAGATCTTCTTGGCCTCTTCCATGCCCCGGCCTCCTCAGGCCTTCCCGGCGCGGCGCTTTTCCTCAGAACAGTCGTCGGTGAGGAACCTGGCCGCTTCCTCGGCGCTGTAGTTCTCCAGCACGATCTTCGAGATGGCGCGGGTGATCCCCTCGACGTTCTTGTTCTGGAAGACGTTCCTTCCCATGGACACTCCGCGGCCGCCGGCCTCGATGGAGTCCGCGACCATGTTGAGGACGTCCATGTCAGTGCTCATCTTGGGCCCGCCGGCGATGAGGACGGGCGCGAGGGCGCCGCGGACGACCTCGTGGAAGCTGTCGATGTCGCCGGTGTAGTTGACCTTGACGAGGTCGGCTCCGAGCTCGGTGGAGGCACGGGCGACGTGGGCGATCTGGTGGGGGTCGAATGAATTGACGTCGTGGCCCCTGGCATATGACATGATCACGAGCGGCATGCCCCATTCGGTGCATTTCCTGGATATCTCGCCGGCCTCGCGGATCATCTCGGACTCGTACTGGTCGCCGTAGTTGATTTGTATGGACACCGCGTCCGCCCCGTATTTGATGGCCTCTTCCACGGTGGTGACGGTCACCTTGTGGTTCGCCTGCTCGGGGTTGACGTCGGTGGACGCCGAGAGATGGATGATGAGGCCCACGTCCTTCCCCGCCCCCCTGTAGGAGTAGCGGATGAGCCCCTTGTGCATGATGACCGCAGTGGCGCCGCCGTTGGTTACAGCATCGACCGTCGACTTCATGTCGTAGAGGCCCTCCATAGGGCCGTTCGATATCCCGTGGTCCATCGGGATTATGACGGCGCGGCCGGTCTTCCTGTCCATGATCCTCTCCATGCGGATTCCTTTTCCATCCATGTCTGGTTCCTCCTTTCTTTATCGCAGGGCATCCCCGGCCTTCCGCCGTGTCTGCCGTGCTACTTAATGGCACGGTGGAAATTTCATTATAGATTTAAAGGTTCGCTGAGTTCGCTATAGGCGGAAAATATTGCACAATTAGGTACAATTGTTATACTTAACGGGCATAGTAGAATCCAGTTCTTTATAAAATTGTATATGACAACCAGTAAACCATACATAATACAATTATGTTATTTCCGCCGTCTTTTTATATTAGAATGATTAATCCGCAGAAACGTATGTCAGACAACACTAAGGAGAGGATTGTTCAGGCATTCAAAGAACTGCTCGAAGAGAAAGAATACAGTAAAATCACTATATCGGACATCACCGAGAAGTGCAACATCTCGCGCCAGACGTTCTACTATCATTTCAAGAACGTCTTCGATATGATCATCTGGATCTTCGAGCAGGACACGAAGAGCGACCCCCACAACACCGGCAGCTATGTGCCCTGGAGGTTCCTCGTGAGGGAATCCTTCGACTACTGCAGACGCAACAAGGATGTAATAACCCAGGTCCTCGAGTCTTCCGAGAAGGAGAAGCTCGAGAACTACTTCATCGACTTCAGCATCAGGAAGATCACCGAGGCCATCATGATCAAGACGGACGGCCGCATGGAATCCAAGGATGCCGTGTTCCTCGCCAGGGTGTACTCCTACGCCTACACCGGGATCATCATCCAGTGGATCAAGGACGGCATGCCCGATGACGGCTACGAGCTCGCCGAGAAGATCGATGCCATCGTCACCGCTTCCATGAACCCCTCCATCGATGTGCTCATGGAGAGGTCCTCGGCCGCTGCCAAGCAGACAGAGAAGAGCCAGTGATGTGCCAGATGTCACCGGGGCACGCCCGCGGCATCCTTCCGGGGATGCAGGCGCGGGCCCCGGCGGCCTCACGGCCATCAGCCTTCTTTAGAACAGTTTTATAATTTTAAATCCGATGGGGCACGCAGGGAAGGGGTGCCTGATTGGAAGAAGTCGTTCTGCTCGAGAACATGACCATCCTCCTGCTGCTGGGAGGGATCTGCTCTGTCATCTTCAAGAAACTGAAGATGCCGGCGATCATCGGTTACCTCGTGACAGGCATCATCCTCGCCAATTATTGGTCGGGGCGCTCCCAGGACACGGACGACATCGTAGGGTTCCTCTCCGATCTCGGACTCGTCTTCATGATGTTCGGCATAGGGATGGAGCTGAACCTCCAGAAGCTGAAGAAGACAGGTTCGTTCGCCATCATGGTGGTGATGATCCAGGTGCCGCTGATGCTTATGGGCGGCTATCTGGGAGGCTCCCTGCTGGGTCTCGATTCACTCCAGTCCATCGTGTTCGGAGCGATTATATCCGGATCGTCCACCGCGGTCGTCACCGTGGTCCTGAAGGACCAGATAAGGCTCACTAAAGAGGAAGTGGAGACGGTGGTCCTCGTCACCGTCGTGGAGGATGTGGCCCAGGTCATCATCCTCTCGGCCATCACCCCCATGATGAGCGGCAGCGATATGGAGATCAGCGCCATCATCTGGATGTTCCTGAAGATCATAGCCTTCATGGTAGCGGCCGTGTCCATAGGGCTGCTGGTGGTTCCCAAGTTCATCGACTGGGTCGATGCCAAGACCAGCGACAGGAACTCCTCCGAGGTCGTCCTCATCGTATCTCTGGGTCTCTGCTTCGCCATGGCATGGATGGCCACTCAGGTAGGGCTTTCCATGGCCATCGGGGCCTTCCTCATGGGAGTCATAGTGTCCCAGTCGAAGCCGGTCACGAAGGTCTCCACAATGGTGGAGCCGATGAAGGAGGTCTTCATGATGATGTTCTTCATCTCGATTGGGCTGGAGATCAAGCCCTCCTACCTGGTGGACAACATCGGCCTCATCCTCGCCATCTACCTCATCTACTTCTGCCTGAAGACGGCCTCCGTCCTGATAGCTTACTACCTGGGCAACAGGCCGATGAGGAAATCCTTCTACGCCTCGATCTCGCTGGTCGCCATGGGCGAGTTCGCCTTCATCATCGGCAAGGAAGCGCTGGATGCAGGCATCCTCTCGAGCGACTTCTATGCGGCCGTCATCGGTGCGGCGCTGGTGTCCATGATCCTCCTGCCGCCTATCAACAGCAAGGCCGACGAAATCTACGATGCCGTCTCCAACCACACCCCCACGCGCATCAAGATGGGGATGCAGGAGGTCGACAAGCTGAGGAACTCCTTCTTCAACAAGATCGAGAACGCCTCGAAGAACACCCAGAAGAACTTCCGCGTCAGGCTGACCTATGCTTACGTGGACATCATCGTTATCGTCCTGATCGAGATAATATTCTTCCTGGCGACGCCGACGCTGTCCCAGTTCATCGCGGACAACACCCTGATGGAGAGCTACAGCGCGACGGAAGCGGTCATGGTGATCAACTTCCTGATGCTCATCCCGTTCCTGTACAAGATGATCTTCAACTTCAAGTTCATCGAGCGTGTGCTGCTGGATGCCGAGAGGAGGGCATCTGCCGGGAACCTGGCCAAGCGCCGCTCCCTGAACTACCGCCTCACCAAGTTCGTCGTCGAGTTGAACGGATGGATCACCGTCATCATGCTGGACTTCGTGATCATCCTGATCGTCCCGAACAGCGTCAGCTTCTTTGGCCACCTTGTGGTGGCGGCGATATCCTCGCTTATCCTCGTCCTGGTGTACCTGTATTCGTACTTCAAGAGGAACTGAAAAAAAAAAGGTTCTATAACATTTCGTGTGGAATCGGGCAGAGGAGCAGGCTCATAATCGATCATGCGCATACGCACCTGTGTGCGCCAAAAGGAGCTGTA
>Ga0256406_1004192_pt1 | contig 16872 bp, 28 predicted proteins | sample RumenRJG_03DNA_FD_185986 | JGI IMG/M metagenome (GOLD analysis project Ga0256406, IMG submission 185986) | Bovine rumen microbial communities from Lethbridge, Alberta, Canada - RJG_03 | ecosystem: Host-associated > Mammals > Digestive system > Stomach > Rumen | place: Canada: Alberta | collected... | reverse complement strand
CGGCCATGATCTTGGGCTGCTCCTCGGTGAGCTTCTTCATCTTGTAGAGGTTGTTCTCCAGCCTGGCCTTCCTCAGCTCGGAGTTGAACTCGGACTGGATATGCTGGTTCTTCGCCTGCTCGATGGGGTGCGAGAGCGCCGCCCTGATGGTGGTGGAGAGGGTGATCATAATGAGCCCTCCCAGCACCAGGGTGAGGACGGGGTACTTCCCGTCGAAATCGATGACGCTGAACACCACGTCCAGAGCCTCGCCGATCGCTGACCTGAACTGCACGACGACCATCATGATCAGCAGAGTGAACATCATAGCCAGCATGGTGCCTTTCGGCATCTGCGGCATGTCCTGCTGCATCTGACGCATCTGCTCAGGGCTTCCAGGGTTCGCCATTTACCTCAATCCTCCGATCCGAAGAACCCTCTCATCATGGGGTTCATCTCCATCATCTGCTCGCGGCCCAGCGCCTCGTAGAACCTGATGATGATCCCGACGGTCAGCAGCAGACCTGTACCGGTCGCGTTGCCGACGGTGCCGATCATATCGGCCACGGCCGCCAGGAGACCGACGAGCGCTCCCGAAAGGACGGTGATGGTCGGGATGTACCTGTCCAGCACCCTCTTGAGGACACGCGGCTCGCGCCTGAATCCGGGGATCTGCATGCCGCTCCTCTGGATGTTCTTGGCCACGGACTCGGAACCGAGGTTGGTGGTCTCCACCCAGAACTTGGCGAACATTATGGAACCCAGGACCATCACGCCCACGTAGATGCCCACATGGCACAGGTTCTGCAGCACTGAGTGCCCGTTGCCGTAGCTGGACGGATTCAGGATCGGCAGCAGCCAATCGGTCAGACCCTGCGGCGTCGACAGATACCATGCCATACCTGCGGATGCAGTGGTGCTCCCGGACTCATAGTATCCGATGGAGTCGTTGGCACCGAGGAAGGGTATGCTGCTGAGGAAGCCGTTGGTGTAGAACAGCAGGCAGATCATGCTTATGTTCGCCAGCAGGGCGGACATCAGGATGACCGGGATGTTGCTCGAGTACATCAGCTTGATAGGGTACTTGCCTCTGGCACCCCTCGCATTGCCGTGCGATATGGGCAGTTCTATGCGGCTCGACTCCAGGTACACGACGACCAGGAATATCACGACGGTACCGACCAGCGCCACCATGGGGTTCGGCTGGCCCAGGAATATCGTCTCATACCCGCCGTTCATCATGTCGGACGAGTTCGTGTTCATCAGCACGTAGATCGCCTTGGGAATGGTTCCCGCGGGCGGGTTGCTCAGCGACGTCGCCGCGCTGTCGTCGACAGCGTACCAGTTGAGCGTTCCGGTGAATATCGCCTGTGCTACGCCTGCGGCGATGAACAGCGATATGCCGCTCCCGATGCCCCATTTGGATATCACCTCATCGAAGAGGAATATGAGATAGGAGCCGACGAAGAGCTGCAGTATGATCATGAGCTTGGAGCCCGCGCTCCCGAACATGTCCACGAACGTGTCCGAAGGGACGAGATATCCGTAGACCTGCGGGATGGCCTCCACGAAGATCATGATGATGACAAGGAGCTTCAGGACCGACTGATAGCATGCCTTGTCCTTTTTGTTGCTTAGGTCCAATTTGATGATCTTGGCACCAACGAAAAGCTGCATTATGATGGATGCAGTGACGATGGGGCCGATACCGAGCTGCAGGATGGTTCCCGAGGCTCCGGCCATGATGGTCCTGTACTGCGCGAATATATCCAGGGACTCGGTCTGGTCGAGCCCCCAGATATAGACGTTGGACATCACGAAGTAAAGGACCAGGATGACAATGACCCACATCATCTTGGTCCTGAAGGCCACATGGCCCTCAGGACGTTTGACGGCGGGGAGCCTGTCCCCAAGGGGTTTCACCTTGTAGAGCAGGCTCGGTTGTTCATCATCCATTGGGACAACACACCCCGTATCACTCGGCGATGCTGCCGCCGGCGGCCTCGATCTTCTCTTTGGCCTTGGCGGACGCCTCTGCAACGGTCACATCGACAGCGATGTCGATGTTGCCGCTTCCCAGGAGCTTGTCGATGTGCGCGTCGGTGAGGTTGACGGTGTATTTCTCCCCATCCTTCTTGGCGAAGCCCTGCGCGATGAACGTGTCCATGCACTTCTTGAGCTCGGAGACGTTGATCGTGCTGTTCGCCTTCACGACGGACTGCGGCCTCTTGAAGCCGTGGCGTCCGAAGTGATCCCTGTCGTATTTGAGCATCCAGATCTTACCGGTCTTCCCGATGCCCGCGTTACCGCGGCCGCCGATGATACCGGCGCCGCGGCCGGATTTCTTGCCGCGGCCGTGGGTCCTGAGACCTCTGAATTTCTTTGTCCTGCTGGGCATTATTCCACCTCAGAGCATCCTCTTGACGAGGTCGTTGATCTTCTCTTTCCTGTCGCCCAGGGCCCCGCCGTTCTGGACGGAGCGCTTGTTGCCCTCGTATCCTCCGATGGGAGGGTGGAGGCGGATGACAGGCTTGAGGCCCTCGACATCCTTGAGCTTGTACTCATCGGCGGCGACAGCCTTGGCGAGGTCGTCGATGGTGGCGAACTCGGTCTTCTCCTTCACGTAGTCGTCGGTCAGGGCGACGTCGCCGGCGATCATCCCGCGCTCCCTGAGGAGGGCGGCGATGGTCTCGGCGTCGGCCTTGCCGAAGGTGCAGAAGTCCTTGATCTTGTACAGCATCCCTTTGTAGCTGTCGGTCTCGGGGACGATGACGGCATGGTTGACCCTGTTAAGGCCCATCAGCCTCATGGTCTCTTTGATGTCGCGGGGAACGCTGACAGTCCCGACCACACGGATAACGATGTATGCCATCTTCACTCCTCCCTGTAGTCGCCGTCTCCGGCCTGGGTGCTGTCGCTGTTGGCGATCCCGATGGGGCCGGAAGCGATCTTGAGCTTCTCAGCCTGCTGCTCGGTGACCCTGATCTTCGCGGTCTGGCGGAGAGCATCGAAGGTCGCCATGCAGTAGTTGACCTTGGTCTTGGTGTTGCCGGTAGCGAATCCCCAGGAGTCGTGGACACCGGCGATGGTGAGCAGGCTCTTGGCCACGTCGCCGACGGCCAGTCCGATACCGCGGGGAGCGGGGCGGAGGTAGACGGTGACGGAGCCGGAGCGTCCGATGACCTCGAAAGGCAGCGAGTGAACGGTTCCGCATCCGCATTCCCAGGACCCGCAGCCCCTCTTGATCTCGATGATGTTCAGCTTGGCGTTATCGATGGCCTTCTTGATGGTAGGCCCGACCTCTTTCCCTTTGGCCCTGCCCATTCCGATGAACCCGTCGCCGTTGCCGACGATGCAGGTCACAGCGAACCTGACCCTCCTTCCGGAGTCGGTCATCCTCTGGACCATGTTCATGTCGATGACCTCGTCCTGGAGGTCGGGGAGCAGGATATCGACGATCTCGGCCTCGCGGAGAGGCAGCTTGGTGGCAAGGGCGTCGCTCATGGTCGTGATCTCGCCGTTGAGGACCATATGTCCCAGCCTGGTCTTGGGTATCCAGTCGACCATTTCACTCAGCCTCCAGTTTCTGTTTCATGCATGCTACATCCGCTTCGATCTTGTCGTCGATGTGCTTTCCGTTGATCCTGTCCTCATCGGGGAACACGTCCTCGGAGGCGGGGACCTCGACTCCCGCATCGATGATTCCCTTCGCGACGGCGAAGAGGACTCCGCCGTGCTGGGGGTTCTGCATGCCGAGATCGAGCACTGCGTACTCGACGCCGGCCTTCTTGGCCTTCAGGCCGGCAGCGTACCCGACGAGGTAGGCGGCGGGGATGGAGGAGCAGGAGTGCTCCCATCCGAGGGCCTTGAACTGCTTGGTGTCGGCGGCTGCGATGATCTTGTCACCGGTCATCGTGAAGTCAGCGAACTGAACGGTGATGTTCTTGTTGGACCTCCTGACGACTGCACGGGTCTCATGGCTCGCGAGGAGCTTGCGGCGGGTGTAGTAGTTGGTGCGGCCCTCTCTTCTGCGGCGGAACGCCACGTTGTATCTAGGTCCGGTTGCCATCAGTTCTCCTCCTTCAGATTGCCGTCGATGACCATATGCTGCCTGAGGTTCCTGCGGGAAGTGTAGACTCCTCCCTTGGCCCTCCTGTAGTAAAGCCTGTAGACGGACGGGGTGATCTTGCCATCTGCCCTGAGCTGCTTGAGCTCGTCGCGGATGGGCCTGATGGTCTGGATCCAGACCTTCTTGTGGGGCGCCCTCGCATTGTGGGTTCCCTTCGTGCTTCCGGGCCCCTTCTTCTTGCCTTTGGCCTTCTGGGCCTGGGCGTGCCTTATCCTGCCCCTGGAGGTGCCCTCCTTGGGCTTGGCCTTGATGGTGCCGGACGCGATAGCGGTGCGGATGTCGGAGCGGGTGATGCACTCGGCGACGTCGTCCTCCTTCTCGGGGTCGATCCAGACCCTGTGGATGCCGCACTTGAGTATCTCGGCGGCAAGCCTCTTCTGGTTGCTAAGGTCTGCCATTGATCACACCATCCTGTTGAGGACGCGGATACCGAGCTCTTTGGCACGGTCCTCGATCGCGACCCTCTTCTTCGTTCCGACGGTCCTTCCGATGCGGGCTGCCTGCTTCTTGGGATCGATCTTCTCGAGGTCCTCGGCGTTGTAGACCATGACCTCTTCGAATCCCGAGGGATGGAGGTCCCTGGCCTTGGCGGGTCCGCGGTAGCCGATCTCCACCATCGCAGGGCGCTTCTTGAACCTCCTGCGCATCTTGGAGTGGATTCCGCGGGGCTTCCTCCACATCTCGCCGAGCATCTTGTATCTGTACCACTCCTGCCTCTTGAAAGCAGGGCGCTTGCCGCTGATGACGGCCCTCTGCGCGAGCGCCTCGACGGTCTCGTCGTCGAGCTCGGGCTTGGGCTGGACCGCGTAGGCATTTGCCTCCACGACCTCTGCGGCCTCTTCTTCCTTGGCCTCCTTCTTCGCGGGGGCCTTGACTTCCTCGCCGGCGAACGCGGCCTGCCATTTCTCGATGGTCTTGGGGCCGACGCCGGTGAGCGCCTTGATGATCTCCTTGGACTTCTCTTCGTCGCTGACAGCATCCTTCAGCTGGTCAACGGTGGTGATCCCGATCGACGAGAGCTCTTCAGTGTTCTTGTCGGAGAATCCCGGAAGGTCCTTGAACTCCTTTACGGTCATTCTTTCACCTTGTGCGACTTGCCGGTAATGTAGATACCGTCCTCGAAGACCCTCTTGTCGAAGCCTCCCCTCATGGTGGACTTCTCCATGTTGGCCGCGGTCTGGCCGACGTCCTCGATGGAGATGCCGGTGACAGTGATGTCCTGTCCGCTGATCTTCACCTTGGAGTCGCCGACGATGACGGCGTAACGGGGGGCGTGCCCTCCCATGTAGTTGTTGACCTCGACCCTCTTCTCTTTGTCGTTGACGGTCACTTTCATAGGGAAGTGGGAGAACACGACCTTGAGGTGGTAGGTGAACCCGACGGTGACGCCCTTGATCATGTTCTTGATGTGGGCGGCGTAGGTTCCAACCATGGCCTTGTCCTTGATCCTCGGGTATTCACAGCTGACTGTGACTTTCCCGTCCGCAACGACGACATTCACGCGGGGGTGCGAGAAGTTTCTGCTCAGTTCACCTTTGGGCCCTTTGGCCGTCAAGGTGTTCCCGTCCAGAGAGACGGTGACCCCATCGGGTATGGCGATGTGGCTTTCGATTATCCCTGCAACTGTCATCTTTGTTCCTCAGTACACGTATGCAAGCAGTTTTCCGCCGATGCCGAGTTCTTTGGCTTTGTCCTGGGCGACGACGCCGTCGGTGGTGGTGAAGATGAGGACCCCGAAATCCTGGGCGGGGAGGTACCTCGCCTCATAGGTCTCGATGTCCGCGACTTTCACGGAATACCTGGGCTTTATGACGCCGCAGTTGTTGATGGCTCCTTTGAGCTGGACGCGGAACTTGCCCGCTTTGCCGTCCTCGACGAACTCGAACTGGTTGATGTATCCGTAGTCCTGCATGACTTTGAGCACGCGGCCGATCAGCTTCGAGGAGGGTGCGATGATGCACTCCGCCTTTCCGTTGACCGATGCATTCTTTATGACGCACATTGCGTCGTTGAGTGGATCGCTCTGCATTCATGTCACCTCACGAATATTTCTTGAAGCCCAGCTCCGGGGCCATGTCTCTGAAGCACTGGCGGCACAGGTGCATCCCGTACCTCCTTATAATACCGCGCCTGCGGCCGCAGCGGTCGCATCCGACCTGCCTGCCGTACTGTTTCTTGGGCTTCATTCGATCACCTGGACATTGTACTTGTCTTTCATGAACTGGATGGCCTCGTCCCTTCCGACGCGGTGCTCCTTGGGGATGGACTTCCTGAGGAGAGCCCTCCTCTCGACGCGCTCTCCGCCTTTCCTGCGGATGACCACGTTGACATCCATTCCGAAGATCCCGATCTCGGGGTCGTACTTCATGCCGTCGAAGTCGGTGTAATCGGAGATACCGAAGGACATGTTGCCCTCCTTGTCGAAGGAGTACTCGTACACGCGGTTCTCCCTGATGCTCAGGGCGCGGGCGAGGAACTTCTCGGCGTTCTCTCCCCTGAGGGTGACCTTGCATCCGAGGGGCATGCCCTCACGGATGCCGAGGTCCCTGTTGACGGTCTTGGAGAGGGTCTGGACGGACTTCTGCCCGGTGACCATCTCGAGGACCTTCTGGGCCTTGACGAGCTTCTCGCCGGCCTCGCCGACGCCGATGTTGACGGAGATCTTCGATATGCGGAGGTCCCTCATGACGTTCTCGCTCATTCGGAAGCCTCCGGAAGAACGATCTCGGTCTTGCCGGTGCCGATGACGAACACGTTGTCCTTGACGGTCTCGGTCTTGCTCTCGAAGGTGACGGTGGCGGCGGCGGTCGCGGACCCGTCCTTGACGGACGCGATGGTCTCGACCTTTCCGGCGTGGCGTCCGTTGATGACGAGCACGACGGCGTTGACATCGTAGGGGTAGACTGCGAGGACCTCGTTGCCCTCGAAGGTCATCTTGAGGGTGTCCCCGGTCTTGTACTTGTTCTCGCTGATGAGGATGTTCCTCCCGGAGGACAGGTTGACCTGGAGCTTGCCTCCGGCGACCTTGTTCTTGCCCTCGACCCTGAACAGGGACCACTTGGTGTCCTCCTCGGAGATGGGGACGGCGGTGAGCTTCCCCTTGCCGGTGAGGAGTATCCTGTAGTTCGCGTTCAGCTTCGGGATGCTGACGGTGTCCATGATCCCGACGGGCGCTTTGGCGTCCTTGACCTTCTTGCCGTTGACGATGAGGTCGCGGTCGGCGATCATCCTCTTGGCCTCTTTGGCGGTGTCCGCGACACCGAGCATGTCCCTGAGGAGCATGCCGGCAGGGACGGACTCGTCCACGGAGTGCGCTCCGGGCCTCTGCTTGGCCGCCCAGACGTGGGTCTTCTTGGGGATGGCCCAGGTCCTGGGCATAGCCAGTCTCTTCATGTGGTCGCTCATTCTGCTGCCTCCTTGTTGTCGAGGATCTTGGACCTGAGGGGATCCTCGAGGTTCAGTTTGACTATGACGAGGTTCGAGGCGTGGACCGGGCGGGCGACGGCGGTCCCGTCTGCCTGCTTGATGGTCACTCCGTCGATCGAGACGCGTCCGGTCTTGGTGAAGACCTCGACGACCTTTCCCTCGGTCCCTTTGATGTCCTCGTCTCCGCGGACGATCTCGACGGTGTCGCCTTCGCAGACCCTCGCGGTGCGCCTGCCGTACTTCTCCGCAAGCTCATCGCTGAGATGGGCGGAGAGCATTTTCCTCTTAGTGTGCGCAGGGGCGTTGGCCTGAGCCTTCCTCTGCACCCTTGCTTTGCTGCTAACCATGTCCATTGCCTCACACGATGGTGCTCGCGGTCGCTGCGATCCTGGGCCACCTGTCGGCGGCCTCCCTGGCGACGGGGCCCTTGATGTCGGTTCCCTTGGTCTCTCCGGTGTCGGTCACGAGAACGGCCGCGTTGTCCTCGAAGAAGACCATCGTGCCGTCGGGGCGCCTGTAGGGGCGCTTCTGGCGGACGATGACGGCGAAGACGATCTGCCTCCTCATGGCGGGGGTCCCTTTCTTGACGGAGGCGATGACGAAGTCGCCGACTCCGGCCTTGGGGATCCTCCTGCTGACGCCGTGGTAGCTGGGAACGGTGATGATGGAGATGACCTTGGCTCCGGTGTTGTCGATGACCGTGAGCTCGGTCTCCTGCTGCACTCCCCTGATCTGGTGTCCTGCGATTCCCTTCATCTCAGTCCCTCTTCTCGATCACGACGTACGAAACGGTCTTGGAGATGGGGCGGCACTCCATGATCCTCACGGAGTCGCCCGCTTTGAGCCCGAGGCAGGCGGGCGCGTGGGCCGCGTACCTTGCGGACTTCTTCATGTACCTCTCGTACTTCTCGTCTTTCTTGAGGTAGTCGCGCTTCACGATGACGGTTGAGTTCATCTTCACGCTGGCGACCACTCCGTCGATGACCTGTCCCCTCACGGAAAGGGTTCCGTGGAAGGGGCAGCACGGGTCGCTGCACTCGCCCTGCGGTGCTTTGACCTCGATGCCGATGTTCCTGATTTCTGCTGTCATTTTTCTCACCTAACCTTCTTCATCCTGTCTTCGGGTCGGTGAAGGAGTTTGCTTCCTTCGATGTCTATCTGCTCGTTGTTGTACATGAACCTGAACTCGTTCCCCGACTTGGGGACCATTCTCTCAGTTCCGGCCGATTCAATGGTGAACGTGTTCTTCGTCTCGTCGACCACTCTTCCGGATATACCGGAGAACGGCGCTGACAGCACACTCACGTCGAGGCCTATGAGTTCGGATCTCATGAATTCGGTGCGATTCATCTGCTTACCTTACTTCGGTGCGGAATCCCATCTCTTCCAGGACGGCCTTGACCTTTTTCTTGTGGTCGCCCTGGAGTTCGATGCGCCCGTCCTTGCAGGTGCCGCCGGCCGCGCAGCGGCTCTTGAGAGTCTTCGCGAGGTCGTTGATGTCGATGTCGTTGCCGTCGATGCCGTCGATGACGGTGACGGTCTTACCGTATCTGCGGCTGTCAATCGATATCCTGACGCTCTGCTGTTCGCGTGCGATCTCCTCGCACATGCAGAGCTCTTTCGGCAGGCCGCACTTCGGGCAGATCTCAGACATCAGAGCTTCTCCTCCTCCTTCTGGACGGTCAGGATGCGGGCGATGCTGAGCCTGAGGGAGCGGATGATGCCGGGGCTCGAGGGAGCGCCTCCCATAGCGGAGACACCCCTCTCGTGCATGAGCTCGTTCCTGAGCTCCTTCAGTTTCTCGTTGCGCTCTTCAGCGGACATCTTCCTGATGTCGGCGACCTTGAGTGCTGCCATGGTCACTGCGCCTCCTCAGCGGGCGCGGCCTCGGCAGGCTCTGCTCCCTCGGCGGGGGCGGCCTGCGCGGCGACGGCGTTCGGGCCGAACAGGTCGGGCAGCTTCTGGGCGGCCTCGTCCTTTCCGGCGACAGCGATCTCGGCGGGGAGCTTCGCGGTGTTCTGCATGATCTCCACGGTGACTCCGATGATTCCCATCTTGAGCTTGGCGACCGCGTATCCGTGGTCGACGAACTGGATCTTGGGCTCACCGCAGTATTTGATGGAGCCTTCCTTGAACTTCTCGGTCCTGTGCCTCTGTCCGCTCAGCTTCCCTGCGACGATGATGTAGCATCCGCGGGCGCCGGCGTCCATGACCCTCCTGAGGGTCGCGTGGCCTGCGCGCCTGAAGTGCCATCCCCTCTCGAGGGAGAAGGCGAGCTTCTCAGCCATGATCTGAGCGTTGAGGGAGACGTCCTTGACCTCCTCGACCTCGATCTGGGGGTTCTCGAACCCGAACCTGTCCTCGATGACGGTGGTCAGGTTCTTGATCGTCTGGCCGCGGCGGCCGATGACGAGCCCGGGCCTCTCGGTGGAGAGGATGATGCGGGTCCCCATGGGGGTCCTCTGGACGTCGAGGCCGCCGAATCCCGCGCGGGAGACCTCTTTCATGAGGTACTCCTTGAGCAGGACCCTGCGGACGTTCTCGGCGACGAATTTCCTTTCTGATGCCATTTCACTCAACCTCCGAGAGGATGATCTCGATGTTCGCGGTCTCCTGGTTCCACTGGGTGGCGCGTCCCTGCGCCCTGGGCCTGTGCCCGGGGATGACCTGTCCGCGGGAGATGGAGATCGTGGAGATCTCCATGGACGCGGAGTCGAGTCCCTTGTAGTCGGCGTTGGAGGCCGCGCTCTCCAGAGCGGCGAGTATGGCCTTGGACGCTTTGACCGGGTACCTTCCGGGCCCGACGTTCGCCTTGTGGGAGACACGCTTGTTGTATCTCCTCAGGGGAACGGGGACCTCTTTGGCGATGACGCCCTCCAGGGTCTTCCTGGCCTCGGGGACCTTCATCCCCCTGATCAGACCCGCGACCTCGCGGGCGAACTTGGGGGAGATGGGCTGCTCCTTGGACAGGGCCTTGGCGGTGGTGTCGGGGTCCGAAACAGTTGTGTAGCCTTTGTTTGTAGCCATGATTCGACACCTCACTTCAGCGGCATGAACTTGGAGGACCTGGTCGCACCGACTCCGGGTCCGGAGTGCTGCGGCATCTTCCTGTTGATCACAAACTCGCCGAGGTTGCATCCGATCATCTCGGGCTTGATGTCGACGTTGACGAACTGGTGGCCGTCGTATACAGCGACGGTCTTCCCGACGAACGAGGGGAGGATGGGCAGGTCCCTGCGGTGGGTCCTGACGACTCCGTTGTTCTCGCCGGACAGCTTGTCGTAGACGATCTGCTGTTCGTAGTTCAGCCCGCGGAGGTAGGTCCTCCTCGCCCTGGACGGCAGGAGCTCGAGGACCTGGTCGAAGGGCATGGACTGGAGCTGTTCAAGGGTGTATCCCCTGAACATGAACTCCTTCTTCCTCCTCGCCTGGATCGCGGATGCCTTCTTCCTCAGTTTTCTTCTGGAAGATTTCGCGGATCCCATGATTTTCTTTGCCATTTAGGTCACTTCCTCTTGATCTTCTTCTTGGGCGCGATGAATCCAGCCTTCTGGCCGGGAGGCGCGGTCCTGCCGTGGCAGTTGGGTCCTCCGACATGCGGGTGGCTTCCTCCGCCGTTCGGGTGGTCGACCGCGTTCATCGCGACACCGCTCGTCTTCTTGTTCGCAACAGACCTGGACCTGAGGGTCAGGTAGTTCTTACCGGCCTTGGCGAGGGGCTTGTCGGTCCTTCCGCCTCCGGCGACGACCCCGACGACTGCGCGGCAGTTGGGGTCGAATTCCTTCAGCTCTCCGGACGGCATGGTCAGGACGACGGTCTTCCCGCGGCTGACGACGAGCGCGGAGGTTCCGGCGGTCTTGACGAACTTGCCTCCGTCGAGGGGCTGTCCCTCGACGTTGTGGACGAGGGTTCCCTCGGGGATGTTGCCGAGAGCGAGGATGTTCCCGACATCGGCGTCCTTGGTGCCGATGTATATCTTCTGACCGACCTTGGTTCCCTCGACGGCGAGCTGGTAGCTCTTCTTGCCGCCGAAGTCCACGACGGCCAGGGGGCTGGTCCTTCCGGGGGCCTGGATAAGGTCCTTGATGGTTCCTTCCGCCTGGGCGTAGTGGGGGATCCTGATGTCGTCGACATGCCTGTGGGAGGGGGAGCGCATGTGGTCGCTGCCCGAGCCTCTCCTCTGCGGAATCAGTCTTTTTCCCATGATCTCACCTCAGAACACTCCGACCCTCGTGCCGACATCCTCTGCAGAGTAGCCCTCTGCGAGCTTGATGATGGCATGCTTGCCGTCTTTCTGGATTCTGGTCCAGACCTTCTCGACCTTGACCTCGAAGTACTCTTCGAAGGCGGTCTTGATGTCTGCCTTGTCAGCGTCCCTGTTGACCAGGAACTCGATCTTGTTGCCGTCCTTGAACTTCTGGATAGGGGTCCCGTTCATGAGGTTGAGGGACTTCTCGGTCACGTACGGCTTGATGAGCACATCGCTCTGCTTCATTCGGTCCACTCTCCGATCTTCTCGATTGCGGATTTGGTGTAGACGGTGAGCCTTCCGGCGTCTCCTCCGGGAGCGAGCAGGCTGGTGTTCAGGGTGCTGATCTCCTCGACATCCACACCGGGCAGGTTGCCGGCGCCGGAGAAGACGGCGGCCTTCCTGTCCTTATCAGATATTACTATAAGGACGGAGACAGGGGTCCTGTACTTCCTGTTCCTCATCTTTCCCTTTCCGGCGCGGATCTTGGTCCCGTCCTTCGCGCGGTCGACATCGTATCCGATCCCGATGGCGTCGAAGAGCTGCCTGACCTCCGCAGCGGTCTTGACCTCGTTGAGGGCGTCGTCGACCACGATGGGGAAGGAGACCTTGTCATCGAAGACGTGTCCGCGGGCCTTCACGCACTCCGCGTTGGCGGTTGCGGCGAGGGCGGAGAGGCGGGCCATCTTGAGCTCCTTCCTGTTGACCTTCTGGGTCCAGATCTTCTCGACTTTCGGCGGGTGGGCCCTGCGTCCCGAGATGTTGTTAGGGGACTGGGTTGCCCTCCTTCCGTCGTGGAGCCTCTGGACGCGGGCGACACCGCGTCCCTTGCCCCAGGTGCTGACGGAGTGCCTCATTCCGGACATCTTGTTGGGTCCGTAGGGCTGCCTTCCGTTGGCTGCCGCGGCAAGGATCGCTTTCTTGATGAGGTCGGGCCTGTACTCGGAGGCGAACGCCGCGGGCACATCGACGGTTCCGGCGACCTCTCCCTTCACGGAATAAACGTTGGTTGTGGTCATTCGAATCACGCTCCCTGCTGGGACTGGGTGGACACGAAGGTTACCTCGGCGGCGCTGGTGTCGGCCTTGGCGGGCACGCGGGTGCCGTCCCTGAACCTGATGAGCCTCTTCGCGGGACCGGGAACGGATCCGTGGACGAGGACGTAGGTGCTCCTGACCTCTCCGTAGTTGACGAAGCCTCCCTGGGGGTTGACCTCTTTGCCGTCGGTTCCGACCTTGATGATCTTCTTGTTCAACTCGGTCCTCTGGTGGTATCCCATCTGACCGGCCAGGGGCACGGTGCTCCTGACGTATCCGGGCCTCTTGGGTCCGAGGTTGGCGACACCGCGGCGGTGCTTGCTGTTCTTGTGGGACAGCAGCTTGATCCCCCACCTCTTGGTGGCTCCCTGGAATCCCTTTCCGGTGGTGATGGCGATGACGTCGATGAAGGCGCCCTCGGCGGCGAAATCGGTCACGGGGACCTCTTTGCCGAGGATGCTCTTCGCGTAATCGACGCGCTCCTGCACGGACTTGCCTCCGCCGATCCTGAGCTCCATCAGGTCGGGGACCTTCTTGGGCACGCCGGACACGAGCTTGGGCTGGGTGTAGGCGAGGACGCGGACGTCCTCGATGTCGAGGCCGTCGAACTTGGAGTAGTCGGGCTCTCCTTTCTTGGGCACATTGACCCTCCTGTTCAGGAGAGGGTCGATGTCCGCTTCCTTTGCCCAGACCTCGCCGGCGGTCTTCAGGCCGAGGATGGTGTTCTCGTAGAACCTGACGGCGGCGATCTTCATGGGCGGGACCTCGATGACGGTCACGGGCACCTGGACCTCCATGCCGGAGGTGGTGCTCTTCGCGCGTTTGTCGACGACGAACGCGTGGGTCATCCCGGCCTTGTAGCCGGCGAATCCCTGTATCTTGGGCGCGCCGGAGATCTCGGGCCAGCTGTCCAGCCTGGGCATCTGCGACTTTGCTCTCTTCCTAGGGCCGTATGCCCTGGAACCCTTTGTTGGGCGTCTTGTTTGCGGCATATTTCCACATACCTGCGAGGGTATCTTCGCTAACCTCGCGATTCATCAGACGAACGCCTTCGTGAACCGACCGTGACGCCGTATCCATCTCGAAAAACGTCGTTTTCCGACATGAAATGAACGATGGGTTGCTTCTGCATTGCCCGATACGTCTGGTCGGCACAGAGTGCTCAATCTGAGGGGTGCTAGCAACATCGCATATAAAAAGGTGGCCCCCGCGTTCTTATTAATACAATCGCGCGGGAACTAATGCAGGAAGGGGTTTGGCGTCTGCCGCGGGCGGCCCGCCCGCCGGCGTGGTCACAGGGTCCCGTTCTTGGCCTTGTCCTTGGCGCGCTTGAGGCGGTCCTTGGGGGTGAACCCGGTGGCCTCGAGGAGGAACTCGTTGAGCTTCCTCTTGGAGTCGAGGACGGTCTCGTCAGGGAGGTCCCTCGCGTTCTCGACGTTCACGGTGGAGACGCCGAGGACGCTCTTCGAGATGATCTTCGCCTCGATGCGGGACATGGCGCCGTACGATGAGACGAGAGCCCCGTTCTCCTCACTGACGGAGCCGAAGACGTTCTGCATTATGTCCTTCAGCTTCCCGCCCTCGATCTTGCTGTACCAGCCTCTCTTTATGTCGAATTCCGTCATTCCTTCCACGTTCTCAGCCTCTGATGTTGAGTTCATTGGCCAGCACCCTGCCGACGTCGTCGGCGGTGCCCAGCATCTTCTCGGCGGCGAGATAGCGCTCCCAGGTAGATTTACATTCGCATCCGCCGCAGTCCAGGTCGCGGGGGTCCTGCGAGAAGGAGAACCTCTCCACCGCGGCCAGCGCGCGCTGGTCGCAGGCGCCGCAGTTATGGACCCCTCTCTGGGACCCTCCGCCGGAGGGAGAGCTCATGAGCCTGGCGTTCACCTTCCCGGACAGACGCTTCATGACCTCTATGAGGCTCCAGATCCACGGGGAGCGGAACTCGCCGCGCTTCCACAGCCTTTCAACGACGGTTCCGTGCTGGATGTTGAGGGGGTTCACCGATATCTCGTCGGAGAAGGGATCGGCGAAGAGCGCGGACGACACCGCATCCTCGATCGCATCGGATTCGCTCAGGAACGGCGGCTTCAGGAGCAGGTACGTCCTCACCCCCAGCCCGGCGTCCTTCAGGCGCATGCCGGCCTCCCTGCTCTGGGCGGCCGTGAATCCCTTGTTGACGCAGGTCCTGAGGACCTCCTCGTCGGACGACTCGAGGCCCAGTGCCACGGTCATCTGCCGCGGGAGGACGGAAAGCAGGTCCCCGGTGAGGAACTCCGGACGGCTCTCGACCAGGATGCGCCTGCATCCGCCGTACTCATCGAAGATCCTGTCCCTGACGGCCGCCGGGATCTCCTCGGTGTCGAAGAAGCTCCCCGAGGTGTAGATCTTCACGAACGGCTCGCCGCGGTATTTAGAAAGTGCCAGATCGACCTGTTTGTTGAGGTCCTCCGCTGTGACCCCGCTCATGGAGGCGGTGCGGTAGCCGCACATGGTGCAGCCTCCCCTGCCCGCTTTGGCCCAGCAGCAGCCGTTGGTGCGCAGGATGATCACCTGGGCATCCACGGCCTCCCCTCCGGCCATGTCCTTCTCGGACCAGACGGCCTCGGGCTCGCTCGGAACTCTTTCCTTCTTCATCGCCCGTCCGCACGCCCCGGCAGATTATTAACCTTGGCAGGCGGACCGCTGGGACTCGCACGCGAGCCCCCGCCCTCGCGTGTTTTTAATATCATAGGGGCATGGCGACGCAGGCATTCAAATGGCGAAGAAAGTCATAGTAGTCGGATCGGGCGCCGCCGGCATGTCGGCCGCGTCCGCTGCCCGTGCGGCAGACCCCGAAGCGGACATCACCGTGATCACCGAGGACTGCGATATCGCATACTCACCCTGCATGATCCCCTGGGTCCTCGAGGGGAAGTCCACCTGGGACCAGATGATAATGCACACCCCCGAGTGGTACGCGTCCGAGAGGAGGATAAAGGTCCTGACCCGCACCAAGGTGGAGTCGGCCGTCAACGACAGGGCCAAGGACGGCACCGTCACCAAGACCGTGACCGCAGGCGGGAAGACCTACGAGTACGACTCGCTGGTCCTCGCCACGGGCGGCAGGGTCTTCGTGCCCCCGATCGAGGGGAAGGACCTCCCCGGCGTGTTCACCGTCAGGACCGTCGAGGACGGCAGGAAGATAGAGGCCTGCCTGAAGACCGCCAGGAACGTCGTCATCGCCGGAGCGGGCGTCATCGGGCTCGAGCTCGCCATCGCCCTCAACAACATCGGCAAGGACGTCACCGTCATCGAGATGATGGATCAGGTCATACCCAGGATCGCCGATGCCGACATGGCCGCCCAGGTCCAGAAATACCTGGAGGACCAGGGTGTCACCATCGTCCTGAAGGCGCCCGTCCAGAAGGTCACCGGCAATGGGAAGGCCGAGGGCGTCGAGTCCCTGGGCAAGACCTATCCGGCGGACATCGTCATCTTCGCCACCGGGGTCCGCGCCAACACCGACATCGCCAAGCAGCTGGGCCTCGACATCGGCCAGCTCGGCGCCGTCGCGGTCGCGCCCACGATGCAGTGCTACAGGCGCGGAAGGCTCCTGCCCGATGTCCTCGCATGCGGGGACGTCATCCAGTGCCAGTCCGGAGTGTACCCCGGGCCTACCATGAGCCAGCTCGGCTCGTCCGACGTCAAGGAAGGGAAGGTCGCCGGCGCCAACGCCGTCGGCCGCCGCGAGATCTGCGGGCCCACCCTGAGCCCGTGGGTGAGCCCCATCGGAGAGATGGAGATCGCCGGCACCGGGATGTCCCTGGGGCTTGCCTCCTGGTACGGAGCGGGCACCGCGACCGGAAAGGCCGAGGGGCTCACGCGCGCCAGGTACTTCCCCGGCGCCAAGCGCATGACCGTGAAGGTCATAGGAGACCGCGCCACCCACCGCATCATCGGGTGCCAGATCGTCGCAGGCGAGAACACCACCGGGCGCATCGACTGGATGACCGCGGTCATCGCCGCCGGGACCACTGCCGAGGAGTTCCTTGCGAACGGCGAGAACG
>Ga0256406_1004191_pt1 | contig 16881 bp, 16 predicted proteins | sample RumenRJG_03DNA_FD_185986 | JGI IMG/M metagenome (GOLD analysis project Ga0256406, IMG submission 185986) | Bovine rumen microbial communities from Lethbridge, Alberta, Canada - RJG_03 | ecosystem: Host-associated > Mammals > Digestive system > Stomach > Rumen | place: Canada: Alberta | collected... | reverse complement strand
ATATACCTTTGTCTGACAACACTATACATGAAAAGAGAGAGGGTTGGCACGCACCAAACCTCTCTCAAGTTACTACGATATTGATATTGGTTTATTGAGGGTCATCAAGACCCAACTGAACAGTTACCTTTGACTATTGTTTGGGAGGTCACATGAAATATCGTCAACTTGGAAGAACCGGCCTGTCGGTCAGTGAGGTCGGTGTCGGCTGTGAGGGATTTGTCGGGAAGAGTGCTTCGGAGGTTCGGACGCTTGTGGATGCCATGGAGGATCTCGGGATCAACTTCATGGACTTCTATTCCCCGGATCCGGCACTGCTTGAGAACTTCGGCTATGCGATTGCTGGCCGGCGGGATAAGTTTGTTCTGCAGCAGCACCTTTGTGCGGTCTGGAAGAACGGGCAGTACTTAAGAACCAGGAACGTAGAGGAGACGAAGAGGGGATTCGAGGAGCGGCTTCGTCTTGTCGGGACGGATCATTTCGAGATCGGCATGATCCACTACGTGGATGCCCTGTCGGACTGGGAGGTCTGTAAGCGGGACATCCTGCCGATTGCAAGGAAGCTCAAGGACGAGGGGAAGATCCTGCACATCGGTCTGTCCTCCCATAACCCGGAGGTTGCCCTGGAAGCAATTAAAGAGGAGGATCTTCAGGTCCTTCTGTTCAGCGTCAATCCCTGCTATGACCTGCAGCCTGCAGGGGAGGACGTGGAGCAGCTGTGGGCGGAGAGCGCGTATTCGCATCCTCTCCTGAACATGGATCCCGAGCGTCAGAGGCTGTACGAGACCTGTGAGCGGCAGGGTGTCGGGATTGATGTCATGAAGGCGTTCGGAGGCGGAGATCTCCTGCATGCGGACGTCTCCCCGGCAAAGGTAAGCCTGTCCCTGTATGAGTGCATGGCCTATGCGCTCTCAAGACCGGGTGTTGCCTCGGTCATGGCGGGGGCAAGGTCTGTTGAGGAGCTCGCTGAGGACGGGAAGTACCCCGATGCGCCGGAAGATCAGAAGGACTTTGCAGGGGCTCTTGCCTCCATGCCGATGATCCGCTGGGAGGGACACTGCATGTACTGCGGACACTGTGCACCGTGTCCTGTGGGAATTTCGGTGGCGGATGTGACAAGGTATCTGAACCTTGCAAGAGCACAGGAATCCGTGCCGGAGACGGTGGCACAGCACTACAGCGTCCTTGCCCATCATGGATCGGAGTGTATCGGATGCGGTGCCTGTGAGACGAGATGCCCCTTCCATGTCCCGGTCCGGGAGAACATGCGTCTTGCGGCGAAGACATTTGGTGTGTAGGAGAGATGGATGGCACGGTTTCAGAAGAACGAGGTCTGCTGGATCATTGAGAACAACAACATGGTCACCCCGGTCACAGTCCTGTCCTCTGAGGACGGTTTTGTGACCGTACGGATCAGGCACGGGGCGATGCGGATCCGGGAGAGCAGACTGTATCAGAGCGAGACCGAGGCACAGAAGGCCCTGGAGATCCGCAATCCGAAGGAGAAGCTCAAAGAGAAGCGGGTGCCAACGCCCTGGGACTTTGATCACTGAGGGCTTTCCTGTGTGTTTCTCTGTCCCGGGTCGCTGCTTCGTTTGATGTTCGATATTGGCATGAAAAAACGGCTGGTCCTTTATGGGGATCAGCCGTTTACGTGTTCCTGGGGAAATGTTACTGCGCTGCGGCGGCGTCTGCGTTTGCAGCTGCTGCGGTGGCGTCGGTCGTTGTTGTGGTTGTCGTCGTTGTGGTAGCGGTACCGGTGTCGGTTGCGGCTGCGGCCTGCTGGGCGGCTGCCGCCTGCTGTGCCGCGATCTGCTGCGCTGCTGCAACGGCAGCTGCTGCGGCATCGGACGTTGTGGTGCTAGCCGCCTGATCAGCGGCTGCGGCGGTGTTGGTGTCCGTCGTGGTCGTTGTGGTGGTCGTATCCGTGTTGTTGGCTGTCGTATTCGCCGTGGTGGTACTGGCTGCGGTGTTGCTGGCCGTGGTCGTTGTATTGGTGTTGGTGTTTCTTGTACTGCTGCTGCGGCTTGTCGTGGACGAGGTTGTCGTCTGCTGTCTGGTCGTGCTGTTACTGGCTGAGGTCGTCGTACTTGATGCCGCGCCGGAGCTCTCCTCGCTCGTGTAAGGACCGTCTGCAAGGAAGGAGCCGTTCACATAGGCTTCAGAGTCATCGGTGGTCTTTACACGGTACCAGACGGTATCCGTGCCGTCATATCCGCTCTCGGACCCGTTGACGACGATGTCGGTACCGGGCTGATACTGGCGAAGGACCTCGGAACCGTCGCTCGTGGGCATGTTCCGGACATTGATGCCGGTGGTGGTGTGCATGGTGGTTTCCGGCATGTCGGTGATGCCATAGGGGTTATCGGCCTCTTCGATGGTCGTCTCTTCGGTCGAGGCCTCGGTGGTCTCTTCCGTGGACGCCTCGGTCGATGCTTCCTGTGCGGCGTCTGTTGTCTCTTCTGCGGCAGCATCCTCAGTCGTCTCTGCGGTTGCCGCTTCCTGTGCCTGCTGGGCGGCAATGGTCTTTGCCGCTTCTCTTGCCTCTGCCTTATCCTGCGCTTCGAGTCCTGCGATGCCGATGACGACAACTGCAGCGATGATGACACTCAGCGCGGTCAGTTTCTTGTTGATATACATGAACGTGAAAACCTCCCTGCAATGACATCATCATACCACAGAGACTGTGTCTTTTGGGCTATAAAGATGAATTCTGAAAGCTCCCTGACAGCTTGGACGACAGGAAGAGGATATTCCTTCTGTTTTCAGCCCGCAATTGTACTCCCTCCCCCGGGAGACTATCATGGAATCAGGCAGCCGCTCCGGAATAGATACGGCGCTTGGAAGAAAGACAGAAAACGAGGGGAGAGAGATGAGTGCGGAAACGATACTGCTGTACGGAGGGATTGCCGCGGCAGCGGCGGGTGTGATCATTCTGATACTCTGCATCATTCTGCAAAAGGAAAAGGCTCTGTCCGTCGGCATCATGATGATCGGTGCGACGGCACTGGTGCTGTCCCTGGTCATGAACGGGACCCTGTTCGGGGAGAAGAGGACGGCAGAGGACGGGATTCTTGCGGTAAATGCCGGCTCTGCGGTTTCTGAGACAGCAGGGACAACGGAACAGAGTACAAAGACGGAACAGACCGATGCTTCCACGGAGCAGTCAGAGGAATCAACCACGGAGACGGATCCTGCGGATACGGAAGGGACGGTGTCGGATTCGACAGCATCTGCAGAAGAAGATACCGAAGATACCGGGTCTGCGGATTCACAGATCGAGGAGGCGGACAAAGAGCTGGAGGCCGTCGGCAGTGCAAAGGTGGACAAGGGGCTGTTCAATGTCACGATGACGATTCCCGCGGACTATGTCGACACGCTCGGTATCACGGAGGATTCCCTGAAGGAAGCTAATGAAGACGAGGGAATCAGGGAAGCAAAGTTCAATGAGGACGGATCCGTCACCTATGTCATGACAAAGAAGAAGCATCAGGAGATGATGGATGGCATAAAGGAGAGCATCGACAGCTCCCTTCAGGACATGGTCGGGTCTGAGGACTATCCGAACATCACAGCGGTCGATCACAATGATGACTATACGGTGTTCACCGTGACCACGAAGTCGACCGATCTTAGTCTTTCCGAGTCCTTTATGGTCATGGCTCTGTACATGGACGGCGGGCTCTACAACATCTATGCCGGCACCCCCGTCGACAACGTGCATGTGGACTTCGTGAACGCGGATACCGGGAAGATCATCAATCAGGCGGATTCGAAGGACCTCGGATCAGACGATACGGAAAGTACGGACGAGACCACTGCGGAAGGGGAGCAGTAACGGATCCGGGGTTTCCGTCAGCAGATGGCAGGATGCAGCAGGGAGAGGTTTATCATGTACGAAACACTGACAAGGTTTCTTTCGGGCTTTGTGCTCGAAGGAGAGAACAGACGAAGAGAGCGGGATCTGTCGGAAGAGATCACAAAGTTCCTGAACGCTCACAGGGAGTATCAGCTGCCAAAGGCAAAGATCCCGGTTCCGGGAACAGATTCGTCTCTTCTTGACGGAAAAGAGGTCGTGGGGATGCTGCAGAGCGCCTACCGGGGAGAGGTGCCGTCTCTTCTTCGAAGACTGCAGGTCCTCGACGGACAGCGGCCTGTTTCGGACGATCACCTGACCATGCCGGTGACCGGTTTCTATCATGAGTACGACGAACCGTACGGAGCCTTCAGCAACTGGTATCCGGCATCGTTTACCTATGCAGGGATCTCCTATGCCAACTCCGAGCAGTACATGATGTACCAGAAGATGGCAATGTTCGGGGCAAAGGATCAGTGCCGGCGGATCATGGAGAGTTCGGATCCGAAGAAATGCAAGAAGATCGGAGGGGAGAGAATCCAGGCCTTCAGCGGACCTCTCTGGGACAGGCTCAAGGGTCACATCATGGAGCGTGGTCTCCTCTCCAAATTTGCCTCCAATCCCACCCTTGCAGATCTTCTCCTGTCTACCGGGGACGATCTTCTGTGCGAGTGCGCGCCAAATGATGGGGAGTGGGGGATCCGGATCGGCCTTAATGATGTCCGCTATGCGGATCCGAAGAACTGGGATGGCAGGAGTCTTCTTGGCAGGACACTGATGCTCGTCCGGGAGAATCTGCGGCTTGAAAAGAAGCTCTTCGGCTCCATCGGGTACACCGACTATAAGGATGCCGCCCCTTCCGGTCTCTGGAATGTGACAGCCGGGAGCCTTCGCATGCATCCTGTTTACTATGATGCCATCCACACGTACCTGGATACGTTCGGAGGGGATACGAACCGGAAACAGTATTTCTACTCGCACAGCTTTGCGGAAAGTGAGGACAGGATCCGGAAGGGACGAAGCAGTCTTCCGGAGGCGGGGTTCTTCGAGATGAAGCAGGAGATTTACGAGATCATGCGCCGGGAGAGCGCCCTGAAGGAGGAGTAGTGAAGGGAATGGTCCCTTTGCCTGCCCGGTAAAGCAGGAACCGGCGGGGGATAGAGAGCGGCAGGCTGGCTGTCCTGTCGAATACGCCAAGGTAAGATCCGGCATGTGTGCATCGGTTTGAATGCGGCGCATGCCGGGTCTTTCCTGTCCTGCCCGGGGTGACTTCAGTAAGCATTTGCAGGAGAGCCTGTGACGGGGGGCGGCATTCCAGACCACCGGCAGAGCTGGTGGTTCGTGACTTTCTCATGTTTCCGAAGAGGAGCGGCATGAGCGGCACGTTTTCGGATGCAGGGGCGGAGCTTTACCGTGTCTGTCACAAGAGAGTCCTCGTTGTCCCGCCGCACAAAAAGAGGATCCGGGAGGATCTGAAAGGACCGGTACTTCATGATGGCAAAGGAGAATCCAAGACCCGATATCCCCTGCAACATGCAGATGATCCTTGAGGGAAAGTCAAAGACCGGGCAGATCCTCGTCCAGAACCGGGAATCCTGCAGGAAGCTCCTGTCCCTTGGCGCTTCCGACAGGATGGTCCAGCCGTTCGGCTTCGTGTACGGGTTTGACACAGGGAAGAGACAGATGGATCAGGTGCTGATCCTCACCAACTCCGATCAGATCGAATCGCTGGAGGAGGTGGTGAAGGGACTGCCTGAAATGCAGATCCATGTGGCTGCGATCACCGAGATGTCAGCAAAGCTCCTCTCCTTCGGATCCTGCCCGAACGTCCATCTCTACCCTGCAGCTACGGGGAAGATCATAGGCCATCTCCTTACAGAGTGCGGCTGGTACTTTGACATCAACTACGGAAGTGAGATCAAAGACGCGGTCAAAAGAGCCTTTGCAAACCGGCTGCTGATCCTGGGATTTCAGGGGACGCTCCACCGTGCCCAGTACGTAGCTCCGGAACATGTCTTTCCGGATGCGAAGAGCCTGATCCGTCTCGTAAAAGAGCTCCTGGTGTCCAAATCCCTGCAGGAAGAGCACCGAAGGCTCCAGGAGAAGGCAGCCATGTCGGAGCCCGTGGAGGCTTATCAGAGACTCCTTTCGGGGGCTGAAGAGAGCACAGAAGAAGAGAAGTAAGAGCAGAGAGAGAAGAGAGCAGACAACTGAGAGTGAAATGAAAGACCAGGAGGACCGGAAGCGCGCCGGCCCTTCTTTTTGATGGCCGAAATCAAAAGGACAGGCGCCGGGGTACAAAACCCCGGGAAGGAGCAAGTGTCGGAAACGACAGGACGGAAAAAGCGGGGAAAAAGGAGAAGAACAGGGGAAGAAAAGGGTCGGAGACGAAGAAGAGAAACATAAAAAAATTAGAATATAAGATAACAAAAATGGAAAGAAAACTTGACAGAGAACGACTGGATACGGTATTTTTATGATATGAAATGTAGTTATTAATTAATAATTTCATTAACGCTCTAAACCGCCTGCAAGGACAGGCAGAGACTGACACTGCTGACCGACTGTGATACCATAGGAGGAGAGAACATGGGAGAAAAAGACAAGGCCGAAAAGCAGCTGGAGGCCTACAATGATGTCTTCGCGGACATCGTAAACGGGATCCTTTTTCAGGGCTGTACATGCGTGAAGCCGGAGGATCTGCAGGAAGTGGATCCGAATTCTGCTTACCGGGTGGACGGCGTCCTTCGGGGGCAGGAGCGCGATGTCGCAAAGCTCTGGAAGGAGGACGGGCTGATCTGCATGGCAATCTTCGGGGTGGAGAACCAGACAGCCCCGGACCGGGACATGCCGGTGCGTGTCATGGGCTATGACTTTGCAACCTACCGACATCAGATCGAGCACGAGGAGGGAAGGTTCCCTGTCCTGACCTTCGTGCTGTACTTCGGATATGAGACCCGGTGGAACACAGCAAAAAGCCTTAGGAAATGGTTTGACAGGAAGTGTTTAAGGAGCCTCAAACCGGAGGAGAGAAAGCGCGTCAGGAAGTATATCCCGGACTACAGGATCCATGTGTTTGAGGCGGCATGGCTTAGTGATGAGCAGCTCGACCTCTTCCACGGAGACTTCCGGATCATTCTCGACTACTTTAACCAGATGCGGAAGGACAGATCCTATCAGCCGAGCAAAACAGTAATCGACCATGTGCGGGCGTTTCTGGATCTTTTGAGCGCGCTGACCGGAGATCAGAGGTTTAACGAGATTTACCCAGACATCGCAAAGAAGGGAGGACAAGTCACGATGTGTACTGTCATAGATCAATACATTGAGAAGGGTGTAGATAAGCGAACGGTTGAGATACTCGTCAATGTCATGCAGCAACGTCAGATAACCTATGATGAAGCTGTTGATCTTCTTTGTCTGAGCGATTCTGACAGAAAGCAGTACCGGTCTGCCGTAGAGGAGGCCATGCGGGAGACTGTGCAGTCCTGAGCGGCCGGGACGGAAGGAGACGGTATGTGCTCTGTGATTGATCAGGATATGGAAAAAGGCGCCGATGAGTGCGTCGTCGAAATTGTTGCCGGTGTCATGAGGAGGCATCATCAGACATATGATGAGGTTGCAGAATATCTGGGACTTGGTGATGACGAGAAAGAGCGGTGCAGGGCAGCAGTGGAGAAGGTGATGCAGTCCTGAGCGACCGAATATCCTGGAGGAAACAACGTGTGTTCTGTCATTGATGAATACATCCAAATAGGTGCCGATAAGAGTACTGTTGAGATAATGGCAAATATCATGCAGAAACGGCATCTGACGTACGATGAAACTGCAGATCTCATTGGCCTGAGCGGTTCTGACAGAGAACGGTACCGATCTGATGTAGTGAAGGCCGTACAGGAAGGCGTGCAGTCCTGAGCAGAGCACTTTGATTGCACGGCGTCCGGCTCAATAACATGTCGATAACGACAGCCCCTGGAGTTTTTGCGCTCCGGGGACTTTTGCGTTCAGGGAACTTCCTGTTTCTCCTGTTATCGCCGCTCCGGTCGGTGCGATCACGGGACGATCATGTGTCTTCCTTTGCACGGACTCTGCCTGGCCTGTGCGGGGGGTGTTCCTTGTGAGTGCCGGCATGCCTTCCGTGTACCTGACTGCCGGGGAAGATTCCTTCAGGATCCGGTTACCGTGTGGATTCAGACTGGTTGTATCTGTTCCAGGGCATTGGTGCCGGGAAGCTAGAAGAGGAAGGGGAGGATTCTCAGGCTGCAGGAGGACGAGGGGAAATGACGCCGCAGTCATTGAATTCGCGCCTCATTCCGGCGATAATTTACCCTGCAGAGGGAGAACGTTTCGGAGATGAAGCATGTTGATAACAACAGGATACGAAAAGACTTGAAGTCCGGGTTTACGCTCCTGGAGGTGCTCGGGCTTGTCATTGTCGTCGTCATGCTGCTTCTCATCGCAGGACCGATTCTCTCGAACCTTCTTCTTGATTCACGGGTGCAGATGAACCGGGATAATGCAGCGGATGCACGGCAGGCGGCGATGGACCTTGCTCTTTCAAGGGGCGAGGGGAACGGCTATTATGAGTACGTGGTCTCGACAAAGGAGTGCACGAAGCTCTTTTCCCTGCCGGAAGGCGCGGATTTTACGACGAAAGAGACGGATCTGTCGAAGTGGCAGAGGAGCGTGGGCTTTGACATGAATTCCCTGTCTGGCGGCAATCCCGGCGTGTCGGTTTATGATACCTGGGTAATCCTCCTTCAGGATGGTATGCCGGAAGAGTATTTCGGGTATGAGAACTGATGCGGGGAGAGTAAAGAGTATCTTACGGGGACAGAAAGGCAGGCATACATGAGAGAAAAAGTAAGATCGAAAAACGGTATTGCGCTCTGGATTGTGCTGATGCTGATCGCCATCCTTACGATGGTGGCGCTGATTGTGGTTTCCTTTGTGCGCGGCAGAGTGAGTGCCAGCAACCTGTCCACGAACCGCCTGAATGCAATCGAGGCAAGGCACGAGTCCATCATTGCCTATCAGAACGACAACAAGAGCGGCGATATCTGGTACATGTATGACACAAAGCAGGATACCCTGACGGACATCACAAAGACACAGCCCTCGATCTATTACGTCGTAGATGAGGATGGAGGAGAAGAGCCGGAGAACTGGACAAAGAGCACCACGATGACGAGCAACTCCGATACGCCGGACACGTTTACCTTAGGGTCAGAGACGCCGCGCTACTGGATCGTGGTCCTTCGGGGGACCAAAATCAAGGCGATCTACGCCACCCTGTGAGGACGGATTTCCAGGATTCCTGTCGCTTAAAAAGATCTGACAGATCCGGGCAGAGTGTCGAAGCAGTGCTTTGAAACTCTGTGCTTGCTGTCATACACCGGTCTGTCAATTGTTCCCTTCACCTTCCCGTGCTATTATGCAGGGGAAGGTTTTTCTTTTGGAGTGATTGATTATGCAGAAGGTGATCCGGAAATTCATCCAATGGCTTCTTGCGCCCGATCTGAAGGACTGCAGGGACGAGATCAGTGCCCGCAATCAGCAGTCGCTGTATCTCTACCCCGGCATCTGCATTGTCATCATCGCACTGAATATCCTGAACCAGTGCGACAGCTCCCCGCTTCCTGCCGTGATCATCAACGAGGTGCTGGTCTGTTTTGTTGCCGCTCTTTTCTGCTGGCTTCTTTTCCGCAGTCAGAAGGGCCGGCGTCCTTTTCATCACGCCACCGCCCTTCTGTACCTGTTCGAGACCCCGGTGATGCTGGTAGCTCTGTTTACCAACACGGTTCTCGACTCCGAGAGCTGGGCTCTGAGCTACCTTCTGTTTCTCACCACGATGCCGATCCTGATCCTGGACGTGCCCTGGCACGTGCTCCTGGATCTTTTCTTCTGGACCGCTGTATTCATTCCCTGCTGTTATGTCTCCAAACCATCTGACGTCTTTCAGAGCGACATGATTCACCTGTCCCTCTGCTTTGTCTGCGCGCTTCTTGCCCTGTGTGTCGTCCTGACCTCCCGTCTTGAGGAGGTACGGAGCTATCACCGCCTCCTGTACGTGGACCGGATGGACGATGAGACGGGACTGTTCAACCGCAAGTACTTTCTTGAGCGGGCAGCGCAGTGCGTGCAGCGGGATTCCCTGTACGGCAATGCTTACATCCTCTACTATGACTTTACGGGGATGCGCGCCTTCAATGCGGAGTACGGATTCCCGGCAGGAGACGCACTGCTCTCAGCCTTTGCAAAGATCCTTAAGGAGGTGTTCCCGGACGATCTTGCTGCCCGGTTTGGCGAGGACCACTTTGTCATCCTGACAAAGGGCAATGCCTGGGAGAGCGTCGGGGACCGGATCATCGATGCTCTGAACGACTACTTTGTCACCACCTACGGCCGGAAACTGACCACCGATGCCGTAAGTGACTTCGACCCGTATCACGATCAGGACGACAACACGATCCACCTGTCCCTCCGGAGCGGTGTCTGCCTTGTGGACAGGAAGATCTCGGTAAACACGGCCTGCGACAGAGCGCGGGAGGTATGCCACAGCAGAGACTTTGATCACACATATTCGGTCAGGGTCTACGATGAGACCTACAAGGAGGAAGTGGAGAACGAGAACTACGTTCTGTCTCATATCGACACTGCCCTTCGAAACGGCAGGATCATGGTCTACTATCAGCCCGTTGCAAGGGCGATGACGGAGGAGATCTGCGGGGAGGAGGCACTGGCCCGCTGGGATGATCCGAAGATCGGGATCTTTGCCCCGTACAAGTTTATCCCGGTCCTGGAGGCGCATAAACAGCTCTACAAGGTGGATCTGTTCATGGCAGAGCAGGTGCTGAAGGACTTTGCGGTCAAGCAGGCGGCAGGACTTGCTCTTGTACCGGTATCCATCAACCTCTCAAGAAACGACTTTGACGGCAGAGACATGCCGCACCTCATCGCGGCCCTGTGCGAGAAGTACCACTGCCCCCACAACCTTCTTGATATCGAAATCACCGAGAGCGCCTATACCGCGGATCCGGAGCGGATCGACAGGGCCATCGATGCCTTCCATGCCCTGGGCTTCAAGGTGTGGATGGACGACTTCGGGAGCGGTTATTCTTCCTTAAACATGCTTCAGGATACGAAGTTCGATCTCATCAAGCTCGACATGCGCTTTCTCAAGGACTTCGACAAGAAGAATGAGCTCATCATCAGTTCGATCCTGACCATGGCAGACCGTGTCGGAATCGACACCCTGACCGAGGGCGTGGAGACAAAAGAGGAGAAGGACTTCCTGAAGGCCGCAGGGTGCGGGAGACTCCAGGGCTACTACTTTGACCGCCCGCAGCCCCTTGATGTCGTGCTCAAAAAGCGGACCGGCGGCGATTTCTTTGCCTATGAGAACCCGGAGCGGACGCCGTACCTCGAGACGATCACACGGCTCGACCTCACGGCTCCCTTTGCTCAGTTCTCGAGTGATACCATCACCGGCATGCAGAGGGCACTGTCCTGCCTTGTGGTGGAATTCAAAGAAGAAGGCAAAGAAAAAGAAGAGGATGGGAATAAGGGACCGAGGAAGGGCGGCAGCCTTTCGCTCCTTCGGACGGTCACGGACGCTGCAGAGGGAGAAAAGCAGATGGAGGAGATGCGGGAACCGATCCTCTCTGCCATCCCGGACTGCACCGCGACAGGGCACTGGGTAAAACGGGAGAGATCGGACGAGGACTCCTTCCAGACGCTGTACCTGCACCTTGTGAGTAAGGATACTTCCACGGGATCCATGGCGATTCTCGTGAGCGCAATACGGACGGAAAGACATTCATGAAGCAGCGAAGACTCGGAGATATGCTGGTCTCCCAGAAGGTTCTGACAGCAGAACAGCTGAATAATGCCTTAAAGCAGAAGATGCCGGGCGAGAAGATCGGGGAGACGCTGATGCGGCTGAAGCTCATCGATGAGGATCAGCTGACACAGACCCTCTGCCTTCAGCTTGGCATCGAGCCGGTGGACCTCGATAAGGTGAAGATCCCGGCGTCTGTCCTGTCGGTCATCCCGGCGGACCTCTGCAGGAGTCAGCAGATCCTGCCGGTCAAGATGACAAAGGATACGCTCTTTCTTGCGATGACAGATCCCCAGAACGTCTGTGCAAGAGGGCAGGCATCGGATCTTTCCGGCAAGAAGGTCGTACCCATGATCGCGCACCGGGCGGCGATGGAGCGGGCACTGGCGAAGTATGCAGCATCACCGGATGTGGCACCTGCTGCTCCTTCCAGGGAACAGGGAGAAGGAGAGAAAACGGGAACTGTCTCCGCACCTGCGAAGACGTCTTCTCCCGCACCTGCTGCAGCCCCTGTCGCAAAGGACAGCAGCGCTTCGACGGCCTCGGTTGCCGCAGGCTTTGCCGGGACAATGCTTCTTCGGGCAAAGGACGAGGGAGCAAGCGATATCCACATCGAACCGGACGGGGACTGCCTGGCGATCCGCATGCGCCTGTCCGGAAAGCTCTGCCGGGTCATGACCTGTGCTCCGAACCTTGCATCGGCACTGTTCCGGCGCCTCTGCCAGATGGCGGGGATCCGGGACGGAGAGACGACGGGTACCATTCACTCCGAGGTGGATTATGCGGTTTCCGTCCTTCACTGCATCGGCGGAGATCTGATGCACCTTCGCAGGATCACGCTTCCGCAGGATTATCTGACCCTTTCGGGTCTTGGAATGGACAGGACAGCAGAGACTCAGGTATCGGCACTCCTTCAGAAGAGTCACGGACTGATCCTGGTATCGTCTCCGGCCCGTTCCGGGAAGACCAGTGCGTTCTTATCCTTTCTTATCAACGCCCAGGACGAGACGAGAAGCGTCATCGCACTCTCGGATCCCACGTCCATGCAGGCAAGAGGTCTGTTCCAGGTGATGCGGCCGGAAAACGCGGCGATGGCAGAGCTTCTTCCGGGAATCCTTTCTCAGGATCCGGACGTCATCGGAGTGGATGAGATCCGGGATGCCGGAACGGCGAAGACTGTTGTTTCAGCCGCTTTGTCCGGTCTTCTTGTCATCGGGACAATACGTGCGGACAGTGCGAAGGAAGCGGTTTCTGCACTGCATTCCCTTGGAATATCGGACGAAGAACTTCATCTAGTGCTGCTGGCCTCCATAGGTGTCTGTCTTGCCCCGACTCCCTGCCCGGTCTGCCATGGAGCAGGGTGCGAGGAGTGTGATGGAACCGGGGTGGCGGGACGGCACGGGGTGTTTGAGATTGCTGACGGGAGCATGTTTTGAGGTATTCGTCGGCAGAGTGCTGACACATTTCCGGAAATGATAAACAAGTGCCTGAAACGATGGTGAAAGTGACGAATATTCCCTCCCTGTTCGGGTGAAAAGGGAGAAAACGAAGGTGGAACGTGGTACTGGAAACGTTTCTGCTGTATGATTATGAAGTATTTATGAACATCTTTGATTTCGATTATTGTACTCATTGCTGAGAACGGGGTAAGGCAAAGGGGGCTTTGATATTCATGAGCGGTCGCAGGGCCAGGGAAAAAGGGGCTAAGGAAAAGTGTATTCTCCTGGAACGCCTTAATAAATACATGAACGCGGACGTGAATGACGAGGTCTATGAGACGTTCAGGAGCGATATCAGTGCGCAGAACCTTGCATCACTGCAGCGGCAGCTGGTCAGCATGACCCTGGTGTTCCTTGTCATGGTGGTCGTGCAGCTCCTCATCGTGAAGGTGAGCTTTTTTGAGGAGTCGATCTTTCTTCTCGGCGTGTTCGGGGGATCTCTTCCGATATTTTTAAGTGTCCGGAGCGATCTGAAGGCCAACGGCACCATGGCGATGTACATCTGGGGCGGCGTGATTCTGACTCTTGATGCGTTCTTTGAGGCGGCGTTCTTCCCGGAGGATACGGGCTTTCTGTTTCCGGTCCTGATGCTGATCTTTATCGCAAACGTTATGGACCGCCCGAAGAAGGTGCTGATCTACGATCTCTCGATGTCCGGTCTGTACGTGCTCTTAAAGATCCTTCTTGCGGATCCTGCGATCTTCATGGAGGATATCCTGCGTCTTATCATCATCGACTGCGTGGTGCTTTCTTCGAACTTCCGTATCATGAACAGCAAAACCCTTCTCATGCGGCAGTCTGACATGGCAATCAAGTCGGCTGAGCATGATGCCCTGACGGGCATCATGAACCGCAGAGGCGGAGACGCCATGATCCGTGCCTACCTTGCAAACGGGGTGTCCGGAACGTTCATCCTCATGGATATCGACTACTTCAAGCACGTGAACGACACCTACGGCCATGCGAAGGGCGATGAGGTCATCAAGGACGCGGCGCATATCCTGAGTCAGGCGTTTCGCAGTAATGACGTTGTCATGCGTATGGGCGGCGATGAGTTCATCGTCTATGCGACCGGTATCGAAGACTACCACTCCGTGGAACAGAGGCTCGAGATGATCCGCCAGAAGATGCACACCATCGTCCTCGACAGTGAGAGCGGAGATCACGTGAGCGTGTCCATGGGCTGTGCGATCAATCACGGTTCCTATCCGAGTTACGAGGCCCTCTATAACGTGGCCGACCGCATGCTGTATGCCGTCAAGGAGAACGGCAAGGACGGCTACCGGATAACAGAAGCGGACTTCCGCCAGGCCGGTGCAATCCCGACGATTGACGAGGAGCGGGAGAAGTACCGGGGGATGCCAAGATAAGGCACAGAAGAAAGCTGATATTGATGGAACTAAGTTCATAAAACATCCGGGAACGCTCCGGGATGGTATAATGCAGAAATGTTGGGGCTGCAGCGGCAACGCTGCAGCCTTTGTGTTGGGAGAGGATAAGAAAACAATCGAGACGGAAAAGGAAGAGGAAAGACCATGTCAGAATCACGCGTACACGAATATCTCAAAGCAAAAGGCTATGCAGACCGGATCACGATTCACGACGAACTCATCGACACCGTAGAGCATGCGGCACAGGTGATCGGCGTGTCCGAGGGACAGATCGCAAAGACGTTATCGTTTCTGGTGGACGACCGCCCGGTGCTCATCGTCATGGCAGGAGATGTGAGAGTAAACGGCGGCAAGTTCAAACACGCCTTCGGCAGCAAGCCCCACATGATCCAAAGAGACCAGGTGGAGGAGCTGATCGGCCATGCCCCGGGCGGGGTGTGCCCGTTTGCGGTAAAGGACAATGTCGAGGTCTATCTCGATGCGTCCCTGAAGCGCTTTGACAGGGTTTATCCCGCGGCAGGGGATTCCTACTCCTCTGCGGTGTTTACGATTGAAGAGCTGAAGGACGTCTCCAATGCAAAGGGAATCGTCGATGTCTGCAAGGAGGAGACGGCCTGATGGACAAAAGGACATCCCGGCAGCGTAAGATCCAGACTTTTGTTACGGCCATCCTTGTTTTCATTGTTCTTGTAGCCGTCCTGCATGGCGGGACCGGGGATACGGGGGACCAGAGTGCAGCAGACGTTGCAACGACGCAGGAACAGACGGTCGCAGAAAACGGTGACACAGAGAGCACAGGAACCTCTGCTTCTGCCTCAGCCCTGGATCCGATTGTGCAGGAGGACAGCAAGACGGTTCAGATCGGGGACTGCAGCGTGTTCCTTACGGCTACGCCGGATCCGGAAGGTGTGACGATCAGTCTGGATGCCGCCTATGGCGATCTCGACCGTGCAACGCTCTCCGGGACCACGATCAGCGTGGCAAAGAACGGGACGGGAACCCTGTCCTTTGCGGCACCGATGGAAGGAACCAGTGAGATGGCAGCCGTCACGGTGACTCTCTCCGATGCGGGCGAGGAGAGCGAGGTTCTGCTCTCACCGGAGATCTACTATACCGACGAACAGCTGACGGATCTTTACTGGAATGCCGGAACCTTCGATGCGGTGTCCGACAGCGTGGACTATCACTACCGAAAGCACCACGAGGAGATCCATGCGGACAACCTGCAGGAGTACCTCACGGATGCCCTGGACTGCCGGACGGATGTTCTGGAGAATCCGGAGGACTTTACGGACCACGTATCGAACGGCGAGATCCCGGCACACACGTACCGGGATGCGGACGGGAGGTTCATTATCCTCACCGATGAGGGCGATGAGATTTTAAGCTTTGGAGGACCGGACAATGAGTGAGTACGATCAGGACCGGATCCGGCAGGAGCTGGAAAGCTGTGCCGAGCCGGAGTATCGCAAGTTCTCGAGCCATCTCCTGCCGGAAGGAGAACAGCTCCTTGGTGTGCGCCTTCCGAAACTTCGGCAGATGGCAAAGGAGATCGCAAAGGGAGACTTCAGAGACTACCTTGCAACTGCGAGGGACGAGGTCTTTGAGGAGACGATGCTCCAGGGAATGGTGATCGGCTATGCGAAGTGTTCTCTCGAAGAGCGGCTGCAGCTCATCACGGCATTCCTTCCGAAGATCCGCAACTGGTCCGTCTGCGACAGCTTTGTGGTGGGACTCAAGTTCACAAAGAAGAACAAGGAGAGGGTCTTCTCGTACCTTCTGCCGCTGTTTCAGTCGAAAAAGGAGTACACGGTCCGCTTTGCCTGCGTGATGCTCCTCAACTACTACACGGACGACGAGGACCTGGTGCGGGACCTTGCCGTACTCGAATCTCTCTCCGATCAGCCCTTCTACGCGAAGATGGCTGTTGCTTGGGCATTGTCAATTCTGTACCTGCACCACAGACCGGAGGTCTGTGAGTTCCTCAAAAAGACGACTCTTGATGACAGCACGGTAAACCTTGCCGTCCGGAAGATCCTGGAATCGAGACTGGTAAAGGGAGAAGAGCGGGACACGGTGCGGGCACTGAAGAGATAAACAGAGCGTAGATATCTGCTGAAAATTTAAGGCCAGGCAAACTATCTTTCATGTTCATTTCATGTTAATATTGTAACTGTTCAGTTGGGTCAGAATGATAGCCCTGTTACGATTGTAAGCGGCGACATACAAAAAGACCAGTTCTAGCCGCGCATCTAATCGAAGATGCGCGGCTGAACCGGTCCTCTGGTTTTGAAA